>Ga0209373_10001648_pt1 | contig 25147 bp, 21 predicted proteins | sample Higcelweek5metaG_FD_187173 | JGI IMG/M metagenome (GOLD analysis project Ga0209373, IMG submission 187173) | Freshwater pond sediment microbial communities from the University of Edinburgh, under environmental carbon perturbations - High... | ecosystem: Environmental > Aquatic > Freshwater >... | reverse complement strand
GATCGATCAGTTCCGACAGGCAGTTCAAATGGCCGCCAGCACCATGATCATGAATGGAGCGAATCGGGTTTTTCCCGGATTCGGCAAAAGCACGGATGGCGTTATAAACACGTTTCTGCATTTCGGGGTTGGAACGCTGAACGGCATTGAGTTCAATTTTATTGGCATATTCTCCGGTTGCCACTGACGAAACCGCTCCGCCACCCATTCCGATGCGATAATTATCACCACCCAGAACGATGATGATATCACCGGGTTCAGGGGTATCTTTTTTGGCATCTTCGGCATTGCCGAAACCCACTCCACCGGCTTGCATGATTACCTTATCATAGCCATAGCTGTTCTGATTCTCAGCATGCTCAAAAGTCAGTAAACTCCCGCAAAGCAAAGGTTGACCGAACTTATTTCCAAAATCGCTGGCGCCATTGGAGGCTTTTATCAGGATATCCTCGGGAGTCTGATATAACCATTTTCTTTTTTTCTGATGAAATTCCCAATCACGGTCCTTTCCGATTCTCGGGTAGGAAGTCATATATACAGCTGTACCGATCAGCGGGAGACTGGCCTTGCCGCCGGCCATACGGTCGCGGATTTCACCTCCTGAACCAGTTGCAGCCCCATTGAAGGGTTCAACGGTGGTCGGGAAATTATGCGTTTCAGCCTTCAGTGAAATCACGGAGCTGATGTCACTAATGCCAAACAGGTCTGATTTATCCTGAGATACAGGCGCAAACTGTTCAATATCAGGACCAACGATAAAGGCTACATTATCATGATAGGCTGATACGATGCGGTTCGGATTTATTTTTGATGTTTTCTTGATCAGGGCGAACAGCGTTTCCGGCATGGGTTTGCCATCAATGATAAACTGTCCGTTGAAAATTTTATGGCGGCAATGTTCTGAGTTAACCTGGGAGAAACCGAACACTTCAGAATCTGTAAGCGGGCGGCCCAACCTGTCAGCCAGCTCATCGAGGTACTGAACCTCTTCCAGGCTGAGCGCAAGCCCTTCCTGAACGCTATAGGCGCTGATATCAGTGATATCCCTGATTGGATCGGGCTGATGTTCAATGGTGAAAATTTTCTGATCCAGTTCAGGATAGAGGGCCTGAAGCATCGGATCATAATGCGAATGGTCAGCCTCAACTGCCTGAAACACCTCGATCCTTTCAATCCCAGGAATACCCATGTTCAGGGTAATTTCAACGGCATTTGTCGACCAGGGGGTAACCATTTCCTTTCTCGGTCCAACAAAAAAACCGTCGAGAAGCTGTGCTTCCAAACGGTTTGCTTTACCGAACAACCAGTAAAGTTTGTCCAGATCTTCTGATGATAAAGGACTGCTGACGCCTACTGCGTAAATCTCCCGGGATGACTGATAAAAAAGGATCATTGCATTGCTATTTGCCTGCAAAATTAGGAAAAATCAGCAGGAATCAGGCAAATTGCACCGGATTGCCATGTCACATTTTAATATCCATCGACTTACCATCGGCCAGTCGGCTCTTTTCAGCCATGAACCCCATCAGGTGTGATTCCATCGAAGCTTGAACGGTTGACGTCAGTAAAGATGGATCCTTGTTCAGGGATGCCCGCACAAAATCATGAACCAGTCCGTAATCGCCACCGCCGTGGCCAGATGTTATGGCCGCCTGGCTAACGTTCCATTTTAGCGATTCGCCGGTTTCAAGATTAAAGTATGCGAGGTCCATTTCATCACCGACAGCGTGTCCTTTGGTTCCCATAATCCGGGTGCGGCGCCCTCCATAGGGGGTCATTGCCTCCATGGAAAAGGCAGCGGTAGTTCCGCCTTCAAACTCGAAATTACAGATCTGGTGGTCAACCACATCATTATCCATTTTGTAAACGCAGATTCCGTATCGGGTAGTTTTCAGTTTCTCCAGAATTTCCGTTTCGGTTTCACTCACCAGATTCAGATGGCCGAGATACATCCTGTTTTTTTGATAAACTTTCAATGCGCTGTAAGGGCAATGAGCTTCAACGGGGCAGCCGTCAGTGCAGCGAAGTGGACTGCCTGCGGGTGCATTTTCCTTTCTGAACAGTGACAATTCCCCGAATGAAGAAACTTTTTTGCACGGCTTATCAATGAGCCAGCGGATAATATCGGTATCATGACAGGATTTCGAAAGAATCATCGGGTTAGATTCTTTCGAATTGCGCCATGGGCCCCTGACAAATGAATGCGACATGTGGATATGCCCGACGGGTTCCAGGTGCTGAACACTTAGAATATCACCAAAAAACCCGGTCGATACCAATTCCTTCAATTTTCTGAAATAGGCAGTATACCGCAAAACATGACATACAGCAACAATGGAGTTGAATTTTACTGCGGATTGCAGAATGTCATTGCACTCCTTCCAGGATTGTGCAACCACTTTCTCCAGAATCATATCGTATCCCAATGGAAGAGCCTCCATGGCAGGACCATAATGCAAATTATCCGGCGTTGTAATGATTACCGCATCAGCAAATTTTGGCCGTTGAAAAACATATTCCCAGCTCGGAAAACGGTTTTCATCAGGAATACCGTGCGCCTTTGCAAATCGCTCATTCTTATGCCCAATGGGTTCTGCTACTCCCACAATCTTTAGTTCGTCAGGATATTTTAAAGCATATCCGGCATAAACATTTCCGCGGTTTCCAGCACCAATAACGATGGCTGTTAGCGGCCGTGAAACCGGGCTTGTGTCACCCGCATATCCAGGTAAAATACGTATATCATCCCACTCTTTACCAATGAGATCTGGTACAGTTCCCGCACCCGCGATCAATGCTCCGAATTTCAAAATTGCAGATCGCCTTGATGTTGTATTCATATAATTAGAATAATAATTATTGATTTCAGACATTTGTATCAAAAATAAAATAAATCGATACGATTATTGTTATTTTTTTTCGAACTTTGCAAATATTACAATAATAATAAGGGAAAATTAATCAATCTAGACATGGCAACTTCAATATTTTTCACTGAGAGCAAGGACTTTAAGTTAATTAAAGACCGGATTCTGAACCAGGAGGATGATTATCTTGTTTATGTGTATGCGGATACCACTAACGTCCGTATTCCTAAAGATTTAATCATGCAATTACCCAAATATGGTAATAATCTTATCTGGATCGATACAGCAGAAATGGATGCTGCTGATCTGTCACATCACATTGTACTGACTATCGGCACATTAGTGCATCCGGAAGAAGAAATCGATTTCTATATCGTTTCCAAATCCTCGAAATTGGAAAAAACAACTATTTTCCTTAGAAATCAAGGAATACCGGTTGAGATGATTGCACCGGAAACGGACAAACCAAAAGCGGTTAAAACAAAAGGTACCGGTCGCCGTGGCAGGCCGAAAAAGGCAGCTGCAGAAGGTACTCCGTCAGCAAAGACCGGTAAACGCGGACGTCCGAAAAAGGAAAAACCAGTTGCTGAAAACGTGGATACAGCGGTTAAATCAGGCAAACGGGGTCGGCCGAAAAAAGCTCAGGCTGAACCTGTTGCAGAAGCAGTTGAGGCTCCAAAGAAAAAACGGGGTCGCCCGGGTAAAGTTCAGGAAGTAGCAGCAGTAGTTGCTCCCGAACAAAAAAAAGCCCCGAAGAAGAAAGCTGAAAAACCTGCTAAAAAAGAAAAGAAAGCTAAAAAGGTAAAAGTTGTAAAAGAATCGAAACCCAGGAAAGAACGGGTTGATAAAGAAATCACTCCGGAAATGATTCAGGAAAAGCTCAATCTGTTTACAACTTCCGACACCAACCTGTCAACCGTATTAAGCAAATTATTCTCGCTTAAAAAAGTTGCCAGGCCAAAGTTTGAAAACAAACTGATTGACTTTATCAAACGTGAAACGCTTGAGGATGATACTATTGCCGAAGGTATTTTCACACAGCTTCAGGAAATGCAAATTTTAGAAGCCGGCGGCCCTACAGGTCGTGTTTTATATAAAGATTAATTTGAAAAGTTCAACAAAAAAGCCGCCCGGATCACCGGGCGGCTTTTTTGTTGAGCAAACGTAAGGCGAATAAATCATCTGACCGGATCACAATCCGTTTCTACAAATCTTTTATACATCGGAAGCCCACCGTGGAATTGCGTTCAAATCCCCTCGATACTCTCAACAGCATCTGACGGTAATGAAGTTCACGGGGACCTCCCTGAACATACCACCAACTCGAACTCGGGTTGAAATAACTGCCACCCTTCATGATGACATAATAAACCGTGCCATCATCGTACTCATCATTGGTCAGTTGCCAAACAGACCCAACCAGGTCTTCCAGTCCGAATGGATTAATTCCCTTTGGATGTTTGCCAACCGGTTCCATCTTTCCGATGCCGGTGTTGCAGTATTTAGGATCGATTCCCTTTAGTCGACTCACTGTCAGTGTATTGGTGATCGTCTCCATTTCTCGTGTAACGCCCTTTCCTTCACCCCATGGCCATGGACGGAGATCAGAAGTCTGAGCCGCATACTGCCATTCCATCTCGGTCGGCAATCGCTTCCCTGCCCATTTGGCATAGGCTTTCGCGTCTTCATAACTGACATAAACTACCGGATACTTGTCTGTTCCTTTTGCCGGTTTTCCATGTACCCAGTTTTTAAGATAATTAATGGTATCAGCCGGTTGATAACCGGAAGCCTGGATAAACTCATGATATCGTGCATTGGTCACCGGATATTTATCCATATAAAAACCATTTACCTGAACCGGTCCTTTTACTGGAATATCCGGATAACCGATAAAATCATCCCCATGTGTTGTTTTCCAGGTAAATGATCCCTTGGGAACAATAATCATTTCCACCGGAGTTTCCAATGCCCCGGCAGTTAGTTCCGATTGGCTGACAAGCCTTGCCGTGCCCGGTTTTATCGTTACAATACGTTCATCCAGAATTTCATCATTCCGGAACAGCTGGATAATAAAATCACCTTCAAACCGACCGAAATGGTCGCCCAGGCGAATTGTCTTTTTCTGAATATCAAAAAGAGCCGGTTTCTTCTCATAATCCGGATCTCCGGCCCAGATTCTGATCTGATCACCGGTAGAAGCAGAGAGGGTGAGTTGATCGATATTCAGGTTCACTGCCAGGATCGAAGGAAAACGAATGACAGCGCTAACGGCTCCCTCGTTGTTTGTTCCGAGCCACGAGTGATGAAATGCGTCTGTTCTTACCGGTATGCATGTTTTACCGCCAATGGTATCGGGTTTAATCTCGTGGTGTTCCCAAACATCCACCCAATGATATTTTTCGTCCTGCGGGGCTTCAAAAAGTGCTCCGTCAAAACCTTCCGGTATCAGGCTGAAAATGGTGTAAACCAACTTATCATTACCCGGCCAGCAGTTCACAAAAATCTGATCACGGAGAGTCGGAACCAGGGGCACAAAATTGTAATCCGTAAAATTCGAGGTATTCTCACGCAACACTCTGAGTGTCTGGCCAAAAAATCGATAATCGGCTTCAATCCAGTCGGGGCGACCCGGTTTGAAAATATTCAGTTCCGTACCATATCCGTTAAAGAAGGAGGTCGCATATTCACGCCTGATGGGTTCAAAGGCCAGTTCGGCTACTCTGAAAATGGCGAAATTCGGTTTGATTAATTTGTTCAGATTCAACATCGGCGGATAATACAGCGCGTTATGCACCCTGCCGGATACGATTCCCGGCATATCTTTGGGAACAGCCATACCTTCACTGTACATGACAACCCCTTTGCGCACGCTGTCAGCAGCATGCTGTAATTCAACGGAGGAACTTCCCTTGGTATCCAGCACCACTCCATCAGCTCCAACCTCTTTGATTAGGGCAGCCATGCCTGTGTAATGGCTTTCAGAGCGGGTATCCTCATCCCAAGGGTTATAGCAAATAAAAAAACGGGAGCCATTTGCACGACACAGATCCGCTGTTTGGCTGAGCCCCTGCAATCCACCGGGCAAATCTCTGAAAAGATCCCACTGATTGCGCTGATCAAGCCCAAGTGACGGCCAGGTTGGCCAGATTCCGATGAAATCATCCCCTCCGTACCATTTTTTCCCACGATCGAGAAAAGGCTGAAGATTGTTTTTCAACTCCTTACTATCCCAATACTGATGATCCCAGGCGTAAATCAGGTGAGAAGCATAAGTATGGCGGATCCATTTCAGATCTTCCCGCTCATACAGCGTGTTGTCAAATTTGTTTACATCGTAAAGCATTCGCTTCTGAAACATCAGTCGCAGTCCCTCCTGCCATTCGCCGGAGTAAGTATCCGAATATAGTGCGTATGTCACTGAACCACCCGGGTAAAGATTGGTTTCAAACCGTGCAGCCTTTGCCTTTTCTGAAGAGATTCTTCTTGATAATGCAACTATCTGAATATCTGAAAGAACAGATTCAGAAAACCCAAGATTCCAGGCATTGTCGGGGACAATAACGTTGACCGGTTTCATGCCCGGGCGCGAAAGATGGGTACGGGAGAGTCCGTGCCTTCCGAAACCGGTGATATACACTTTGTCAGGAGCCTCCCCAAATGGCACCACATTCCAGATTTCCAGGGTATCCCGTTTAGTCAGGTTCCTGATTTTCACCATCCCTTTCAAGCCTGGTGCAAATCCGGTTTCACTTTTAAAGATCACTTCAATCCGGTTGTCGAGTCTGGCAACCGTTGAGTCGCCAGTTGCCACCACGGTCATCTGCCGGGTATCCACAAGCACTTCTCCCAATCTGAAGCTGATCAGCGGAAGCGAGGAGTGATGAATTTTTCCCGAGTTATCTTGAAAGCCACTAACTTCCAGACCTTGATTCGTCGTGAGGGTAAGAGTTTTTAACTCCTGTGATGTCAATGGCATAACGAATAGCAATGCCAGACCAGTAAACACTAGTTTCCGTACCATAACAAAGAATTTTCGAGACTAATATACGCTAAACCAAACTTTTAGCAAAGATAGCATACCTCTTGTAGATCTTCCCGCCGATGTGCTCATATTCTCCCCGCATCACATAATTCTCTTCCATAACGATATGGCTGTCCAATTCCGTTTTCCCTTCACGCCGGCCGGATTCGAGTATTTTCAGGCCCATCATCACATCAAGTCCCCTGCCCCGGTATTGTTCATCAATAGCACCCAGCATGGCAACCAGACGGTTCGATTTCCTGCCTGATCTTAATACGGTAAATATGCCGAAAGGAAGCAGGTGGCCCTTACATTGCTGTATGCCTTTGCTGATATCCGGCATGGCAACCGTAAAAGCAACTACTTCACCATCCTGATTTTCAACTACCTTGATAAATTTCGGATTAAGCAGGAAAATGAAACGATTGGCAAAATCATCCATTTCCCGGTCCTCGTAAGGCATCGATCCATAAATTTCACGGAAGGCCTTGTTGGTGAGTCGCAAAACAGGTTTTATATATTTGCGGAGCCGCCACCTTGAGGTAAATTCAATCATTTTAAACTCCGAATTGAGTTGTTCAATCCGGGGAAGTACTCTTTTATATATAGGAGGTGTTTCAGGCGGAATTGGAGCCAGGTAGCTAACCAGGTTAACTTCAGGCGCATAGCCCTCTTTTTTGAGCAGATCAACCTGATATTCAAAATTGCAATTGGCTACCAAAACAGTTGGTTCATCGAATCCCTCAACCAGATATCCCTGTGGCTCCTTATCGGAGAAGCCAAGTGGCCCTACGATTTTCTCAACTCCGAAGGCACGTGCCCAGTTTTCGACCTTAGCGAGAAGAGCATGGACCACTTCAGCATCATTATAGGTTTCAAGATAGCTGAAGCGGGCATTGTTCTCGTTTTTTGCCTGATTATACCGGTGGTTGATCAATCCCATTACTCTTCCAACAACAACCCCGTCACGAAATGCTAACAGCCTGATATGATCGCAGTAACCAAATGATTTATTCATTTTGGGATCGAAAAAAGTAAGTTCATCCATATAAATCGGTGGCAACCAATTATGATGGTTTTCATGTATGATGGCTGGCAGATTGACAAACCTTTTCAAATCACCTTTAGTAACGACCTCTCTAACAACAAGTTCCATTTCCCCTCCTATGCAATGCGATTTTTATTAATACCAGAAAAGGCCGGGTGACCGGCCTTTATTGATTATTTCGACTCATCAAGGTCTTCAAATTCCAGATTATTATAGGCATTTTCAGAATCCTCAGCGGCATTTTCTGCTATGTCTAATCCGGCTCTGATCGTAGAAATGAAAGACACTGTTTCATCAAACCCCTGAGCGAACTTTTCAAAATCTTCTTTGTATAAGAATATCTTGTGTTTCTCATAATGTGAGTTCCCATCAGCATCAAAGACCTTTTTACTTTCGGTAATGGTCAGGTAATAGTCTTCACTTCTGGTTGCTTTTACATCGAAAAAATAAGTACGCTTCCCTGCCCGGATCACTTTCGAATAGATTTCATCTCTGTCCTGTTGATCCATGCTGTCGTGTTTATCTCTATCCACCATTTTAAAACAGTTTAGGTTTGCAGTGTCGTTTTGATCGTAAACCCTCAAAAATAGAAAAAATAACTTACCTTTGCTGACCTCAAAAAAAAGTTCTTTAAGCAAATGATCAGCAGAAGATTATTACGAGTCAAAGCCCTACAGATTCTTTACGCGTACCGGGCATCAGAAAGCGATAACCTGAATAAGACAGAAAAAGAGCTGATTTTCAGCATAGAAAAGAGCTACGATTTATACCATCTGATTCTTTTACTACTTGTAGATTTAGCCAATTACGCCACTCAGCGTACTGACATAGCCAAGTCAAAATATTTTCCTACCAGTGAAGAAGCTAACCCCAATACCCGGTTTATCGACAACCGGATAATCACCCGTATTGCAGAAAGCAGAAAATTCAGCAATTATCTGGATACCAGGAAAATAAGCTGGTCAAATGAAGAGGAACTCATCAAGAGTTTTTACCGCCTGCTGATGGAATGGGAGGTTTATCAGGAGTACATGAACAGTCCGGATGACTCTTTCAATCAGGATAAAAAATTCATCAGCAGGATGGTTGCCGAGTTTATTCTTCCCAATGAATATCTGTTACAGGTTTTGGAAGAACAAAGCATCTACTGGAATGATGATCTGGAGTTCATCGGATCGATGGTCATCAAGACCTTAAGCAGGTGGAAGGAGAGCAGCGAGATGCCTGTTTTATCGATGTTCAGTAACGATGATGACCGCCAGTACGTGATCGATCTGCTGAGAAAGACAGTGACTCACGCCGATGAATACGAGGTAATTATTAAAAAATTCAGTGAGAACTGGGATTTTGAAAGACTGGCCAATATGGATATTCTGATCATGCAGATGGCAATCTGTGAAGCCGTAAATTTTCCGTCGATACCAGCCAAGGTCACCCTGAACGAGTATATCGAGATATCAAAGTATTACAGTACCGAAAAAAGCAGTTACTTCATCAATGGTATTCTCGACAAAGTTTTTCTTCAATTGAGGGCCGACAATAAAATAAAAAAAACCGGGCGTGGTTTGATTGGCGAGGTTTGACAATTTGTTTAATTTGCAAGATGAAAAGTACAGTTATGACCAACGTAAATAAAACAATCGGTATTTTAGCTATAGCCATCTTTTCCTGTGTATTACCTGGCTGTAAATCAAAGAGTGACGACAATAAAAACGCCGTATCACCGAACCTGATAACTAATCCGATCACTGCTTCCGGAAAAAAAGCCGATGGCAGCTTGCCGGTCATGGTTTTTGAAACCACCAAACATGATTTCGGTTTGGTTGTTCAGGGTGAGAAACTCACCTATACCTTTAAATTTAAAAACACAGGCGGATCCGATCTGGTGATTTCCGATGCAACTTCCACCTGCGGATGTACGATCCCCGACTGGTCAAAAGCTCCGGTTAAGCCCGGCGACGAAGGAAAAGTTGAAGTCGTTTTCAATTCAGCCGGAAAAACTGGCTCGAACATCAAGACCGTTAAGCTTCTGACAAACTGCCAGCCCAATTCCGTTGAGCTGGAAATCTCTGCTGAAGTATATGTTCCAGATAATAAAAAATAACTAACTCAATAACCATGATTAACTTAGGATTCATCATTCAGGCTGCTGCCACCGGTACAAAACAAAGCCCTTATCAATCCCTGATTTTCTTTGCTGCCATCATTCTGATTTTTTATTTCTTCATGATCAGGCCACAAACGAAAAAACAGAAAGAGATGAAGAACTACCGTGAAAACCTGAAAAGAGGAGATAAAGTAGTTACAGCCGGTGGAATCTTTGGCCGCATTGCTGAAGTTTCTGAGAGAACCGTTATGCTCGAAATCGACCAGAACGTTAAGATAAAGGTTGATAAAGGTTCGATTGTACGCACGGCTGAAGATATTCAGGACACTCCGAAACAATAATGGATGGTGGATGCTTCCTCCATACCGGTGAATGATCCGGCCAATACCGGAAAAAACCGACGGAGGCGGCAGTTTTCCATACTGCTGGCGTGCGTACTGATTGCTACTGCATTATGGTTTTTAAGGGCATTCGAAAATGAATACACCACCCGGGTGGAAAATCCGGTTATGTATAGCAATCTGCCCGAGCAAATGACATTACTGAGTCCTTTACCCCAAAGGCTTTCACTGGATGTGAAAGGTTTGGGGTTTTCTATTGTACGGCATAACTGGAATTTCTCAAAGACTCCTTTAATCATTGATTTCAGAAAACTGAGATCAGGCCAGGTTAAGCGAACCAAAGGCTTTGTCGAGTATCTGTCGATGGATGATTACATCGATGATTTCTCTGCACAGCTATCCGGGCTTAAGGTACTCGCAGTGGTACCGGATACCCTCACCTTCAGGTTCGCCATAACAAAAACCAGGAAGATCAGGGTGATCCCGGTATCCGACAATGATCGCAACTCCTCGCTGATACCCGCCGGTTTACTCACGGTAACCCCCGACAGCATTATCGTCGAAGGTCCGGATATTATGCTGGATACGCTTAGGGGAATCCAGACATTGCCCGTTAAACAGAACAGGCAGGGAGGCTCTTTCAGTCGCACCATCGGATTAGAGCCCCTCGACAAACTGTTGAAATACAGTCAGGAGAAAGTCACCGTTTCTTATCGTAAAAACAATTCCGATTAAAGTGCGAACAATTGGGTTGACCGGTGGAATCGGATCTGGCAAAAGCCTGGTGGCGGAAATCTTCACTCATCTGGGTATCCCTGTGTTTAATGCAGACGCTGAGTCGAAACAGATTCTATCCAATGATAAGGCTCTTCATGAGCAGCTGTCCCAATTGTTTGGCTCGGAAATATTCAGCCAAGGGGCCCCCGACCGGAAAAAACTGGCAGAAATCCTTTTTCTCGACAGGGAGAAGATGGAAAAGATGAACGAGCTCCTCCACCCCAGGGTGTTGGATCGCTTCGTGAGTTGGTGTAATGAACACCAGCAATCTCCATACCTGGTTCATGAAGCTGCCATTCTTTTTGAAACCGGGTTTTACCGGCTCATGGACCTGACCATCCTGGTTACTGCTCCTGATGATATCCGGATCAAACGGGTTATGGAACGGGATCAGACCACTGAAAAACTGGTCAGGGAGCGAATGCAGAACCAATGGACCGATGAACAAAAAAAGCCTTTGGCTGATATAATCATTATAAATGATGGAGAATCTCCACTCCTGCCACAAGTTTTGGAGATACATGATAAACTGATTAAATAGAATATGGCAAATTTTGGAAAATGGATAGGTGGTGGACTGGGATGGGCGTTTTTAGGCCCGATCGGGGGTCTTATCGGTTTCGCACTGGGTACGCTGGTAGATGGACAGGACCGGTTTACCAATCAGGCAGCTGTTGGACCCGGAGTCACTACACAGGGTGATTTCGTTACCAGTCTGGTTGTGCTGATTGCAGCAGTCATGAAATCTGACGGGAAGGTTCTTAAATCGGAACTCGACTATGTGAAAGAATTTTTTGTCCGGTCGTTCGGACGGGAACAAGCTCAGCAGCTCACCCTGATCCTGAAAAACATCCTGGAACAAAACATCCCGGTTGAAGAAGTCAGCCGGCAAATCAAACAGCGAATGGATTACAGCACCAGGTTGCAGCTGATCCATGTGCTCTTTGGCGTTTCAAAGTCTGATGGACTGGTCTCCTCTGAAGAGATGAAAACGGTTGAAAAGATTGCCTATTTCATGGGAATTAAAACCGAAGATTTCACTTCCATCAAATCCCTGTTCCACGATGATATCGAATCGGCCTATTCCGCTCTTGAAATCACACCGGCTGCCACCGATGAAGAAGTAAAAAAAGCGTATCGGAGAATGGCTGTTAAGTACCACCCTGACAAGGTTGCCTATCTGGGGGAAGACCTGAAAAATCAGGCTCACGAAAAATTTCAGCAATTAAATGCGGCATACGAGAAAATTAAGAAAGCCAGAGGGCTCAATTGATTTTCCTATATTTGCCCTCTCAAACAGATAACAGAAAATGGATATTAAGGATTTTATCGCTATCTCGGGTCAGCCGGGACTTTTCAAACTGGTTTCACAAGGTAAAAACATACTGATTGCTGAGAATCTCGAGACTTCTCAGAGAATACCGGTTCACACCAGCAGTCATGTAAGCTCCATGGAAGAGATTGCCGTTTTTACTGAAACCGAAGATGTTCCGCTCAAGGAGATTTTCGCAGCAATCTATCAGAAAGCTGATGGCAAAACCATTCTGAATCCGAAGCAATCAACCAACGATCAGATAAAGGATTATTTTGCTGAAATATTGCCGGCCTATGACAGGAGCAAGGTTTATATTTCCGACATGAAGAAAATCTTCACCTGGTATAATATCCTGGTTACCTCAGATAAAATCGATGACTGGACGGTAACCAAGCCGGAAGAAGAAACGAAAACTGACGACGAATCGTAGGACGTGATAATCGTTTGCCGCTATAGGTTCTTAGCCTCGTTCCAGTATTTATCCATCTCCTCCAGAGACATATCTTTCAGGTTCAGGCCTCTTTTGTTAGTTTCCTGCTCCAGGTAGTTGAACCGTTTTATGAACTTCAGATTGGTTCTTTCGAGAGCATTTTCAGGATTGATCTGATAGAGTCTGGCAGCATTTATCAGGCTGAAGAGAACATCACCGAATTCGGCCTCTACCCGGTCAGCTGACTCCTGTGTTTTCAGTTCGTCCATCAATTCGCCGATCTCCTCCTGAACTTTATCCCAAACCTGTTCCCGGTGATCCCAGTCGAACCCTACCCCCCTGGCTTTGTCCTGAATCCGGTAAGCTTTGATCATTGCCGGCAATGAAGAAGGGATTCCACCCAGAACGGTTTTACCCTTATGCTCGGTCAGCTTGATGGTTTCCCAGTTTTTCTCAACCTCACGGGCATCCTCAACCACCACGTCTCCGAAAATATGGGGGTGGCGATAAATGAGTTTCCTGTTCAGTCCGTCGATTACTTCCTTCATCGTAAACGCATCCTTTTCCTGCCCGATTTTGGCATAGAATACAATGTGCAAGAGCATATCCCCCAGTTCCTCACGGATACCGGTCAGATTGTTATCCAATATGGCATCAGCCAGTTCATACGTTTCTTCGATGGTTAAAGTCCGGAGGCTTTCGATCGTCTGTTCCCTGTCCCACGGGCATTTCACTCTCAACTCATCCATAATATCCAGCAGCCGGTTGAATGACTGCAGAACCTCTTCCCTGTTACTGTTCATCAAATTTGATTGTTATTGGTGTTCCGGGCTCAAATCCAAGGAGTTCCGCCGCATTTCCCTGTGCGATGGCAATTTCCAGCAAACCGGCTGAATTAAAAATAGCCAGCAGCTCGCCCGGATCTGATTCCAGATAGGTATTACTAATCCCATAAATCTTATACCGATTGGATTTAATGGTTATTTCAAATGTCCGGCCCGATCCGATCCTGATAAACTCTGTTCGGGGGATGTTGGTGATAGCATTCCGATATGAGTCAATGAATACCACCTGGCCATCGATCTGGTCTTTTCGGATTACAGGCTGCCAGGTATTGAACCGGCTCGAATCAGGCGAATTTGGCCCGGCAATTTCCAGCTCCGGGCTCGAGGATAAGAATTTCGCAATCCGGGTAAACATGGATAACTCCGGGAAAGTGGGCTCAATCGACCTGAACAGATCAGCGGTTCCGGTTACCTGATCGATGATGTCCAGGGCAGCATGGTCTACCTTCAGGTAGTACCCGGGTTCAGAATCCATCGAAAGAGGCAGAATACCATCGTCCCAACCCACAATAAACTGATTTCGGTATTTCGCCACCACCGGCCAGATACCGGGTTGGTGCCCCTGATTCACTAAAAACAGGTGGATCGTACCATCCGGATATTCACCCATAACCTGCCGCAGGATAAATGAAGCCTGAAGAATGTGGAAAGGCTCTATATGCTGATTAACCTCAACAATATTAGCATCAGGCATCAGGCGCAGGAGCCTGCCCTTGATCATTCCTGAATAATAGTCCCTGTTCTGCCAATCTGTTATTAACGTAATAATGGCCATGCATAAAACCCGTTTCTAAATCCTGGATAATACCTATTTTTGCGGGATAGGCTCAAAAATACGACTTTATATTAACCTCATGATTGAAAAAACCATCTATTTAAAAGGGATTGACCCACTGGTACTGTATGGTGCTAAAAACCAACATCTCCAGATCATCAAACAAATCTTCCCAAAGATTAAATTGATTGCCAGGGGCGACCAGCTCAAAGCCATTGGTGAAGCTTCTGAAATCACACGTTTCGAGGAACAGATGGAAAAGTTGTTCGATTTTGTGGAGAAATTCAACCGGCTCTCACCATTGGAAATCGAAGGCATCCTATTGGATAATGGTGTCGCCGACACTACCGAGCCTGGTGAAGAAGACATCATCATTTTTGGGAACAACGGGAAGCCAATCCGGGCGCGAACCGCCCATCAACGGGAAATGGCTGATTTATACCGAACTCACGACCTGATCATTGCCACCGGACCGGCAGGTTCAGGAAAGACATACATGGCCGTTGCGCTTGCAGTAAGGGCTCTCCGTAACCGTGAAGTCAAACGGATCATCCTGAGCCGTCCTGCTGTTGAGTCGGGTGAAAACCTCGGATTTCTGCCGGGCGATTTGAAGGAAAAACTGGATCCCTATCTGCAGCCCCTGTACGATGCACTCCTCGATATGATGCCGGCACGAAAACTCAAAGAATATATGGAGGATAATGTCATTCAGATCGCTCCGCTGGCATTCATGCGCGGACGAACGCTCGACAACGCATTTGTCATTCTGGATGAGGCGCAGAACGCCTCCGTCAATCAACTGAAAATGTTCCTGACCCGTATGGGCGAATATGCAAAGTTTGCCGTCACCGGGGATATCACCCAGGTCGACCTGCCCGATCCGAACAAATCAGGATTGATACACGCCAAAAAAATTCTTGCCGATATACCCGGAATTGCCATAATCGAGTTCTCGCGGCAGGATATTATCAGGCATAAGTTGGTGGAGCAGATTGTAAAAGCTTATGAAAAAAAGTAACTTCGTTAAAAATCTATAGATGGAAGCAATTGTAAAAACCGAATTCAATTTTCCCGGGCAGATCAGCCTTTACAAAGGTAAAGTCAGAGACGTTTACAATATCAGCGATAAGTTTCTGGTAATGGTTGTAACCGACCGGATATCAGCATTTGACGTGGTATTACCAAAAGGAATTCCTTACAAAGGACAAGTATTGAATCAGATAGCAGCCAAGTTTTTGGATGCTACCAGCGATATTGTTCCGAACTGGAAAATTGCCACACCGGATCCGATGGTAACCATCGGAAGAAAAGCTGAATCTCTGCCGGTTGAAATGGTCATCAGGGGATATCTCACCGGGCATGCATGGCGCGAATACAAATCCGGAAAACGTTCGATCTGCGGAGTGCCAATGGCAGAAGGGATGAAGGAAAATCAGAAATTTGCCAAACCCATCATCACTCCCACAACAAAAGCGCATGAAGGCCACGATGAAGATATCAGCCGTGAAGAAATCATTGCCAGCAAACTGGTGTCGGCTGAAATATACAATCAATTAGAGGAATATACCTATAAACTCTTTGAACGCGGAACCAAAATCGCTGCCAGCATGGGTTTGATCCTGGTTGACACAAAATATGAATTTGGCATTCAGGATGGTAAGATTTATCTTATCGATGAAATCCACACACCCGATTCAAGCCGGTATTTCTACGGTGATACTTACGAAAGTAATTTCAACATGGGTATTGAGCAGAAACAGCTTTCGAAAGAGTTTGTCAGACAATGGCTTATCGAAAATCACTTTCAGGGGTTGGAAGGACAGACAGTTCCATTTATGCCGGACACGTTTGTTCATGAAATTTCTGAAAGGTATATCGAGTTATATGAGCAGATTACCGGTGAACCTTTTGTCAGGGCTGATTCGATCAGTGTGATGGATCGGATCGAAACCAACATCAGGCATTGTCTCGAAAAACTTTGAATGTAAAATCAGCCTTCGGAGGTAAAAGAATAGCGCTTTGGGCCGGCCCGATCATTGCCATTGCCCTGATATTCTTTTACCATCCGGACGCTGAGCGCCCCGAAATTGGATATACGCTGGCCGTCGCTGCCTGGATGGCGATCTGGTGGATTACCGAACCTGTTCCACTAGCCATAACTTCGCTGCTTCCTGTTGCGCTGTTCCCAATTCTCAGCATTATGGACGGGCAAACAGTCTCGGCAGCTTATTTCAACCATGTCATTTTTCTGTTCATCGGAGGATTTCTTGTTGCCCTGGCCATGCAGCGCTGGAATCTTCATAAACGGGTAGCATTGAGCATTCTCAGCTTGACCGGCACGAGTAAATCAAGATTGCTTTTGGGGTTCATGCTGGCGACTGCCCTGCTCAGCATGTGGATGTCGAATACGGCAACCGCCATGATGATCGTGCCCATTCTTCTGGCTGTTCTTTCAGAGATTGAACCAGCGCCCGATTCTAAAAAATCCTTTTCCACAGGGATGTTGCTCGGAGTCGCTTATGGCGCTTCAATCGGAGGCATTATGACGCTGGTGGGCACCCCGCCGAACCTCTCGTTTCTGCGGATTTACCAGGTCATGTTTCCTCAGGCGCCGGCAATCACCTTTTTACAGTGGATGTTGTTTGCCGTTCCGGCAGGTATTCTGCTGATGGCGGCCGCCTTTTTTCTGCTCTATTTTAAATATGCCAAAGGGAGCAAAACCAAAGCGGTAAAGGTTTATCCCGTCAGGCAAATGAAAAAGGATCTCGGACCCATGAACTTTGAAGAAAAAGTCGTATTGGTCTGTTTTCTTTCTATGGCTTTGCTGTGGATCACCCGGTCGGATGTTGTGATTGGAACCACAACGCTCAAAGGATGGGCGTCATTATTTGGAAAACCATCTTACATCAATGATGGAACCGTTGCCATCGCCCTGTCGCTGCCACTTTTCCTGATTCCCGCCAAAGGGAATGCCAAATCCAGAATTATGGATTGGGAAACAGCCAGTCATTTGCCCTGGGATATTGTTCTGCTTTTCGGAGGCGGATTTGCACTGGCAAACGGGTTCAGGGATTCAGGACTCTCTCTCTGGCTGGGTGAGCAACTGCAGGGAATGTCGTCACTCTCTCCAATAATTATCATATTGATTATCTGCCTGTTGGTTACATTTCTGACGGAACTGACCTCCAATACAGCCACTACTGAGATGATTCTTCCGGTACTTGCCGGTATGGCTGTTGCCACTCACATACATCCGCTGTTGTTAATGCTGCCGGCAACTTTATCGGCCTCCATGGCCTTCATGCTACCGGCGGCAACTCCGCCAAACGCGATCATTTTCGGCACCAGGCGCATAACAATCGCCGAAATGGCCAGAACCGGTTTGTGGCTCAACCTGATTGGAGCCGTAATTATCACAGCCGTCGTATACTTCATCGGATCGGCAGTGTTCAACATTACACCCGGCGAGTTTCCTGCCTGGGCCGTTCCGAATGTTAATCATTGAACCGAAATCTGAGCAAGATCACCAAGCGCCAGGGTGAGAATCGTGGCAAGGTCCTCCAATGTTTCAGGCCATATCGTTGAGACATTGTCAGCCGGAGTATGATACCCGCCCGAACCTCCGTAAGAGGAAATACTTACAGATGGCACTCCGGCCTGTACAAATATTGCAGCATCGGTTCTGGGGCGCCCCAGATTATTGCTTTTCGATGAGGTCAGGTTTCTGTGAACATAGGTGGTGTTGGCCCGCTCGATCACATTTCCCAGGTCGGGGTAATTCAGCCCGCCTCCCAGATGAAGATTGGGTCCGACACCCACACAATCCAGGTTGATGTATCCAACCGTTTTATCCAACGGAAAACCCGGACTCTTTACATAAGTTCCCGATCCGACCAATCCCTGCTCCTCAGCGCCCAATCCGATAAACAATATGGATCGTTTAAAATGGATGCCGGATGTGGCAAGCGCTTTTGCAACCCCCATCATCACGGCTATTCCTGATGCATTATCATTAGCGCCCGGACACAGTTCCCAATTCATGCCACAGTGATCCAAATGCCCGCCGATGATGATCACTTCATTTTTCAATATCGGATCAGTCCCGGGAATCAACCCCATCACATTCATCCCTTTCCCATCGGCATGATGTTCGGTGACATTTTTGATGGTCACGATCTTGCCCGTATTGAATGACTGCGGTTTCAGACTGGCAGAAATTTTCTCTACCAGTTCCTGATAGACACGTCCTGTGCCCTTAAAAAGGTCTTCCACCACACGTGTGCCCACTAATGTAACCAGGAGTTCCCGGTGGTATTCATTATTGGTGTTAGCCAGCGGCCCATAATGATAGAGTATCCCGGTTGCACCATGGTTGATGGCATTCTGCATCTTATACTGATGGGTCGAATAAACCAGCCAGGGATTAAACTGCCCGGGGCCCGCGGATGGCGAAACCGGAGCTTCAGGGCGCATCAGAACGATTTTTCCTTTTACATCGACTCCTTTGTAATCATCATATCCCAGTTCAGGAGCCGAAATCCCATATCCGGCAAAAACAACCTCGGCCCTGATTTCTCCGGATGCAGATGAGCTGCCCGGCATGAATTCATCATAATAATGATACGACACATTCACGGAATCCTCCCCTTTTACAGGCAGGTTCAGGATCAGGGAACACCCCGGAAAAACAGAGGTGTATGGTTGAGGAAAGTTCTGGAACCAACCCGTTTCCGATGCCGGAACAACACCCCACTCTGCCATCTTTTCAGCAACCCATTCGGCTGATTTTCTATAACCATCAGAACCTGTGAGTCTGCCCTGATACTTTTCACCAGCCAGCTCGCTGACAAAACTGAATAATTCTTCACTTTTGATATTCCAGGTAACAGGAAGCAGCGGATTCTGCTGAACCTGTCCAAATGAAATCGCGCTGCAAAACAAACACCATGTGGCAACCAGAAACCCTCTCATAACTTGAAAATTTTGGCTAAAATAAAGGAATAATAACGATTTTCGGCTTTACCGGCCTCTTTGTACTGGTTCGCAATTTAAGTAACTTTGCTGTCTACAAATAAGAAAACGTGAATGCAATTTCTCCATCATTGACCCATTATAAACGGAAGTCCGTTTTCTTCCTGATTCTGCTCTTCCTTACCCTCTCGATAAACTGCTTTGCTCAGTTTCAGCCAGCTCCCGTTAAACGGTCAAATAACCTGATTACCGTTAACGGAAAGAACTTCTATGTTCATGAAGTTCTGATAAACCAAACTCTTTATGGAATTTGCCAGGAATATAAGGTCAGCGAAGAGGAGATTAAGAAGATCAATCCCGATCTGAATAACCGATCTGTTTACCCCGGCATGGTACTACGGATTCCGGAACTGGCAGCCCCGGTAAAACCAGCAATTGCCAAAACAGAAGGGGGGATGATCTCACATACCGTTTTACCAAAGGAGACCCTGTCTTCGCTATCCAGGCAATATGGAGTGAAGGTCAGTGACATCAAGGAGTGGAACCCTGAAACCAAACAAGGATTACAGATCGGACAGGTCATTAAAATATCTAAAGACAAAATTACATCTCCTCAGAAAGAGCCTGTATCGTCCGGTCAACCGGTCACAAATCCCGCTGAACCTGAAGATATATTAACGGATGATCAGGGTTGCCATGCGAAGCCCTTTCCCCACGTAGATGATTCATTTCATCTGGCAGTTTTGTTGCCTTTGAACATCGCAGAAAATGACTCGATCAATTTTACCGATACTCTAAAGTCTGATTATTTCCGGTTTTACGAGTTTCTCGAAGGAATTTATCTGGCTGTTGACTCGATGCGGGAGGATGGCATAAAGCTCACCCTCGAGGTATATGATACAGAACGGAAAACTGAGACCATCCGAAAGATTCTCGCCAGTGAGGATCTTCAGAAAGCCGACCTTATTATCGGACCCGTGTATCCATCTGAAATAGAAATCGTTACCGATTTTGCCCTGAGCAAACATATTCCGATGGTATCTCCCCTATCCGCATTCAATGTCACGCGGAACAATCCGTATGCTTTTCAGGTTAGAAACGAGCTTTCGAGACAAGTGGAGCTGGCCACTACCTATCTGGGATCAAAGTACACCCAAAACGTATTGGTGATTGGACGCCAGGCTGAAAAGAGCAATTCCGACTTTGTACGGTTTACCGGCATGCTGGGGTCAGAAATCCGGAATCAGGATCCATTGAAAAAAGCCTCTTTTAAAACGATCTATTACAGCGAAACCTCGCATGGGTACCTGAATGCTGAATCGAAAAGTGTGGATCTTGACAGTTACCTGTCGGCTTCAAAGCCCAATTACATCATCGTACCATCTGAAAATGAAGTCTTTATCACCGAGATCATTACAGAATTGCAAAGAGTTCCTGCCACCCATAAAATTACCGTTTTCGGATTGAATCAGTGGGTATTTGACAAACAGGATATGGGCAATCTCTATAACATCAATCTGGAGTTGTATAGTGATTTTGACGAATATACATTTGTCGATTTCTCCGATCCTTTGGTTAAGGATTTTAGTCGCAAATACAAGGAGAACTGGAAAATTGCCCCATCGAGATACAGCTTTCAGGGATTCGATATTGCGTATTACTTTGCCACAGCGATGTTTCAATTCGGTCATAAACTGACGGCTACGGCACCCTGCTGGCAGAATTACCTGAACCATCCGTCAATGCTGACCTCCATGAAGTTCAAATCCACTGGCGATGCCAATGGATTTGAAAATCAGGCTGTCACCGTTATCCGGTTCCAGAAGGAAGAACTGGTCAGAAAAAAAGTGAATTAATCACCCAGCGTGGCTACCATGACGGCCTTGATCGTATGCAGCCGGTTTTCAGCTTCGTCAAAGACAATTGAGTTTTCCGATTCGAAAACTTCTTCGGTAACTTCGATGCCATCCAAACCAAATTTCTGATATATCTTTTCACCGATTGCAGTCTCCCTGTTGTGGTAAGCCGGCAGGCAGTGGAGGAATTTAATACCCGGATTCTGAGTCATTTCCATCACCTTAGCATTGATCTGATAAGGCTTCAGGAGGTTGATACGTTGTTCCCAAACGCTGTCGGGTTCGCCCATTGAAACCCACACATCGGTATAGAGAAAATCACAACCTTTTACGGCTTCCTGAACATCTTCAGTGAGTGTGATGCTGGCGCCGGTGTGTGAACCTATTTCGCGGCATGTTTTCACCAGATCGTCAGACGGGAAGAGTGATTTTGGTGCTGCAACTCTGAAGTCCATTCCCATTTTTGACGCGCCGACCATCAATGAATTGCCCATATTGTTTCTGGCGTCTCCGAGGTAACAGAAAGATACTTCGTTCAGCGATCCGCTGAAATGTTCAATCATGGTCATGAAATCGGCCAAAATCTGGGTTGGGTGAAACTCATCGGTCAGTCCGTTCCAAACCGGAACTCCTGAATACTTAGCCAGTTCTTCAACAGTTGCCTGAGCGTAGCCACGGTATTCAATGCCGTCATACAGGCGGCCCAGCACGCGTGCCGTATCCTTCATCGATTCTTTTTGTCCGATCTGTGAACCGGTTGGTCCGAGATAGGTGACGTGAGCGCCCTGATCTTTTGCGGCAACCTCAAAGGAGCAACGGGTGCGGGTTGAAGTTTTCTCAAAAATCAATGCGATGTTTTTGTTTTTCAGGCGTTGTTGTTCATAACCGCCATATTTAGCCGCTTTCAGGTCAAATGCGAGATCCAGCAGAAAGTCTATCTCTTTAGGAGTAAAATCCAGTAATTTCAGGAAACTCCTGTTTCTCAGATTGTAAGCCATTTGATTTAATTTATTTTTTAAACGTATATTTTGTCAAATCCACCGGGTCGTAGTCCATGGTAATCTTTGATCCGTAAGCTTTATCCTCCAGCTTAAACGCTTCGGTAATCACGGCCTTTTTTCCGCCATGCTCTAAAAACTGGAGGCAGGCACGCATTTTCGGGGCCATCGAACCTTCACTGAACTCGCCGGTGCAAAGATACTTCTTGGCATCTGCATAATCCAGAAATTCCAAAGCTTCCTGGTTTGGTTGATTGAAATTTTTATAAATAAACGGCACATCTGTAAGAATATAAAATTCATCTGCACCGATTCTGCCTGCTAATAAACTGGATGCCAAATCTTTATCTATTACAGCCTCGGCAGCACGCACCTGCCCTTCTGCATCAAAATACACCGGGATACCACCTCCGCCCACGGCAATCGTGATTACCCCCTGCCGGGCAAGAGCCAGGATGACATTTTCGTTGATGATCTGAATCGGTGCCGGAGAAGGCACTACCCTTCGCCATCCGCCGGATGTTTTCACCTCTTCCTTGAAAATCCAGCCTTTATCGATGGTAAGCTGCTGTGCCTGCTCATGTGTATAAATTTTGCCCACCCTTTTGGTTGGATCCTGAAATGCGGGATCTTCCCCGTCAACCACAACTGCAGTAACTAGCGTCACAATCTCCTTCCGGATATTGTGTTTGATCAGCACGTTTCTCATCATTCGCTCGATCATATATCCGATACCGCCCTGACTGTCGGCCACGCAAATATCTATCGGCATCTGGGGAATCTGATAGGTCTTTTCGCCTGCTTCGCTCCGCATCAGGATGTTTCCCACCTGGGGACCGTTTCCGTGAGTAAGCACCAGATCGTATCCCTGATTGATCAGGAATACCAGGTTTTCAAGCGTATTCGTTGTATTCTCTTCCTGTTCCTCGATCGTTCCAACCTGAGTACCACGCAGTAACGCGTTTCCACCCAGAGCTACTACCGCTAACATGTTCATATTCTGCACTAAAATTAAAAATCCAATATACAAATATTTTCTCAGGCACGCTTTCGTTATATCCTTAATTAATCGCTGTTTCAGGGGAATTCGGAGACCGAAACCCGACCGTTTATTCTTATTATTTTTCTATTTTTGTCGAAAGCAGGTCACCGGATATTCACGCAGCATTTACGGCATTTATATATTCATGGCAACATCGAAACCCCCAAAACAAAAGAAAAAAAAACCGGCCGAAAAGCCATTGGCCGAATCACAGCCGGTCAAGAAGAAGAGACGGCGCCTCAATGGCAGAATCAGGATGATTCTCGGCCTTTTCTTCCTTTTCATGGCGTTGTTCGCCGGGATATCCTTCGTATCCTATCTTTTCAGCTGGAAAGCAGATCAAAGTTTTTTGGATACAGAAATCTCCACCAATCTTGGAAACCCGAACATCCGGGTCGACAACCTGGCCGGAAAGACAGGTGCTGTGATCAGCAATCTGTTTATATACAAATGGTTCGGTATATCCTCCCTGATTCTGGTGTTTTTGTCGTTGTTTTATGGAATTGCCTTGCTTGGTCGCAAATTCATTCCGCTGGGCCGTGCAACCAAATACGGCTTGATCGCGATGATCTGGATATCTGTCATGCTGGGATATGCTGTTCCGCATGAAACATTTCAGTGGGGCGGAGGTCATGGGATATCTATCGCCGAATTTCTGACAGCCCTGGCGGGATCGGCCGGAACGCTTGCCGTCCTCGCTGTCACAGGACTGGGATACCTGGTATTACTGTTCAGACTCACCCCTGAACACCTCAAACGGGCCGATAAAGTTTCTCCGGTTATTCCGGTTCCCGATTCGTTATCCGATGAAAATGATGAATTCAAGGTCACCAATTTATCCGCTGACGATGCTGTAGATAAGGATATTACTGATCTTTCCGTGACTAAACAGATCGATGAAAACGATTCTGTTCAGGTCGATTTCGACCCCGACAAGAACGTTACAGTTACTGATTTCCCGGAAATTGATTTCGATCAGGAGCCCGATGGACCTGCCATGACCGTGACGGATGCTGCAAAAGCCACTGAAGAAAGCGCAGCATTAAAGGCTCCGATGGGTGATTATGACCCTACACTGGAGCTCTCCGGATATAAGTTTCCGGGATTCGACCTGCTCCACGACCATTCGATCGGACAATCAAAAGTCTCTGACGATGAATTGATCAGCAACAAGAATAAGATTGTTGAAACCCTGGCCAATTACAAGATTAAGATCGAGAAGATCAAGGCCACCATCGGCCCGACGATCACTTTGTACGAAATCATTCCTGCCCCGGGGGTTCGCATATCCAAAATTAAAAACCTGGAGGATGACATTGCACTGAGCTTATCGGCATTAGGCATCAGGATCATTGCACCTATACCTGGCCGAGGCACTATCGGTATTGAAGTGCCGAACCGCAAACCGGAAACGGTATCCATGCAAACGGTTTTGGCTTCAAAGAAATTCCTGGAGAATGATTACGAACTGCCTATTGCACTTGGAAAGACCATCAGCAATGAGACATTCACCTTCGACCTTGCCAAGATGCCCCATTTGCTGGTAGCAGGAGCCACCGGACAAGGAAAATCGGTTGGAATCAATGCCATTATCACTTCCCTGCTGTACCGGAAACATCCGTCGCAGCTGAAATTTGTGATGATCGACCCTAAAAAAGTGGAGCTCACACTCTATTCAAAACTCGAGAAACACTATCTGGCCAAGCTTCCCGATTTCGAGGAGCCGATTATTACCGATACGCAGCATGTGA
>Ga0209373_10001647_pt1 | contig 25157 bp, 13 predicted proteins | sample Higcelweek5metaG_FD_187173 | JGI IMG/M metagenome (GOLD analysis project Ga0209373, IMG submission 187173) | Freshwater pond sediment microbial communities from the University of Edinburgh, under environmental carbon perturbations - High... | ecosystem: Environmental > Aquatic > Freshwater >... | reverse complement strand
GCTGCTTGCTCGACTCGTCCATGCAGACCACCGGTCGCCGCGGATCGTACGGCAGCGCGTAGACCGCAAGCACGTCCTCCATGTTGGCCACGAACCCCGCACAGCCGTCGGGAGGAATCTTCCAGTATTTGCTCAGGTGAGGGTGCAGTTCGTTTTTTTTAGCGACCGCTGCACAGTCATCGGGGAGATGGATGCAGCGATCTTCAGTTCGACCGCTTTCTCGGCCAGCAGCCGAACGGTCCAGCGAGCCCTGCCATCCGGCGCCGGCGAACACGCCAACGCTGTCAGCCGGGCATCGAACTCGCCATCGAAAGTCACTTTCGGCGGCTGAGCGCGGGCCTTGCGCACCAGCGCGGCCTCGATGCCGTCCTCCACAAACCGCTGCTTGAGATGTTCGACGGTGCGGGGGGTCACCCCCAACGCCGCGGCCACATCGGCCACCGTCCACGGATTGCCGTACTCACCGGCGTCACACAGCAGCAGGGCCCGTGCATGCACGAACTTCGCCGCCGCCGTCCTCCCACTGCGGGTCATCGCTTCCAACTGCCCGCGCTCCTGCCTGGTCAAGGTAACCTTGTAGTGTGGTGCCATGCCCCAACACATCCCTGCATGTGCCCCACCTCAATGCGTAAACTAGCATGGGACATGGTACTAGGTTCGCTCGGGCGAGCGCAGCTCTCAGGGGCGGCTGGGTGTTGGCGGAAACGTGCTAGTCTTTGTCGCAAATCTCAAGGCGGGCTCGGGGTGGGCGCTCTATACTGGGTGTCTTCCGTTCGCGCTCCAACCGACCGATTCCTTTGCCCCATGATCCCCGTGAAACGATCCACCGTTGCGTTGCTCAGTCTGTTGGCGCTTGTCGCCACCGTTCCGATGCGGGCGGACGATGCGCTGGCCGAGGCGTTTGCGAAACCGCTGCAGGAGGCGCGGCCGATGATCTGGTGGCACTGGCTGAACGGCAACGTGTCGCGCGACGGCATCGAGAAGGACTTGCAGGCGATGAAGGCCGCGGGAGTGGGAGGCTTCCAACTCTTCGATGTGTCGATGTGCGCACCTGGGCCGTTGCGCTACGGCTCGCCGGAGTGGATCGACACCCGGGCTTTCGCGCTCAAACGGGCGCAGGAACTCGGCCTTCAAGCGGGGCTTCACGTGGGCCCCGGCTGGTCGGAGGCCGCCGGTCCGTGGGTGACGCCCGAGGACTCGATGAAGTGCCTTGTGTGGACCGAAACGGTAGTCGACGGCGGGGCTGTCGACCGTGTGCTCGAAGAACCGCGACGGGTGGAAGGTCTCTATCGCGATGTGGCGGTGATCGCCGTGCCGGGCGATGAGGCGGACAGTGCCGAGCGCGCGCTGCCCCGGCCGAAGGTGGACCTCGAGGGAAGCGATCTCTCGCTCGCGGTCTTGGTCGACGGCGATCCGACCACGGCATGTGAGTTGCCGAAGCCGTTTGCGGAGAAGCCGGTCATGGTTCGGCTGACTTTTCCGTCGGCGGTAACCGTCAACGGCATCGAGTGCGCGCTGCCGTTGGCGCGCTGGGGCTTGGTCGCACGGGCGACGCTCGAGGCGTCGACGGACGAACGGGCTTTCTCTCTGGTTCGTCAGTTCCGCTTGTTGCCTGGTAGCGGAATGACGCCGATCACGGCGGTGAACTTCACCCCCGTGACCGCGCGGTATTTCCGGCTGAGCCTGCTCGAGCCCACCGACAATATCCTGCGGACCGGGCTTGCGGAGATCCGCCTGCGGTCGACGGCGCGCATGGAGGATTGGGGCGTGCGTTCAGGGCGCATGGCGTACGGACCGGATACGCAGGTCGCCGAGCCGGCCCCGCGCCCGGTGGTCGGGACACCGGCGGATCGCGTGCTCGATCTGAGCGAGCGCACGGACGCGGCGGGGCGCCTGCGTTGGGAGGCGCCTGCCGGCCAGTGGATCGTCTATCGTTTCGGCTACACGAGCACGGGCGAGCGCAACCATCCCGCGCAGCCCGAGGGCACGGGACTCGAGGTCGACAAGATGGATGCAGCGGCGGTGCGGCGCTATGTCGCGCAATCGGTTGGACGGGAACTCGCGCTGGAGGGCTCGCCGGTGCGGACGATGTTCGCCGACAGCTGGGAGGCGGGCGCGCAGAACTGGGCGGCGGACTTTCCCGCGCAGTTTCAACGCAGCGCCGGCTACGATCTGCACCGCTGGTTGCCGGTCCTGACCGGACGCGTGATCGGGACGAGCGAGCAGTCGACCTCGTTCCTGTGGGATTTTCGCCAGGCGATCTCGCGGGCGGTGGCGACGAACTACTACGGCACGCTGCGCAAGGAGATGGAGGCGCGCGGCGTGACTTTCTACGTCGAGCCGTACGGCGGGCCGTTCGAGATGAGCGCGGCGGCCGAGACCGGCAACGTGCCCATGTCCGAGTTTTGGATCACCGAAAAGGAGTTCGAAAACCTGAAGAACATCTCGTCGCTGGCGCACGCGCTCGGCCGGCCCCTCGTCGCCGCGGAATCGTTCACCGCGATGGACACCGACGCGAACTACCGGCTCGCGCCGGCCGACTACAAGACCGTCGGGGACCGCGCCTTTGCCAATGGCCTCAACCAGGTCTTCCTGCACACCTTCGTGCACCAGCCTTCGGATGCGGCGCAGCCCGGCTTCACGCTCGGCTTCTTCGGCTCGCACCTCAACCGCCACGAGACGTGGTGGCCGATGGTAAACGGCTGGACCGACTATCTCGCACGTTGCCAGGTGCTGCTGCGGCACGGCCGGGCGGTGGCGGACGTAGCCTATCTCCGGAAAGTGGAGTCGCCGAGCCAGGCGGCGCTCCGGGACTACGGTGCGGCGGGCCGGCCGAGCGGGCGCGATTACGATTTCATCTCCACGGCCGATCTGGACGGGGCGGAGGTCGTGGATGGACTGCTCACCCTGCGCTCCGGGGCGCGATACCGCCTGCTGGTGCTGCCGGAACAGCGCACGATGCAGACGGCGGTGGCGGTGAGATTGGAGACGCTGGTCGCCGCGGGGCTGCAACTGCTCGGTCCGGCGCCGTCGAGCAACCCGGGGCTGGCGGATCGCGAGACCGCCGACCGGGAGCTGGCGCGCGTTCGCCGGAATCTCTGGGGCGATCTGGACGGCGCGGCGCGGACCGCGCGGGAGGCCGGTCGCGGCAAGGTCTATTGGGGACGCACGGTCGACGCAGTGTTGGCCGAGGCCGGTGTCGCGAAGGATTTCGAAGCGACCGCCGGTGCTGGCGAACTGGTGTTCTGCCATCGCGCGACGGCGGACCGCGACGTGTATTTCGTCGCCAACGTCGATGTGGCGAGCGATGCCGAGTTCACCGCGACTTTCCGCGCCGCAGCCGGAAGTGTGACGCTTTGGGATCCACTGACGGGAACGATTCGCGCGACCGCGACGACGCGAGTGGGGGAGCGCACCGCACTCCCGCTCCGGCTCGCGGCGAAGGAGTCCGTGTTCGTGGTGTTTTCGCGCAACTCCGCTCCTGCCGCGGTCGTTACGCCGAAGCTCGCCACGCAGGCGGAGGTAACCGGTCCGTGGACGTTGCAACTGGCGTCGCGCGGGCAGGAGAGCGCGGGCGGCGTGTTGTCGGAGTTGGCGTCGCTTTCGACACAGCCGGGCGAGGCGGTCCGGAATTTCGGCGGGATCGCGACCTATCGGACTCGTTTTGCAGTGGCGCCCGGCGTGTGGACGGCGGGACAACCGGCGGAACTGGAACTCGGGCGTGTGGCGGTCGTGGCCGAGGTCCGTGTCAATGGACGGAGCTGTGGCATCGCTTGGGTGAATCCGTACCGCGTGTCGGTCGGGCCAGCGTTGCGGATCGGGGAAAACGAACTCGAGATCCGCGTCGCCACGCCGTGGGCGAACCGGTTGATCGGCGACGCCACGCGGACTGGCGGTCCCGACTACAACAACGTGGGCGAGATTGCGGTGGTGCCGGAGTGGGTCTTGGGCGGCGTGCCCGCCAGCGCCGAGCAACGGGCCCGGACGTTCGTCACGTATCGGTACTTCAAAGGCGACGAGCCCTTGGTTGAGGCGGGCCTGCTCGGCCCCGTGAAACTGCTTCTTCCGGGCGAAGCCGCCGGCCAACTGGCGAACTAGCGGCGCCCCTCAGAAAGGACCCTCTCTGCGAAGTGGCCGCCGGTGAAGATGAAAGCCTTGGCGGCCTTCGCTCCGGCCGCGCCGCACCGGCCGACTTTCCATCCCCATGATCCCAAATCCCTTCCTCGTTTTGCTCTTCCACTGGCTTGGCGGCCTGATCGAGGTCGAGTTCACCCGCGCCGATGGCGGTGTCCGCGCGGGGGTCACGCTGCCACCGGAAATCACCGGCACCTTGGTCGCCCGAGGGCGAATCTTCGAACTGCACCCGGGCTATCAGCGGATCGAGTGGCCCGTGGTGAAATGATGCGGCGCGTCATCACGTGTTGCGTCGGCTGCGACGGCGCCGCCAGAGTTTGCATCTGCGGACGCGCTGGCGCGACCGACAATCCGAAACCCCGCACTTCCGCATCCCCATGAGAACCTTCGCCCGTCTATGCCTAGCCTTGCTGAAGATGTCCGCCGTCGCGGTCGCCTTGGCCGCTTCCACGGCTTGCGCCGTGCCGGCCCCGGGCGAGGCACGGCATCGCGTGATCGTCTCCACCGATATCGGCGGCACCGATTTCGACGACTTCCAGTCGATGGTGCATCTGCTGCTCTACGCGGATGTGCTCGACCTCGAGGGGCTGATCTCGTCGCCCTATGGCGCGGGCCGTGCGGAACACATCCTGACGGTGATCGGTCACTACGCGACGGATTACCCGAAGCTGAAGACGTGGTCCGCACGCTATCCGACGCCCGACTCCCTGCGCGCCATCACCAAACAGGGCGAGACCGAGACCGCACCGTATGCGGGCGTGCGCCGTAGCACGGAAGGCTCGGATTGGATCGTGCGCTGCGCCCGGCGCGAGGATCCGCGGCCCCTCCATGTGCTCATCTGGGGCGGGATCGAGGATCTGGCGCAGGCCCTGCACGACGCTCCCGACATCTTGCCGAAGCTGCGCGTGTATTTCATCGGCGGGCCCAACAAGAAATGGAGCCCCGACGCCTATCACTTCATCGCCACGCAGCACCGCGGTCTTTGGATCATCGAGTCCAATACGACCTACTACGGATGGTTCGAGGGCGGCGACCAGACGGGGGAGTGGAGCACCGCGGAGTTCGGAGCCCGGCATGCCGCCGGTTGCGGCGCGCTTGGCGACTACTTTGCGCGCGGCATCCGTTTCGAGGACCAAGCTCGCACCACGGTGAAGATGGGCGACTCCCCGACTGTCGGGTGGCTCTTGCGCGGCGATCCCGAGCTGCCCTTTCAGCCGGGCTGGGGTGGGCGCTACGTGCGTGCCTGGACGAGGCCCTACACGCGCTTCGATCGACTGACGACTGCGGCCGACCGGATCGAACATTGCGGTATTCTCGAGCTGGTGCTGCCGCTCGGCGCAGGCGCTCCGCCGAATCCCGAGGCGCGGATGCTCGTCGAGAACCAGTCGCTCCACGGCTTTATGGACGGGGCCGGGGCGGTGCGCTTCCGTTTCTGTCCGAAGGAGGCCAAGACGTATCGCTACACGATTCAAGGCAACGTCCCTGCGCTCGACGGCCGCGAAGGCGCAATCACGGCGACGGCGCTGTCCGCCGAAGCCGCGCTCGCGCCGGATACCGCCTTGCCCAATTGGTGGACCGACGATCCGACTCCTGCCCTGCGCGATGGGCCGCACGACGGTGCCCGCACCGTCAGCCAATGGCGCGAGGCCTACCTCCGCGATTTCGCCGAGCGGCTGGAGCGTTGCCAAAGACCGGCGCCTGCCCTCAGCCCCGGTGCGAAGTAGTCACGCGGATTCGGCCTTCGCTTGTACCGCGGTAGCCCATTCGCGCGGGGTCTTGCCGGTGTGCTCGCGGAAGAGGCGACTGAAGTAGTTGCTGTCCTGAAAACCCACGGCGTAGGCCGCCTCGGTGACCCGTGCGCCGGGGCGCCGCAGGAGTTCCTTCGCCTTCGCGATGCGGAGCCCGAGGATGTAGTTGCGTGGTGATTGGCCGGTGGCGGCGTGGAAGGCGCGGTGGAAGGTGCGCACCGACATCCTCGCCAGTTTCGCGAGCGCCTCGATCTCGAGCTCCTCCTGGGCGTGCGCGTGGATGTGGTGAAGAACCGAATCCACGGCCATCAAGTGGCAGGAGGCGGTGTTGGGCCGGTGCTCGTAGGCTCGGGCGAGCACGGCGACGAGTTCGAGAAAGAGGCCGGTGGCCATCGTCTCGTAACCGGCTTTGCGTTGCGCGGTCTCGTCGGCAAGGCGCTTGATGAGCAGGAGCACCAGGCTGACGTCGGTCGTGGGAAGTCGGAGGTGCGCCCTGAAGGAGTTGCGCCTGCGGCTGGTCGGCTCGAGTTCGAAGAGCAGCCGGTAGCCCGGCAGGAGGGCGAGGCCGGTGCGGTTGAGCGGGAGCCGATCCGGCACAAACAGCACGTTGTAGATCTCCAGGTGGCGGATGCCGGCGTAGCCATGCGAGACGCCTTCCGGGATGTAGAAGACATCGCCGGACTCGATCGGATAGTCGCCATCGCCCATAAGGTGGCGGCCGGCGCCTTTGCACACGAAGACCAGTTCGCCGAACTCGTGGTGATGGAGGAAGAGATCGGTGTCGCGGACGTCATGACAGACCGTGAGCGGGAAGCCCGGGTTCGCGAAATGATCACTCAGCCTGAACTGCATTGTCATGGGGAGCGGCGCGAGACTTGCGGCGGATTTGCCCGCGGGTGAAGGCTTGCAGGCAGGTTAGCTCTCCGTGCTGGCGAGGAAAGGCCGAAGAGCGGAGGCGGTCGCATCCGGTCGACGGGTCGATGCAGGGGACGGTGGCGTGGTGCTGCGGCGACTGGGAACGCAGGCAGCTCCGACGCACGGTAGAGTGCGCCACGGCGAGGGAGTGGGCGGCCGGTGGTGGCGCTCAGGGGACGCGCGTCTCTGCCGGGCCGTCGTAGGAGGGGCGGAGGTCTCCGAGGTCGATCACGAACTTGTCCACGACCACGCCGGCATCGACGCCGAGCAGATGCAGCGTGTGCCAGCCGGGCGCGAGCGGCGCGGGGAGAGTGAGCTTCGTCTCGGCGGCATTGCGGAGCACGCGCTGTTTCCAGGTTTCGGAGCCGGGCTCGAAGCCATCGGCGATCGCAACGGGCAGCGGTTCGGCGTCGTCGAGGGCGAGCCGGAGGCGCAGGCCGGAGGCGCCGACCAGGGGGAAGGTGGGCAGGAGGCGTACGTGCACCGTGGCCGGGCCGCCGGTGGTCACGTGGAAACGGTACGAGAGCCGGGGCGCGGCGGCGGCGACTTCGATCGCCGCGGTGGAGGGCAGAATGGTAACCGCCGATCCGGTACGACCGAGCCCGGGAACGCAGCGCCAACCCGTGCCGGCGGGCAGATCGCGCCGGGCGGTGAAATGGCCGGCGTCGATCGCGACGACGCCCTCGTGCTCGAAAAAGTCGCCGGGGCGGGCGTCGGCTGGCGGGACGAGCGGCGCCGACGGCGACGGTGGGGGTGTGGCCTGCACCGCGGATTGGGTGTCGGAGGAGAGCGGCGGCAGGGCGGGGTCGGGCTGGTAGCGGCGCCACTGGCGCGGTGAGAGGCCGTTGATCGTGACGACATTCCGCCATTTGCCGGCGGCGATGCTGTCGTTGTAGTGCGCGGTGAGACGCTCGATCTCACGCTCGGCCTCCTCGCTGGCTTCGAAGGTGTGGCCGGCTCCGGCTTCCTCGCGGGCGCGCTGGAGGCGGGCGAGTTCGGCGAGGAAGTAGCGGTCGTTGGCGGCGGCGGCGGCCTTGAGCGGGTACGCGACGCGCTCGAAATACGCGTCGCGGGCGGCGGGCGGAAGCTTTGAGGCGACCGCATCGGTGTCGCGCCGGAGCGCGGTGTAGGCGGCGAGGCGATCGAGAATCTCGGGCTCGGTGAGTTCGGTCGGTCGATACGGCGTGAGTGGCAGGTGCCACTGGAGATGCTCGGGCTTGCGGGCGGTGGCGAGGTGCTGGTGGCGCGTCCAGAGCGCGGCGATGGCGGCGGCGTGGTCCGCGCCGAAGTCGCGCGCGGCCACGCGGTGGAGGAAGCGTTGCGGCTCCTCCGGCCCGGTGCGGTCGGCGTGCCAGGCGAGGTCGAGGAAGAACTCGGTGGAGAGCTCGGTGCCCTTGAGGTCGCCGACGTTGGCGATCCAGAGGGACCTGGCGCCGTGCTCGTAGGCGCGCGTCATCTCCGACCAGACCAGGGCGGGCGAGAGCGAGTCGACCCAGAGCCAGGACAGCGGCGAGCCGAGGTAGGAGGCATGGTAGTACACGCCGAGGCCGCCGGCGCGGGCGCGTTCGGCGGCGGAGCCGAAGCGGCGGATGTAGCCGAAGTTGTCGTCGGGCCAGACGATGGTGACGTCGTCGGGCACGCGCAGGCCGGCGTCGTAGTCGGCGAGGACTTCCTTGTAGGGGACGAAGATCTGGGCGACTCGGGCCGGGTCGCCGGCGCCGAGGTGGCGGGCGAGGAGATCGCGCTGATCGGCGATAATCCGCTCGATGGTGGCGATGCGCTCGGGCTGGGTCTTCGGGCCGACGATGGGGCTGTCGTGGATACCGCGCATGCCCAGGGTGAAGAGGCTCTCGCCGCCGGTGCGCTCGCGCACGCGTTGCTCCCAATAGGCGAGCACGCCGTCGCGGTTGGCGAGGTAGTTGTAGTCGTCCTTCGGCGCGGTCCATTCGCCGACGTTGTTGCGGAGCATGGGCTCGGCGTGGGAGGAGCCGACGACGATGGCGTAGGCGTCGGCCATCGCGGCGTTGCCCGGCATCTGATGGAAGGGCGTGGTGCCCGGGTGCATGGCGGGCCAGAGGGTGTTGGCGCGGAGGCGCAGAAGGAGCTCGAAGAGGCGGGCGTAGGTTTTCGGCCCGAGGTTGCCGGCCTCCGGCGCGTGGGTACGCGAGGCCCACGGGATGAGGCCCCAACCCTCGTCGTTGAGGAAGATGCCGCGGTATTTCACGGCGGGCCGGTCGACGGGCTCGGCACCGAGGGTGAGCCGGAGCGCGTCGCGGCGGGCGACCGGCACGTCGCCCCACCAATACCAGGGCGACACGCCGATGCGGCGGGATAGCTCGTAGAGGCCGTAGGCGAGCGCGCGGCGGTCGGCGCCGGCAACGGTGAGCACGTCGGCGGTGGCGGAGAGGCGGAACGCCTCCCAGTTGCCCGCGAGGGAAGGATCGAGCACGACCTCCACGCGTGGGCCGGCGGACCGCGGGAGGCCGGTATTCATGATTACGGGCTTGCGGCTGGTGACGCGTTCGACGTCGGCCGCGAAGTCGCGGGCGGCGATCCGCACGACCTCGGGCGCGTCCGGAGGAAGCACGATGGGCGCGGCGCGGTCGGCGACGACGAGCGGGAAGGCGTCGGCAATGTCGGCGGCTGCGGCGGTCTGGAGCTGCACGGCCGCAGGGGCGGCGGCGGGGAGCAACAAGCAGGCGGTGAGGACGAGGTATTTGATCATAGCCGAGGGGTGGCGGGAGCGACGGTGGTGCGGGCGGCTAGTTCGCCGACGGAGTGGACTGCAGCGTGACCGGGCCGAGCAGGCCGGAGGGAAGGAGCGGGGAGTTTGCGGTGAAGAACTTGAAGGTCGAGAAGGTGCGGCGTCCGGCGGAGGGGCGGGGAGTACCTGCGAGGAGCCACTGGGGGGCGCGCAGGAGCGGGCGTCCGATGACGAGCTGGGGTGTCACGTAGGTGAAGGTCCTGGGCTCACCCCAGTCCGCGTCGTCGGGCTCCTGTTCGTCGCCGATGAGGCGGTTGGGCCAGAGGTTCGTCACCTGGATTTCGAGACGGTTTTTCCCGGGGTGAATCGAATCGGTAATGTCGCGGCGGAACGGCGTCTTCCAGAGGGCGGGGAACGCGCGCTCGTTTACCCGCACCGAGGCGATGTTTTTCACCTGGCCGAGGTCGATGCTCACCCGGCGCTGGTCGGCGAGAAACTCCGCCGGCACGTCGATCTCCTTCACGTAGGTCGCGGTGCCCGAGAAATACTTCACGCCGGGCGTCGGGTGCTCCGGCCACGAGACCAGATGGTCGAGCGTGACGGATTCCGGCGCGCCGAGCGCGGGAGGGAAACGCAGCTCCCACGGGCCGTCGAGCGCGAGTGCGGTGGGCGCGGAATCGGGCACAGGCGTAGGTGCGGGGCTGGACTCCGGCGCGGCGTCGGCCGCCTGGCGGAAGACGACAAATACCGAGCCGGCGGGATCGAGCGTCAGGCGGAGGTCGATGCGGTCGGCGGAGGCCGTCCAGGTGGGGGCGGGCGTGGCGCGGATCTCGCCGGTGTTCGCGTCCCAGAGTTCGGGCCGGCGGCCGCTGACGCGGAAACCGACCGTGGTGCTGACGACGTCGTCCTGCTGATTGGATACGAAATAGATTTCGGCATCGGGCAGGCGGCGATGAATCCAGAGCAGGGGAATGTCGGGCGCGAGTTGCACGTCGGGGCCGATGCCCGACTCGGCCAGAACTTGTTCGGGTTTCTTGCCCCACACGATGCGGCCCTGGCCGTGGGCGCGTTCGGCGCCTTCGGTGAGATCGCCCCAGAGTTCGTCAGCGATGCGTTTCAGCGCCTCGTCGCAGGCGGGGTAGTTTTCCACGCTCGGCGAGCGCAGCGGTTTGCCTCCGATCACGGTGGCGCCGTCGTGCACGAGTTGCCGGATTTTTTCCGCCACTTGCGGAGTCATGGTCTCGTTCGAGGGCAAGACCAGCGCGCGATAGCTGGTGCCGTCGGGCAACATGAGCCGGCCGTCGCGCACCGACAGGCGGGTGAGCAGTTCGTGTTCGCCGAGGATGTCGCCCTCGTAGCCGGGTGCCATTTTTGGGGTGCCGTGGGCGTTGAGCAGGTAACAGAGATCGGCGACGAAGACGCCCTGCTGGAGCAGATACTGGCAACGCGTGAGGTAGGCCAGCCACTCGGGGCCGCCGTGCTCCCACCAGGTTTGCCCCGGGCCGAACTGCGTGCCCCACCAGCCCATGGTCATGCCCGGACGCGGCGCGCCGGGCCAGGGGTTGTGCGCGATGGCGTGCAGTACGAGCTGGTTCACGCCGGCGCAGAAGGCGCGGTCGCCGGTCGATTTCAGCGCGAAGGGATCTTGGAGCCAGGCGTATTGGGGCTGGCCGGTGAATGCTTCCGCGAGTACGAGGCGTTTGCCGCTGCGGTGGGCGGCGGAGGCGACCGGTTTGACCGAGTCCCAACCCCAGCGGGCGGGCTTTTGCCAGAACTCGCACATCAACAGGTCGCCAGTGCGTCCCAAGGCCAGCGGATCGAAGGGCGCGGGGCCGGTCGCATAGGGCTGGACCAACAACTCCAGCCCCGGCGTGCGGTGCGCGAGCTCGGTCATGTAGCCGTAGTAGTTTTCCACGAACAGCTCGGTGACGGTCTGTTTCCAATCGTAGCGGAACCGAGCGGTCATCTCCGGGCTCTCGACCGTAAGCCCGGCCCAGGTCGCCAGCCAGGGCAGCAGGTCGTAGCCGCGGCGTTGCCGAAACTCGGCGAACAACGCGGGCGTCCAGTCCTGCGGTCCGCCTTCGTAGCTATCGATCTCGAAACGTTTGAGGGCGTGGCCGGCGTGCGGCCCTGCGAGCTTCACGATCTGCGCCGGATAGCCGGCCCAGAACGCGTCGAGCGCCTCGCGGCTCAGCTTGTCGCACTCCAGTCCGGCGCCCGAGGCCGGGGCGGTTTTGTCGTTCATGTGGCCGGTGGTGGTGTGGCCGAAACGCAGGATCGTCCACCGGCCGGCGGGAGCCTGCCAGTCGAGCCGACCGTCCGGCTGCAAGGCGGCGCCGAGGTCGATGATCGCGTCGCGCGCGACGGCCTCGCCCGCCGGCACGGCCAGCATCGCAACCTCGCGGTAGTAGTTCCACCGTGGATCGACCTCCGGGCGCGGGAGCACGCCGGTGAAACGCCCCGGGCCGGTGAACTCGGTGCTGCTCCAGATGAGTTTCTGCATCGACTGCCCGACCTTCACGTGCGGCCCGGCGCTCGTCGCCCAGCCGGGGCAATTGTGCGTGCCAAAGCTCAGGCCCAGGCGTGCGCACTCCTCGATGGCGAAGGCCATCAGCTCGCGCCACTTGGGGTTGAGCACCTGCACGCTCGGGTCGTCGAGCATCGCCTGATTGCCGCCGACGAGGAACTGCTGCACGCCGCCCAGCCCGGCGCGCTGGAATGCTTCGAGATCGGCGGTGATGCCCTCCTTGCTCACGCAGCCGTTCATCCACTGCCACATCGTCATCGGTCTGGCACTATCGGGCGGCTGGCGAAAGGCTTCCGCGAGGGGATCGGCGCAGACACGGGAAGCGCTGACGAGGAGAGGCACGACCCAAAAAAGAAGGTGGCGGAGGGTGGACATGATCTGTGGCTGAAGAGAGGGGGGGGCGTGCTTAACCTTCGGTGATGGCGACTCCGTTGGCGGGAAGTTCGAGGATCTCGCCCGGGGCGAGGGGGCGTTCGGCGAGGTGTTCGCGGGTGGCCCCGGTCGGGGCGGGGAGGCGAACCGAGGTCTCGTTCTGGTTGATGAGGATGTGGCAACGGCGGCCATCGGGGAAGACGCGCTCGACGATCTCGACGCCGAGCACTGACGAAAGCGGCTCGGGCAGGGCGTCGCAACGGGCCAGCAGCGGCAGCAGTGCGGTGACAAACTCGGCCGTGAGGTAGGTGCCGACGTAGATCACCTGGCCGCGGCCGACTCGCCGGCGGGTGATCGCGGGCGTGCCGGCGAGATGGCGCGACGTCCAGCGGGCGAGGACGTCCGTGCCGGCGGCGGAGTCGGGCGCGAGCTGCTCGTACCAGAGGGTCGTCGGCGTGTCGGCGGCTTCGCCCTCGATTCGCAGCGCGAGCGGGCGGAGCTCGGGGCGGTTCTGGCGTCCGTACTCCTCGACGGTGACTCCGGCCAAATCACGCAGGACTCCGGGAAGAGTGTCGGCGACGACGTTGCTCGCGAGGTCGCGGCAGGCGGTGCGTGCGCCGATCACCAGCGTGCCGCCTTCGTTCACGAAACGCTCCAGCGCGGGAACCCAAGCTGGATCGAAGATCGCCAGATGCGGAACAATGTAGAGTCGGAGGCCCGCGAGCGTGTCCGAAGGATGGATGACGCTGACGGCGTACCCGGCACGGTGAAACACGCCGTGGACGGTCTCGGCCATGGCCTTGGGCGAGGGCAGACCGTGCGTGATGGGCTCGTGGCCGTGCTGCGCCACGAAATCCGCCCCGGCGATACCGATGTCCACGCGCACCGTGGAGCCGAGCAGCAGCGGGCCGATGCGGGCGAGTTCGGCGCCGAGCTGCGCGGCCTCGCGGTAGCGGCGGCGCGGTACGTTGTCGTGGTCGACGACTCCGTCCCAGTACTCCTCGGCGCCGAAACGGCAGGATCGCTCGCGAAAGAGGAGCAGGCCGTCGGCGCCGCGGGCGACGCTGGCCCAGGCCAGGCGGCGCAGTTCGCCCGGTTCGGGGCGGTCGTGGTAGAACCCCGCCTGGCCGCCGGCGCCCGACTGGTGTTCGAGCATCAGGAAATGGCCGGAGTAGGCGCGGGTGTGGTCGAGGTTGAACGCGTGGCTTGCGGCGCGCGCGCGCACGTCGTAGGAGAAGAACGGATAGGAGTCGTAGCCGAGAAAATCGAGATCACGCGTGAACTCGCCGCGGTAGTCGATGGCGGCAAAGCAGCCGTTGTGCGTCACGAACCAGCGGGGCTGCATCTCGCGCAGGATGCGGACCTGGTCGCGTTGGAAATCGGTCGCGCCGGCGGAGAGGAAACGTTGGTAGTCGAGCCAGTGGGCCGGGTTGGGCTGGGCCGGACGATCCCGCAGCGGAAGACCGACGTCCTCAAACCGGCTGTAGGTCTGCGCCCAGAACGCGGTGCCCCAGGTGCGGTTGAGCGCGGCGATGTCGTCGGCGAAGCGAAGGCGCAGCCACGCGCACCAGGCGGTGACGGCGGCCGGGGAGTAGTCCTCGCGGAAATGGCAGTGGAACTCGTTGTCGGTCTGCCAGCCGATCACGTGCGGGTTGTCGCGGTAGTGCTCGGCGAGCGCGCGGGTGATCCGGCGCGAGTAGTCGCGGAAGACCGGGCTGTAGTGTCCGGCATGCTGGCGCGAGCCGTGTTCCATGCGGCGGCCGTCGGCGTCGACGCGGAGCACCTCGGGGTGGTCGCGGGTGAGCCAGCGTGGCGGCGCGGCGGTGGGGGTGCAGAATATGGTGCGGATACCCGCCGCGCCCATGCGGGCGATGGTCTCGTCGAACAGATCGAAGTTGAAATGACCCTCGGTGGGCTCGAGGAGGTTCCAAGCGAACTCGCCCAAGCGCACGACGTTCCAGACCGCGGCACGGAACAGGGCGGGGTCGGCGGCGCGGGTGGCGGCATCCCAGTGCTCGGGATAGTAGGCCGAGCCGAAGAGAAATTCGCGGAGCGGCGTGGGGCGCAGATGGGAGAGCGGGGCGGGCATGACGGGCGTGCGAATACAGGTGCACGAATGCGGCGGATTATCGAGAGGCCGCCCTGCTTGACGGTCGGAGATCGGCGCCGGGTGGCGTCATCCGTGGCGCCGCCCGCCAACGGCGCGAAGATGGGTGCGGGCCGGAGTGCCCGGCGCGGGCCTGACTTCGCAGGCAGGGACGCCTGCGCCACGGCGCGGGAGGGGCGACCCGCTTGGGGGCAAGCGGGTCCACTTCGCATGGCTCAGCCGTGACGTTGCAGTTGCCTTCGTAGGGGTGTCGCTTGCGACGTCCGTTGGGCGGTGCCGTTCGCGATGGCCGGCCAAGCACGGAGGGCGTCGGCGAGCGACGCCCCTACGCGCACCGTTGGTGCGCAAACCGACAGAGCGGATCGCGAGGCGGACTGAATCGTTGGCTCAGTAGGACACGCGTTCGGAGCGGGTGACTTGATAGGCGGGCTTGGCGCCGTCGGGCGCGGCGACGCCGGTGAAGCGCACGTCCTCGGCGAGGTCGATGGTGACGGTGGAGCCGGCGGGCAGTCGGAGGTTTTCGAAGACGAGGTTCTTCGTGCGATGGCCCTCGGCTTCGAAGCCGTTGACGACGATGGCGGGTTTGGAGGTGTCGGCCTGCGTGAGGTCGAGGTTGCGGAAGGTGAAGTTGCGGAAGAACGGGATGTCGGGGGCGGGCGCGCCGTCGTTGTTGTAGGGCAGGGCGGTGAGGATGGTGATCTTGCGCAGGTCGCAGTCGCGCACGGCGATGTCCTCGATCACGTTGCCGCGGTCCTTGGTCGCCTTGATCTGGAGACCGTTGAGGAGCTCGCCGGCCACGCAGTCCTCGACGAGGACGCCACGCACGCCGCCGGAGGTCTCGCTGCCGATGGAGATGCCGTGGCCGCGGGCGAAGCGGCAGTCGGAGATGCGGACGTTTTCGGTGGGGCGGTTGACGACGTTGCCCTCGGGATTCTTGCCGGACTTCACGGCGATGCAGTCGTCGCCGGTGTCGAAGGAGCAGTCGACGATGGCGACGTTGCGCGCGGAGTCGGGGTCGATGCCGTCGCCGTTGAGGACGTCGCTGCGGATGGCGAGGCCGCGGCAGGTGATGTTGTCGGAGTAGATGAAATGGAGCGTCCAGCAGGGCGACTCCTCGATCCGGAGCCCCTGGATCTCGACGCCGTCGGCGTTCATCAGGCAGACGAGGCGGCCGCGGGAGCGCAGGCCCCGGATGCCGGGGAGCGCGGCGCGGACGGTGTCGCTGAGGGCGCGGCCGCCGCCGGAGATCGTACCCGCGCCGCGGATGCTGAGGTGGCGGACGTTGGCGGGGCCGGAGCGGTCGAGCGTGCCGGCGTTGAGGAGGCTGGCGTAGGTTTCCATCTCCCATCCCTCGAAACGGTTCAGGATGAACGGCGCATAATCGGCGGGGTTGGCGGAGCCCTTCAGGACGCCGCTGGCGGCGATCTCGAGGGTCATGTCGCTCTTGAGGAAGAGCGCGCCGCTGAGGAAGACGCCGGCGGGGATGCGCACGATGCCGTTGGCCGGGCAGGCGGCGATGGCGGCCTGGATGGCCTTCGTGTTCAGCGTGGTGCCGTCGCCCACGGCACCGAAGTCGAGGACGGAGACGACGGGTTCGCGGGGTGCGGTTTGCAGGGCGAGATCGAGGCTTGTCGCGGGTGGGCGGCCGGCGGCGGGCCGCGGCTCACCGGGACGGTTCGCCCTACCTTCGGATTTCGAGCCCGCGGCGGGCTTCGTGCGGACGGCGAAGACGTAACGGGTCGATGGATTCAGCGACTGGACGGCGAAGTGGGTCTTCGTCGTTTCGCCGACGGGCGCGCCGTCTCTGAGGATCTCGTAGACGAGGCCGGGGGTGGCACCGGCGGGCTTGTCCCAGAGCAGGGTGACCTCGTCGGAGCGCAGCGTCTGCGGGGCGACGAAGGCGTGTAGGGTGCCGGGGCGGCCGGCGGTGGCGGTGCGGGCGGCGCCGAGGAGCGCCTCGATGGATGGGAGGGTGACGGCGAGGCTGGCTTCGGGATTTGGATGCAGACCGTCGGGCAGCCAGCGGTGGAAACGCTCGATCTCCTTGCGCCGGAGCCGCTGCCAGGCGGGAAGGTTGTCGACCAAGGGCAGGCTGTGCTTGCGTGCGTAGCGGCGATAGACGGCGTAGTATTTCTCGAGCTGCGGGCGGTCGCTGGCGTACTTCTTGTGCGAGGGTTCAGCGGGCGAGTCCCAGGCGGGGTTCATCGTCTGGAGGACGATGTCGATGTGCGGGTTCTGCTCGCGCAGGGCGCGCACCATGCGGTCGAGGTTGGCGGCGGACTGCTCGGGGGAGATGTGGTGCTTTGTGGCGGCGTCGTTGACGGAGAACTCAAGGAGGACGAGGTCGGGCTTGTGCGCGAGGACGCGCTCGGCGAGGTGCTCGACGCCCCAGTTGGAGTGCTGGCCGGACTGGGCGGTGTTGACGAACGCGACCTGCCCGGGGAACTCGCGGTCGAAGTAGGCGGCGAGGCCCTTGGGCCACTCGGCGGCGGCGGTGAGGCTGGTTCCGTAGGCGACGACGGTCTGGCTGCGGCCGGCCTGGAGGTTCTGGAGGAACGTCGTCGGCAGTGGAGCGGCGGCGAGGGTGCTGGCGGCGCACAGGAACACCGCGGTTGTTGCCAGCAGAAAGCGGTGACGGAAGCCGCGCGTGAGCAGGGGGAGGAGGCGGTGGATCATGGTTGGTAGAGTGGGGACACGTTGGCGGGCAGATCGGCGGGGGCGGGAGTCGCCGTGCCGGTGGTCTTGATGACGAGGTTGTCGTAGAAGGGCGTGCTGAGCGCCCGTCCCTCGCGGGCGCCGGCGAGGAGGCCGGCCATGCCGCGGGCGTAGAGGGAGTCGGTAGCGGAGAGCACGGGCCGGTCGTCGACCAGCCCGACGATGCGGTCGCCGGCGAAGCGCAGCTTGAGGTTGTGCCATGCGCCGATGGCCGACTCGGGGAGACGGGTTTCCGCGAGAATCTCTTCGCCGCCTTCGCCGGCATCCTTCGACGCGGCCAGCAGGCGCTGCTGCTCGGCGTCGCCCACGAGCTTTTTCTTGTCGGGCTTGCCGCGCACGACGACCAGGCGGCAGACGCCGTCGGAGGCCAGTTGCAGAAAATAGCCCTTCGGGATGCAGCCGTAGCCTGTGCCCACATGGTTGATGCGGCCCATGACGCCGGCCGAGTCTCCCGGATTCAGCCAGACGTCGACACCGACCTCGTAGTCGGTCCACGCCTCGTCGCCGAGGATCGTGTAGGGTTGCCACTCGGGCGCCCAGGCGATCGGGCGCGTGGCGATGGCTTGGCGCAGGCACCGGCCGGGGCCGTCGGGCCGTGCTACGAGTTCGAACACCTCCTCGATGTCGGCGAAGTAGCGCGGCAGCCGGCCCCAGGCGGCGGGCTCGGCGTACTCGTCGAAGTTCTCGTGGTACGGGAAGGGGAACGGCTGGGCGTCGGGGATGGCGGCGAACGCGCCCTTCTGCTGGCCGGTCGTGGTGGAGAGCGAATAGACGGTGTCGGGAACGAGCGTGAGGGTGAGGGCGCCGTCCTGCGGGCGGATGTCGCCGAGGCGGACGAACTGCTCGCGGGCGTCGCTGCGCCAGACGCAGAGCGGGCGGGGCGAGAGTCCGCCGCCGAGCTGGAGGCGGAGCGTCTGGGCCGCGGTGGCGCCGGCGGTCTCGACGACGACGCTGTAGTCGCCGTTCGGGGATGCGAGGGCGACAAGGCTGCCGCCGCCGTCGAGCGGGCCGCAGGCGTCCTTCAGGTAGCGCCAGCCGACCTGCGTGAACTGGCCGTAGTGCGCGTAGCCCCAGAGCGCCTCGCGCACCTCGTAGTGGCCGCTCCAGGGCTGGTGCGCGAGGATCGTGGCGGGGTCCTCGGAGTAGGGCTCGAGCGGGTAGACGCCGGCGATGTCGTACCAGTTGACTGTCTTGGTGGCGCCACTGCGGATGAAGCTGTCGTTGAACGCCTCGACGATGCCGATCAGGCAGGCGAAGCCCTTGCGGTAGACGTGGTCCTCGGTGTTCCAGATCGGCTTGCCGAGCCGGGCGGCGAGCGCCTGCATGTCGGCGGAGGCGTGCGTTTTTGCGTAGAGCACGTGCGCGCCGACGATGGCGATGGCGTCGCGGGCGGCGGGGTCGGAGTCGAGGGCCTTCAGAAAGTCGAATTTGTCGTCGGGCCAGTTGTCGAAGGCGTGGATACGAACGGAGGCGAAACCGTTGGCGTCGAGCGCGGCGCGGAGGGTCTTGGCGAACTCGAGGCTGACGCCCTTCTCGTTGCGGCAACCGAGCGCGTCGAGCTCCAGCCCGTGGACGGTGCGCAGACCGCGCAGCCAGCTCACGTAGTAGTCGGCCGCGTCGGGCGACCAGAAGGCGGTGTCGCCGTTGGCGTGCTCGCGGGGGAAACGGGTGGCGGCGTCTTCACCGATCCAGCCGGGGGCGCTCCACGCGGCGGCGTCGAGGGAGAGGGCGGGGTTGCGGCGCTTGGCCTCGTGCAGGAGCCACCAAGTGTAGCCGCGGGAGAAGTCGAGGTCGTCGCGGGTGCGGCGGTGGCTGGGCATGCTGCCCTGCGTCGAGTTGCCGTCGCCGGGGATCTCAACGAGCAGGGTGCTGACGGAGGCGCCGAACTTTGGATTGAAGACGAGATCGAGGATCTGGCTACGCTGCGGCTCCGGGTAGTCCTTGAGGAGCACGGCGGTCGCGCCGCCGCCGTTGACGAGTCCGATGCCGTCGAAGCGCGGGCCGCCGGCGGAGCCGTCGAGGCGGACGGTCTGGATGGGCGCGGTGCCCGGGGCGGTTGTCTCGGTCGCTGCCAGTGTGGATGCGCAGAGGTGCAGCGCCGTTGCGGAGACGAGGAGGACTCGGAGCAGACGAGGCGGCATGGCGGGCGTGACGGAAGCGAGAATGGCGGAGCCGGGGCGATGTGGCGCTGTTCAGGGCTTGGGGAGCGAGCGGAGGACGAGGAGGTTGACCAGCGCCCAGTCCTGGTCGTTGGCCCAGGGGTCGTTGCGCGCTCCGGGTTTGCCGTTGGTCGCGAGCGCGTAGAGGTGCGCGGCGGAGGCGGAGCCGTCGGGCGCGAAGAGGGACAGGTTGCCTTTGACGACGGCGTCGGCGCGGCGGAGCCAGGCTGCGTCTTTCGTGCCGATGCCGTAGTAGGCGTAGGCGAGGGCGTTGATGGTGCTCCAGTAGTGCGGCATGGTGTCGCCGTAGACGCGCAGCTTGCCGAACCAGTAGTCGTCCCAGTGGCGGATGGAGATTTCGTGCAGGCGCGAGTCGGGCTGCCGGCCGGCGAAGGCCGCGAGGACCGGCATCTGGCGCCGGGCGCCGTCGAGATAGCGGGCGTCGCCGGTGATCAGGTACATCTCGGCGAGCAACTGCGCCGCCGGGGCGACGATGGACTGCTCGAAGTTGACCTCGGAACGCGGGTAGTCGGTGCCGTTGGCGAGGAAGCGGTCGGCATGGGCGCGGAGTCTGGCGAGGAGTTCCGCGCGCTCGACGGTGCGGCCGGCCTCGGCGAGGGCCTGCAGCCCGTCGTAGGCGGGAATGCCGATGGGGTAGAAGCGGCCGCCCTCTTCCGTCGCGTAGTAGGTGCGGAGGACACGGACGAAGCGGTCGAGCTGGTCGCTGTCGCCGGTGGCTCGGTACAGGGCGAGGTGGAAATGGGCGACCCACGGGAAGTTGTAGATGCGCTCGCTCTTCTTCCGGCCGACGAGCTCGAAGACCACGCCGTCCTCGTTCTCGAGTTCGCGGGCGACGAAGGTGGCGTAGCCCCGCAGGCTCTCGGCCAGCTCTGCCTTGAAGGCCTGGTCGCGGCAGAGCGGCAGGTAGAGGGCGGCGAGCACGCCCATGCCGACGCGTTCGCGTGCGGCGTTGTGGTCGCTGCGCTTGGGGTTGTAGACCTGCCCGCCGGTCTCGTTGTCGTAGGCGAGGTAGGCGCCGTCGAGCGGGTCGCCGGGGGCGTGGCGCTGCTGCTTGCGGACGATGAATTTTACTCGCGTCTCAAGCAGATCGTCGACGGGCGGGGTGACGAAGGCGCGCAGGCGGCTGCGTCGACCGGCGTTCTCCAGGACGACCTCGAGGTCGCCCGGCTCGGCCGTTGGAATCGTAGCGCGGATACGGTCGCCCTCGTTGCGGACGGAGACGGGACGGCCGTTGGCCGTGACGGCGGAGGAGGCGAGGGAGCCGGCGGATTCGGCGGCGATCTCGAGCGGCTGGCCGGCGGCGACGACGTAGTTGGTGGCGGTCAGGCGGACGAAGTCCGGCGTGGCGGCGAGCCTCGCGAAGAAGTCGTCCCAGCCCCGGTGCCAGAAGAGTCGCCACGCGAAGGTCGCGGATTCGCCGCGTTTCAGATTCATCGCGCCGGGGTGGAGCTGGAAGACGCCGCGGTCGTTGAAGGTGCCGCCCTGCTGGCTGTACGCCTCCAGGCTGCCCTGTGTGACGACCAGGCCGAGGTGCGGGGCTTCGGTGCCCATGCGCATGGCGTTGACCCAGGCGGAGGCGCTGCCAGCCCAGATGTGGACATGGCAGCGGCGCGCGAGGCTTTCGCGGGCGTCGGGGTATTGGTCGAAGAGCGGCGCGGAGATGGAGACCGACCCGACGGGAAGCTCGAGGTCGACGACGCCGGTGTTCGTGAACGTGTAGGTTTCGTCCAGGTCGCCGGTGGCGTTCAACTCGCGGCGGACGACGACGGTTAGGACGGAGCCGGTGTAGACCGCCTCCCACGCGCGGTCGGAGACGCGACGGAGCGTCGCCACATGCAGCAGCCCCGTCTGGACGGTGGAGACGAGGCCCCACTGGCCGTCGGCCGGGATGGCGGTCCCCGTCGTATCCGGGACCCAGTTGCGGAAGTCCCAGTGCCCGGCCTCGCGCAGCCAGTCCATGCGGTGCGGGTCGGCCTTGTTGCGGATGACCACGATGGCGCCGGTCGCGGGATCGAGCCGGAGCTGCCATGTCTCGTCGCCCCAGGAGGCCGGTGCGGGGCTCGGTGCGGCGACCTCGGCGCCCAGTCGCGGGGCGAGTCCGGGGAGAAGCGGGAGAAGGGCGCAACAGAGGAGCGTGCGGAGCAGCTGGAGCATAGATGCGGGGCGAGGGAGCGGCGCGTTCATGGTGCGCGGAAAGATCGGTCTAGTTGGCTGGCTCTGTCGGGCCGGGGAACGGCGGATGAGGCGGCGGCGCTAAAGATCGCGGCAGGGCGGGCTAGAAAGCGGGCTGAGGGCATAGGAGGCGCAGGGGATGGTCGACAGACTCCCAGAGCGACAGCGTGCACAGGGCGGCGGGCGCGGCGAATTCCGGCGAGGCTGACGGTTGGAATGCGCGGAATAGTGCAGCGACTGGGCTCCACGCCTGGCCTCCGAGGTAGATCGCCGTGGCCGGGCTAACCTCTGTAGTCACCGAGAGGTATCAGGCAGTTTTCGAAGGGCGCCGTTGAGCGCTACAGATGCGCCTCGAGCAGGGCGATCATCGCGGGGATGGAGTCCAGTTTGTTGAACCGCTGGGGGTAGTCGACTCCATCGCGTATAGAGTTACTTAATGCGCGGTGGTATTTGTCCTTCCCGTGCTTGCGGATGAAGAGGGCCGTCGCCTTTGCCACCGGCTCCTCCTTTCTGCCGTAGAATCCGTGGGTGCACTTCGCGAGATCGGCGCACTCGTAGCAGCCGTCGATCCCCTTCTGCCGGCAGCACACCACGTTGGGGCATTGGCGATCCTCGAACAGGTTCGCGAACGAACAGGTCGGGTTTTCGCTTCTGCAGCCGGTGCAGTCCTTGAAGAAGCAGAACTGGCAGTGGTGGCCGCAGTAGGCGATCGCGGGGATATGGGGGCTCATGGTTCGCGCTATTCTTGGCTCGAAGGATGGGGCGGGATTCTGGCGGGAAAGGCGACACCGGCACAAGGCGGCAGCGAGTCGGTCCATCGTGTCGCCCTGAGAACGGTGGGGGCCGCGCTGCGCCACGTCAACGGAGCGGACCGAAACGCTCACGCGTTCGGCTACGGACCGGCGGCGCGCGAAGGCCGTGGGGCCTTCGGGGGCGGCGTGGACGAATCGAAACGCTGGGCAGCCGCCGCGTTCCGGTGGGTACGCGGCTGGTCGCGTTCCGCTACGGGGCAGATGCGACGGACGAAGGCCTTGGCGGCCTTCCCTACGATGGGGTGTGAGCTGCTACGGCGCCGGGGCGGCGGTCGCGTCGAGCGCGGCGTCGAGGGCGGCGCCGTCGAAGGGGACGACGATGACCTTGCTGCCGTGGTTGTCCCCGCCCTTGTCGTCGTCCTTCTCGGAGTCGATCACGGCGAAGGTGAAGTGGGTGACGTGACCGTTCTCAAGATACACGCCGGGCCGTTCGATCTTGGTCCAGCGGTTCACGGTGCCGTCGGTGTAGCGGATGAAGTCGACGCGCGGATCGTAGGCGAGGCCGACGAGTTTCCAGTCGTGGATGCCATCGGCGGATGTGAGGTGGTAGGCTTTGCGGGCACTCCACCAGTTGACGACGATGTGGTAGCGGCCGCCGCTGTACCAGATAACCGGATCCTCGGCGGTGCGGAATTCGAGGCCGGGGACGTCGGGGTAGACGGTTTTGCCCTGTACCTTGTACGGGCCCATGATGCTGCCGGTGCTGAGGAGGATCAGGCCGTGACGGGTGACGATGAGGAAGCCGCCTTCGGGGCGGGCGACGATGCTCCAGTTGGAGGGGCCGCGGTCGGTGAAGCCGTCGCGGTCGTACTGGATCGGGCCCTGGTATTCCCACGGACCGTCGAGCGAGCTGGAGATGTAGACATCGCCCGGGCGGGTCTCGCTCAGCAGCACGGCGTAGCGGCCGTCGGGCAACTCGAGGGCGGTGACGTTGTGGCCCTTGCTGTCGTGGTCGATGAAGAACGGCCCCTTGTCGACGTAGGGGCCGGTGACGGAGTCGCTCACGGCGTGGATGGCGATGGAGCGGCCCCAAGCGTGGTGCCCCTCCTGCTCGGGCCAGCGGCTGGCGAACATGTGGTAGCGGCCGTCTTTGCCCTTGAGGATCTTGCCGTCCCAGTAGCACCAGGACTTGTTGGATTTGTCCTCGAGGCCGTTGTTGACGTCGCGCGGCAGCACGCCGGGCAGGCCCCACGCTGCGGAGCTCAGCGGCGTGGTGATCGGCATGGGGCGGAAGTAGTCGATCAGTTCTGTAGGCGGGGCGGCGAGGGCCGTGGCGGCTGCGCAGCAGAAAACAAGGGCGGAGAGGTGGCGGTTCATCGGGTGAAGGGGAAATCTCGGCACACAGAAATGGGCATGGGTGTGGAAGACGGGGAAGAGCAACGCGGGACAATCTTGAGGCGTCACGCAGGCCGGCAACTGGCGCGGCGGCTGACGGTTGGAATGTGCGGATGAAGCGCGGTGCGCTACGGCGAGAGATCGCCGCTCTTGCGAGCGGCGCCACGGGGCGGCGGACCGAAACGCTGTGCCGCCGCCGCATTCCGGTGGGTACGCGGCCGGTCGCGTTTTGCTACGGGTGAGGGCGGATCACGCCACGCGGCCGGCTCGGATCGTCTCGCGGTACCAGCGGTAGCCGAGCTTGGGCGTGCGGCGTTGGGTGGCGTAGTCGACGTGGACGAGGCCGAAGCGCTTGGTGTAGCCTTCGCCCCACTCGAAGTTGTCGAGAAAGCTCCAGTGGTAGTAACCGATGACCGGATATCCTTCCTGCTGCGCGCGCAGGACCTGGCGCAGGTAGGCGCGGGTGTAGGCGATGCGGTCGACATCGCGCACCAAACCGGCGGTGTCGGCCTCGGCGGTGTCTGCGCAGCCGTTCTCGCTGATGAAGACGGGCAGTCGGCGCGGGCCGAGTTTCTCGGCGACGAGACGGATGCCCCAGTAGGCGGCCTCGGGGATGATCTTGAGCCAGGACAGCCCGCCAGCCCGGGGATAGGCGGGCGACGCGGGGACGACCTCGTAGCCGGCGGGTGTATCCGAGGCTTGGTAGTAGTCGCCGGTGTAGCAGTTGAAACCGATCTCGTCGATGGGCTGGCCGATGGTGGCCCAGTCGCCGTCGGCGATCTCGGGCAGGGCTTCACGGTGGCGCTCGGCCCAGGCGTCGTCGTGTCGGCCCTGCAGGAGCGGGAAGAGGATGGAGCCGTTGACGTAGTTGTCGGCGAATGCGCGGCGGGCGGCCTCGATGTGCTCTGGGGTCTCGATGACCGGGATGCAGCTCGCGTAGTTCTCGGCGATGGCGATGCGGCAGGGGCGCGGGGAGGCGGCGCGGATGGCTTGGCAGGCGAGGCCGTGGGCGAGGAGCGCGTGGTGGATGACCTGGCCGCGGTCGCGCGCGGTGGCGAGCGCGAGGCCCGGCGCGTGGGAGGAGGGCTGGCCCACGCCGTAGCCGTTGTAGCAGGCGAAGGTGGCGATCTCGTTGAGCGGCATCCAGCGGTCGATTCGGTCGCCGAGGCGCGAGACGACAGCGGTGGCGTAATCGGCGAAATCCTTGGCGACCTCGCGGCTCTGCCAGCCGGCGTAGCGATCCTGCAACGACTGCGGCAGGTCCCAGTGGTAGAGCGTGGCGTGCGGGACGATGCCGTGGTCGCGCAGGCAGTCGACGAGGCGGCGGTAGAAGTCGACGCCCTTCTCGTTCACGGCGCCGCGGCCCTCGGGGACGATGCGCGGCCAGGCGATGCTGAAGCGGTAGTGTTTCACGCCGAGCTCGGCCATGAGCGCGA
>Ga0209373_10001646_pt1 | contig 25157 bp, 16 predicted proteins | sample Higcelweek5metaG_FD_187173 | JGI IMG/M metagenome (GOLD analysis project Ga0209373, IMG submission 187173) | Freshwater pond sediment microbial communities from the University of Edinburgh, under environmental carbon perturbations - High... | ecosystem: Environmental > Aquatic > Freshwater >... | reverse complement strand
TCAATTGAAGTGTATCTACACTTCAATTGATCTGACCTATAGTTTCTGTTTCAGAAAGCATGCAGATTAAATCGGGGGATCGTATTTACAGAAATTATCTGCATGCAGATAATTTCTGATCTGTCTGTCAGATTGATACTCTTCAATTTATAATAAATTCAGATTTTTAGCCGTATTGGTAAAAAATGTGGCTCAATTATCTGAAGTTTATGTCTTTAATCATGTCTTACAATAGCGTAGGGTTGTCTAATAGAAAAATGCTCCTGAAGTCTCTCTTATTAGTAACTACAGATCCCAAGTGCAAACGGTGCAGGAATCGCAATTGTATTGGTTTTTTCAAAAAAACGAACACTGAAATCATTTGTCAGTAAGAAAGTTCCGATTATTTGTTTGTCAAGAATAGAGTCAAGGTTGATAAAGTGGCGACAGTCCTCAGGTTTTGCATTTTTTGACATTTTTACTTCGACAGCTATAAAGCCTGCCGGTGTTTCTATAAGTAAATCTACTTCGCGTCCGTCAGATGTGCGTACATGATAATACTCAACTGGTAAACCAAGGGTTTTCCCCTGCTTTATGATTTCTGAAATAACGCATCCTTCATACTCATGCCCATCAAGATCTCCGGTTCGTCTTATCAGACTTCTGCAAATTCCCGGATCAATGAATAAAACTTTAGGAGCTTTAACAAGGCGTTTAGTGTAATTTTTTGACCAGGCTTTAAGCTCAATTATTTGATAACTTAATTCAAGATATCTGAAAAAACGTTTCATAGTTGGTACTGAAACAGAAATCGTACGTGCAAGCTCTGAAATGTTTATTATTGATGCATTTCTGATTGACAATGCTTTCTGCGCATCAATGAATGGTTCCAGTGAATCAAGTCTTGAGAGGTCTGAGAGATCCCTTTGCAGATATGTTTTGTTATAATCAATGAGCCATTGAATTTTATCACTTTCTGTAAATGTGCTGTCAAAAAGCCTTGGCATTGCTCCCCAATTTATATAGTTCTCCCATTGTCGCATCATGTCTGGATACTGGCTGTTTAATGTCAGGAGCGGGTCAATTTTCTCTGCTATATTCTTAAGTTGCTGACCATCAATTAATTTTTCAATTAATTGAACAATCATTGATTTCTGTTCCATACCAGAAACAAACTGACAATTACTTAACATTTCAGGAATTGTCAATGGGTACAATTCAATAATTGCCACTCTGCCTGCCAGACTTTCTTTTACATGTTTTAAAAGCAGTATCTGACTTGAACCGGATAGAATATATCTGACGTTTGGCGACATATCATAAGCTGCTTTGATTTTTTCAATAAAGGCCGGGGCTTTTTGAATCTCATCCCATATTGCCAGCGGATAAAATTCTACCAATTGAGCAGGTGTAAGCGACGAAATTCGAAGCCTTATATCAGGATCATCAAGTGCAAAATATCGATAGTTTTTAAATACTTCCTTTAAAATGGTCGACTTTCCGGTTTGGCGAGCCCCTGTAAGAAGTATTAAACGACCTCTGGTTGATTCTGAAAGCTTCAAAATCTGCGATACACAATATCTTTGCTTCATTTTTAATAGCCTATGTTAAAAATCACGTATAATTTGAATATACGATATTAAAAATTACGTTTCAATTAAATTCTTTAGTGTTTTTCAATAGGTTGAAATATTTATGATTTTCCTATCAAAACGCGCATCCGACTGTTGCAATGAGTTATTTTTAGTGCTCTGATAGAAAAAATGGATGTATCATTGCAGAGATAAAAATTGCTGGAAATTATAGAAAGGTTGGACTCAGAAAATGAGCAGCGTTCGCCGGATATTCGTGGAAAAGAAGAAGGGATATGATGTTGCAGCGCAGGGGCTGTATACTGATTTGAAGGAAAATCTTGGAATCAGAGGACTTCAGGGCGTCAGGATTATTATTCGGTACGATGTCGAGGGTATTTCCGACACAGAGTACGACATGGTACGCAACACAATATTTGCCGAGCCGCCAGTTGACCTTGTATATGATGAAATCCTTCCGGCCGAGAGTCACGAACGGATCTTTGCAATTGAATATCTGCCCGGGCAGTATGATCAGCGCGCTGATTCAGCAGCTCAGTGTGTACAGATCATGACTCATGGAAACAGACCCGCAATTACCACTGCGCAGCTTATTGCCCTCCGGGGTCATTTTCAGGATAATGAAATAGAAAAGATCCGTAAATACTGCATAAATCCTGTAGATTCACGTGAAGCCGGACTTGAAAAGCCGCCTACTCTTGATATAAAAATGACTGTACCGCCTGATGTGAAAATCATAGAGGGCTTTCTGAATATGGACAAAGCAGCTCTTGATAAAATGAGAAGTGAGCTCGGGCTTGCGATGCGTCTTGAAGACCTTGTCTTTACACAGAGTTATTTCTCCAATGGAGAAAAGCGCGACCCCACGCTTACAGAAATCCGTATGCTTGACACTTACTGGTCCGACCATTGCCGTCATACCACTTTTCTCACGCAAATTAACAAAGTAGAAATTGAAGGCGGCTTTTTCAGCGAGCCGATAGAAAATGCATTTGTAAAATACATGGAAGGCCGTTCTTTTATTCATGGTGATAAGGCGAAGCCGGTATGTCTGATGGATATTGCGACAATCGGCATGAAGGAGCTTCGCAAACGCAATAAGCTCTCCGATCTTGATGAGTCTGAGGAAATCAACGCATGCAGTATTGTTGTTCCTGTCGATATTGACGGACAAACTGAGAACTGGCTTGTCATGTTTAAAAACGAGACACATAATCACCCCACAGAAATTGAACCTTTCGGCGGCGCTGCAACATGTCTTGGCGGTGCAATCCGCGATCCGCTTTCAGGGCGCTCATATGTCTACCATGCAATGCGGGTTACTGGTGCCGGAGATCCGCGATGCCGCATTGAAGATACACTGCCTGGAAAACTTCCCCAGAGAAAAATTACAGTTCTTGCAGCGCACGGCTACAGCTCATACGGAAATCAGATCGGGCTTGCCACAGGGCATGTGGCTGAAGTGTACGATGAAGGTTACGTTGCAAAAAGAATGGAAATAGGCGCGGTTGTCGGAGCGGCACCTGCAGCAAATGTTGTCCGTGAGGCGCCCCTTTGCGGTGATATTGTTGTACTCCTTGGCGGAAGAACCGGCCGTGACGGCTGCGGAGGAGCAACGGGGTCATCAAAGGAACATACAGAGGAGTCCATACAGACCTGCAGTGCGGAAGTTCAGAAGGGTAATCCTCCGACAGAACGCAAAATTCAGCGGCTTTTCAGAAAGCCAGAAGTCAGCAGGCTTATAAAAAGATGCAATGATTTCGGGGCCGGCGGAGTAGCTGTTGCGATCGGTGAACTTGCTCCGGGGCTTGATATCGATCTTGATGCAGTACCGAAGAAATATGAAGGTCTTGACGGAACGGAACTTGCGATTTCTGAATCGCAGGAACGCATGGCTGTTGTAATTGATAAAAAAGACCTTGACGCATTTGTAAAGTATGCGGCACTTGAGAATCTTGAGACCGCTGTTGTTGCTGTGGTTACTGATAACAGAAGGCTCAGAATGAAATGGCGCGGAAAAACAATTGTTGATATTAACCGCGATTTTATTGATACAAACGGGGCTCATCAGTACGCAGAAGTAAATGTTGTGACTCCTGATCCGGAGTATAATTATTTCAAGGAGACTCTGCCTGGTAAATCAGTTGCTGAAAGTGTAAAAGATGCCTGGTCTATCACTATGGCAGATCTTAACGTATGCAGTCAGAAGGGACTTGTCGAAAGATTCGACAGTACAATAGGTGCCGGTTCAGTACTGCTGCCATTCGGCGGATTGTACCAGTCAACACCATCAGAGTGCATGGTTGCAAAAATACCTGTACTCAAAGGAGATACTCTCAGCGGGACTGCGATGAGTTATGGATATAATCCGCGGCTTTCAAAGTGGAGTCCGTTTCATGGAGCGATGTTTGCAGTAATAGAAGCGGTTTCAAAAGTGGTCGCAAGCGGCGGGGATCATCATGCTGTGCGCTTGACACTTCAGGAGTATTTCGAACGCACCGGCACAGACAGCACCCGGTGGGGTAAGCCGTTTGCAGCTTTACTTGGTGCTTATGCCGCACAGATCGGCATGGGGATCGCCGCAATAGGCGGCAAGGACAGTATGTCGGGAACATTCAAGGACATGAATGTCCCGCCCACACTGGTAGCATTCGCACTCGCGCCTGTAAAAGTTGATAAAACAATTTCGCCGGAGTTCAAGCAAAACAACTCACAGGTTGTTGTTGTGCGGGTGCTGCGTGATGTAACAGAGATGCCAGACTTCACTCAAATTGACAAAGCATATACACGTGTGCATGAGTGCATCCGCGACGGCAGAATACTCTCTGCTCATACTGTAAAGACAGGCGGAATTGCTGAAGCGGTCACGAAGATGGCTTTTGGAAACCGTATAGGCATTAAAATTGACCCGTCAATGACAAATGACAACTTGTTTACATCTGATATCGGATCAATTGTTCTTGAACTCGACAAATCTGTGGATTGTGATCTGCTTTTTAAAGAAGTGGCGTTTCAGAAGGTCGGCGAGACAATAAGTGAATATAAGATAGTGCTTTCCGACTGTTCGATTGACATTGCAGATGTTCAGCAGGTATGGGAGGAGCCGCTTGAGAAAGTATTCCCGAGCCGTCCGCTTACTTACGATCCTGTATATGATGTAAAGTTGTTTGCAAACCGTTCCGCAGTGCGTCCAAAGGTGAAAATCGCAAAACCGCGTGTGCTGATTTCAGTATTTCCCGGTACAAACTGTGAGTACGATACAGCACGGGCTTTTGAAAAGGCCGGGGCTGTTACTGATATTTTTATCATGAGAAATATAACTGCATCTGATATTGAGCTGTCAATTGAAACTATGGTTAAAAAGATCGAAAACAGCCAGATACTCATGATCCCAGGCGGTTTCAGCGCAGGGGATGAACCTGACGGATCAGGAAAATTCATTGCGGCATTTTTCAGAAATCCTCTTGTAAAGAATGCCGTGAACAGACTGCTTTCTGAACGGGATGGGCTTGCGCTTGGCATATGCAATGGTTTTCAGGCGCTTATAAAATTAGGTCTTGTTCCGACTGGGCAGATAGCTCACCTTGATTCTCACAGTCCCACGTTGACATTTAATACAATTGGACGGCACATATCGCGCATGGCTTACACAAGAGTCTGTTCTGTAAAGTCGCCCTGGTTATCAAATGTTAATGCAGGGGATACTCATGCGATTGCAGTATCCCATGGTGAAGGCCGCTTTGTCGCATCACCGGAACAGATTCAGACACTGATTGCAAATGGACAGGTTGCGACGCAGTATGTTGACTGCGAGGGAAATGTCTGCGGCGATATTGACGGCAATCCAAACGGATCATGCTATGCAATTGAGGGTATTACAAGCCCTGACGGCCGAGTGCTTGGAAAAATGGGTCATTCTGAACGTATCGGATCAAATGTTGCCAGAAATATTACTGGAAATAAGAATCAGAAGCTGTTTGAGTCCGGGGTTGCTTATTTCGGATGATTTTTATGGGGCGTATGCGAATGGGGCGTATGCGAATGGGGCGTATGCAATACGCCCCTACGAGAAAATTTATTTGATATTACCAGGTATATTTTTCGACAGGTGCGTAGGGATCTTTTGTCCATTCCTGAATGGAACCATCGTATAATCTGACTTTCTGATATCCAAGAACTTCAGATAGAATATACCACCATGAAGCGCCATATCCGCCGACACCGCAGTATGTGATCACGCGTACATCTTTACATCTTCCGACTACTCCAGCTGCCATTTCGTTAAGTACATCCGCATTTTTAAATGCACCGGTTTCTGTAAACATCCAGGGGGTTGGAAGATTTGATGCACCTTTAATGTGTCCTTCTTTTTCAGAAAACATCAGGGGCGAAACACCGAAGAAATCTTCCGGTACTCTGTTGTCAATTATTTTTGAACTTCTGAGATTAAAGCAGACATTTTCTTTGTCAATAATAACGCGTTCATTGAATCGACCTGTATAAACCTGAGGAACAGGTGTGAAAACTTCTGTTGTAACATAACGGTTTTCTGCAAGCCACTGTGTTATACCGCCGTTTAGAATGGCCACATTTGAAATTCCGCCATAAATAAGTGTCCATGCAACACGGGTAGGGTTCGCACGATCATAAGCTCCGTCGGTTTGTCCGATAATGACAACCTTTGATCTGGAAGTTATTCCAAGATCCCCGATTATCGCACGTAAATCAGAGGGGTCGGGAAGCTCAAGAAGAAGGTCGTTTCTGACAACATACCACAGATCAACCGGTTTATTGAATGATCCCTGTACATGGTTTTCAATGTATTTTTCGGGAGATCTGATATCAATCAGGATCAGATTTCTGTCATTATAATGGTTTGCGAGCCATTCTGTTGAAACAATTGCATCAATCTGCCTTGTGTGATTATTGAACACCGGGTTGTCAAAACATTCAAAGTGGCCTGCGTACGAGTTGTTGAGAAAACCACCGATAGCGACTGCCGACAACAGCGAAATAATTGTTCGTCTGAGCATTGCAACTCCTTCAAAAATGTTGTTAGGTAACTGCCAGGTAAATCAATAATATTAATATAAAACTCCGCACTTATCAGATGCAATAGCAGGTGCATCGGTAAATTACCAGTTTGGCTGCTATTGGGTCATATAAAGGGATGGTTAAGACGCATATAATGAAGTATAAAACTCAGTTAAGCATCTTGAATGTAAAAGGGACAAGTATCCATACAGCGCAGGGGGTGCCGTTTATTGTCGCGGGTTCAAATTCAAGATTCATGCAGGCGTTATAGACTGATTCCTTTGTTCCAAAACCTATATCATTCTGGACAATGGCTTTTTTAACTTTTCCATCGATGTCAATAAGAACCTTTACTTTAACTACACCTTCAATGTGGTTGTCCGCCATCTCTTTTGTATATTCTGGCTTGACAATCTTTTTAATTTTAGGCAGGGTTGTAATTGTTGTTACGGAAACCAGCTGACCTTTGATCTCCTCTTTTGAAACAGTGAATGTGTCAATCGATGTGTTCAGTGTATTGCCAAGCTTCCCGATAACCGCATCCGCGGCACTTCCACCGCTTCCTATTCCTGTAGAGTAAACTCTTTTGAGACCGTAGACACGGCGGACGATTTTTTGGGGCTCCTGCGCAGGCTGCGGTTCCACAATATCATTCTGTTTCTGTTCAAGCACCGGATTTTTTGTAAGATCCACAGGTTCGGGCGGCACTTCTACCGCTTTTGGTTTTGGTGTCTCCGCCTTTTTCTTTTCCTTGACAGGACGCACAATTTCCTTTGGTTTATCATCAATAATAAAACTTGCGGTCAACTGTGAAATTCTTTCTTCAAGAGTTTTAACAGGAGGAACATTTTTGTAAAGATATGCGCCAATGCAGAGAAAAATGACAAGCGATATTAAAACGATATACGGAAACGGATCACTTTTGGAAAAATGACTATTGTCAAGTGAAGCGTATTCCTGGAGGATCTTCCGGTGTGTATCCATATGTCAATTATTCCTCCTGCACCACAAGTACTTTAAAATCTTCGAATCCGGCTTTTGAACATGTATACATGACTTTTTTGACAATTGCAAAAGGGATCTCCTTATCAGCCTGAATAAGCAGTTTGCCCTTTGACGCAGGATCTGTGTTTTTGGCTTTCTGCGCTTTCATCATTTTAAACAGTTCCGGAATGAGAAAGTCCTCTGCCGACAATATTTTATCATTTGTCACAGTAATTATATCATCGACAAGCACCTGTTTTTTTGTAATATGCAGAGCACAGAAAGGCTGCGGATTCTTATCTGCAGAAGATACAGGCAGCTCAAGATCCGCTGATGCGGTCACGAGGTTTCCTTCAATGGAAAAACTCTGTATAAGAAAAAAGAGAAGTATAACCATAATGTCAACAAGGGAAGTCAGTTGAGGTCGAAACACTCCGCCTTTTGAAAGACCTTTGTGAAGATCACGGGTTTTCACCTCGGAGCCTCCGGATCTGCAGTTGCACTTGACAAGCCAACCTTTTCAAAGCCCGCATTACGGCATATATCCATTGTTCTGACAACCATTTTGAAAGCAATCTGATCAACAGATGCAACGACTATTTCCCCTTTAAAATCATGTTCACTGCTGCGTATTGCCAATCTTGACTGCAGAGAGTCAAAGGGGTATTTATTCTCAAGAACCGGAAGTGAATCAAGCAGGTTATCGCCAAGCACAATTCCAAGATAGCTTTTGTCAATCCTGACAGTAAGTTTGGGCTGCGGTTTCTGCTCTGACGTATTCATTGAAGAATCTACATTGGGCGGGAGGCTGAATTCAACAATCGCAAGTCTTGTAAAGATCGCCATTGAAATCAGAAATGCGACCAGAATTATGAAAATATTCATAAGCGGAGTGATATCGAGTTCAATATCATCCTCAATTACTTCCGAGGGCCGCGGTGTTTTGGAAAAAGAGAGTTGCATTATGCCTGTTTTTTCTTTAGATAATTTATGCATCTGACAACCGACTCATCAAGATTCTTGACAAGCTGATTCTGCTTGTTTGTCAAAAAAGTATAGAGTACCATGCAGAAAACTGCCACTATAAGGCCAAATGCAGTGCAGGTCATGAATTCAGAGATACCCTTTGCAAGCATAGCTGCTTTTTTTGATGCCTCCACCGAGACAAGAGATGAAAACGAAAGCTGCAGACCGGATATTGTACCGAGCAGCCCGATAAGAGTTGCGATATTTGCAAAGAGTGAGAGGTAGTTAAGTCTCTGTGTGAAACGGGGAACCTGATAAATAGATGCCTCTTCAACACCTTCCTGTATTTCGTCAATTGACATGCCTTCACTATGCCTGTCAACAGCCACACGAAGAAGGCTTGGAAGCGGAGCCTTGGATTTAAAGAGCTTCTTTGCATCATCGGTACGATTATCGTTAAGATGTTTTGCGATGTCAGCAACTAATTTTCTGCCATTGTCAGCGCATACAACATAATAAAAATAGAGCCGTTCTATTACAACCGCAACTGCAACTGCCAGAACCGCAAGTATAACCCACATGAATTTGCCGCCATCAGCAAACCACGTTGCCAGCGAATCAATCATAGTTCCTCCAGAAATTAAGATCAGCATTCATAATGAACAAGAATTACGTAATTGAAAAAGTAAAATTGTGAAATTATGTCAGCAGCGAAATAAAGAGAACTTATCCGGTATTATCGGCAGACATATCTCCAAAAAATAATTACAGCTGACAATATACAAAACAATTTTCTCACTAATCTGATTTACTGCCCTGAAAAGATATCAATTTTATATATCGGCAATTAAAATAATGTTCTTAATTGACACGATATAATTGTATTCCTTGAATTATTTTATATAAAATTCTATAATTACTTAACTTAAATAAATACCGGTCAGATGCAGCCGGAGCAGAACAATTAACAGTGATTCATGACATTAAATGTTAATCTATGTCTGAATTCGCAGAGCATGACTTTTTCTTTGTTCTGTTTGATTTTTCAGTATATTAAAAATCTGATACCGGCTGATTGAATGCAGTGTCTGACAGAAAAACAATTCCTGATTAAAGGACATAACTATAAATGATTTACAAAATAGTAGTAAGTGCCGTAATTACAATGTTTTTTCTATGTTCAATGCTTAATGCGCAAAGCACCCCTGAAAAGATTTTTTCAACATTGATGGCGGATGAGCTTTTTCCAACACCGGATATTCTTAAAGATAAAGTGGAGTTCTGGAAAAAGATTTACTCAAAGTACACTCTAAATGATGGTGTAATTCACGACCGTGATTATCCCTCAATTATTTATAAGGAAATTCTTAATGACGGCCGTGTGTCAGCAATAAGAAAAGAAAAAGAGAATATTATAGTACTGATAAAGAATATCAATACACTGCCCGAATCCGCCTGGACTCAGAAGGAACGTGATATTGTTGAAATGTTTCGCAAGTATGCATCAGTTGAATTGATAAAGGATGCTGAAGAGCGGATAAGATACCAGCAGGGGCAGTCAGACCGTTTCAGGGAAGGACTTGTACGATCAGGTATGTATATTGACACAATACGATCCATTCTGAAAGAATACGGGGTACCTGAGCGTCTGGCATATCTTCCTCATGTTGAATCATCTTTTAATACGGCTGCCTACTCAAAAGTAGGTGCAGCAGGGCTCTGGCAATTTATGCGGGGAACAGGTAAACTTTACGGAATGAAAATCACCTACACTATTGACGAACGCAGGGATCCGATTATTGCAACTCGCGGTGCCGCCCGGTACCTTTCCACTGCATACAGTGAACTGAAAGCCTGGCCGCTTGCCATTACATCATACAATCATGGTATAGCCGGTATGAAACGGGCAGTAAATTCAACCGGTTCACGCGATCTTGGTTACATAATTCAGAATTATGAAAGCCGCTCATTCAAGTTTGCATCATCAAATTTCTACGGCTGTTTTCTTGCAGCAAGTGAAATTGCGATGAATATGAAAGAGTATTTTCCGGCACTTAAAGTTGCCGCCAGACTTGACTTCAGTGACTTGACACTTACACATTTTGTGCGTCCGGATGTACTCTGCAATTATCTCAAACTTTCCAAAGAACAGCTTATCGCACTCAATCCGGCAATTCGTGCAGCAGTGTTTGAACAGCATGCAAAACTTCCTGTCGGATTGAAAATTCACATACCGTCATCTCTATCTGAAACCGCATATGCGATGATTGCCGCAATTCCGGATTCACTTCAAAGTGACATTGCAGATCGTTCACAATATTATAAAGTAGACCGCGGTGATAATCTCATTGGTATTGCGTCACGTCTTGGAGTCTCAGTGCAGGAACTTGCGCTTGAGAATAATCTGAGCAGAAAAAGTAAAATCATGATAGGACAACTGCTGCGTGTTCCTCAGGTAAAACCTGCCCAAAAAGCAGCAGTTGCAGTTGCTGCTGCAAGTCAGGTACAGATGCCGCCTGAAAAAGCAGCGTCTCCTGTTGTGTCAAACACCGAGGCTCTTATTGAAATTGCGCAGAATGAAATTGATTCGAAGCTTGCGCCTGAAGAGAAGAAACTGGTACAGGTTGCAAAGGCAGAGTCTCCAAAAAAGAAGGAGAAGGAAATACCTGCAAAAGTAAAAGAAACGTCTCCTGTTGATTACAATCAGGATACTGCACCGGCATTGGTTGAAGTGGTTGCAGATACACTAAAGGAAATTGCAATAGCACAGGCAGTTGAGAGTAAAACTGAAAAAGTAAATGAGCGTCCAGGTATACAACAGGCAAATTTTGATATAGGCATTTACAATCTTGATGTCAATGTATCACCAGTCGGTACAAGTGCGGAAATAATGGTATCCATTGATGAAACTATCGGACACTATGCAGACTGGCTTGGAATTGCTACATGGAAAATCCGCAAGATAAACAATATGGGCCGGGGCTCGGATATAAGAATCAATAAACGTCTTATCATTCCTGTGGAGCAGGAGGACATGATTGACAGATTTATTGAAGCGCGTCTTCAGTATCATATGGCTATAGAGGAGGATTTCTACTCGCAGTACAAAGTTTCTGATGTCAAGTCAAGAATTATTAAGCGTAATGAAACACTCTGGGATATATGCAGTCAGAGTGACAATGAAAATGCTCTGCCTCTGTGGCTGTTCAGGAAATACAACAAGCATCTTGATCTCAATACGCTTGTTCCCGGGACAACAATCTGGATTCCTCAGATCAGTGAGAAGACTGCCGGAGATATTGTAAATGACGGATCACAGGAGTCACCCGGATATTATTATCCTTATGTACAGCCGATCAGGGCTGATAACAGGGAGTCAAAACGGCTGCCTTGACAGATGTGGGTGTTGTTTGTCAAAAAGCATGAAAATGCATTTGTCAATTATTGCGGAAGGCTGTCTTCATCATTATAAACTGATATAACTCTTGTAATATTAAGCATTTCTAATATGTCAAACAGTCCGGGATCAGGTTCAAGAATACACAATACCCCGCCTTTCTGTTTTACTTTCTTATAGCAATCAATAAGTATTGTAATGGCACCGCTGTAAATGTAGGACGCATCGCAGAAATTAACTGCTATATTGACAATGCCTCTCTGAAGATAGCCGGTAATGAGATCCTTGAGCTCTGAAAGGTCGCTTATGTGCTGCTGACCGCTCACTTTCATAATCTGATATACACCCTTTGTGTATGTTTCAATTTTCATACATACTCCAGCCGTGGATTGCTTATCTTTTATACTTTTCATTTTGATCAGACTTCAAACTAATCTTCAACTGAAAAAATAATTATGGAAATCATGAAATTGACTACTGTGAAGATATTGAAAGTAATCGTTTTCAGATGTTTCTAAAGAAAGTTGCAGCATCGGAAATAATCAGGGCACATGCTGCATCAGTTATCTTACAATAACCAATGTGCAAGTGCAATTCAAAAATGGATTAACGATCAGAAATCGCAAAGTGAAGTGATATAGTCCCGGCTTCCGTCTGTGACCCAGCTATCAAGCTGCGCCGGATCTTTGAGCTGCTGTCCGCGCAGACGCGGTACTGCCAGATATCCACATTGTAAATCAGGCAGTGAGCTCATATCGCCCCATAATTTCTCAATCTGTGCGACCGGATAGATGTCCTCCTGTCCGTGTCCCCAGCGGTACTTTACATCTTTTATTGTCACATAGGATGGCATGCGGCGGGCAATGCGTCTGACGGCATCAGAGATACCCATATCATCCATTGTGTAAAGATCTGTTCTCTTTAAGCCAAAAAGGGAAAGAAGTTTGTCAATATTGATCCAGGTGGTGAGCGTATTATAATAACTCAGTGAAAGTTCATCATCGTCATGCGGCTGCGCGAGCCCCTCAAGCAGACGGACTTTTCCGTTGATACGTGCAAGACCGCCCCCTCTGTCATCCACGTGCCTTGGAATGACTTCAAATGTAAGCGCGTTTGCGCTGTCAATATGATAACTCAGTGCTTCAGGCGAGACATCCGTTCCAAGAGTGTCTATATTGTGAAGCATTATATTTTCAAGCCCGGGATTCTCCTCAAGGAGTCTGGCCAGGGTTCCGTTTCTTAACATGTTAGGAATTTCATACCAGTGACCAAGCGGGCTGAGCCGCTGCTGGGAGATATTTTCTCTGTAATCGCAGCCTTCGCCTTTATTTTTCGCCCAGTCAATCAGTGCTTTACGTAATGATTCCCTGACCTTCTGCTTGTTTTCGTCAAGCTGCTCCTGAGCCATTTCCTCCCAGAGGAACCGCAAGTCCCGTTCCATGGGTATAAATCTCTGGCCAATGGATCTGCCTGAAGACATGTAAACATTTCCCTGATAGCCGAAATTCGCGTTAGTCTCAAGCCCCTGTCTAATCGGATCATGTGTAAGGTAGCTTGTTGCAACAATAAAGGGTATGTTTGTTTTATAAGTCAATGAAGTCTTTTTCGCTTTTGACAGATGTATCTCAAGAAATGATCTGTGCCTGCCGCATATTTCCACAAAAGGGTTCAGGGCTTTAATGACACCGGCCCCTTTTGTCCATCTGCTGCCCACTCCGGCTGCAAGGCACATGATTGAAACTTTACCTGATGAGATAGCATCTGAGCCGCTCTGGGCGCTTTTTTTGAGATTGTCCAGTGATTTAATGTCTGAGCAGCCCACATCTTCAATTATAGTTTCGGCTGCAAGACGGTTTCGCGAAAGGCCGATGCGCCCTTTAATGAGATCCTGGCGGATCTGTTCGTGCTGAATATAGTCAAATCCATTTTCTTTCTTTATATTTTCGGTCTCATCATTCTGTGCATTTTCATTTATACCGCCATCAGTTGTAAATGTGAATAATTTACAGACAATCGATCTCAGCATTTGAAAAGCTTCATCATTCTGTTTACTGAATGATGTTGCGATGTCAATTTCCTTTTTCCTTATTTGCGGCAGGGCATCAGGATTTCCCTTTACCAGTAAAGGAATATGCAGTGAGTAATATCCTTCCGAAAGCAATGCCTCGTTTTTTAGAAGTAATCTGGCCGTAGATCCATGGTGATTGATATTAAAATTGTAAACAACAGGTTTCATGGCAAAAGGCAGATACTCATCCATTGAATCCTTGGTCTCCCTGAGGATCTGCAGGATGCTGTCTTTAGCGGTATTATAAATTCTGGGGTTGACAAACATTCCCATTCCGCCGCCCGACATCCCGCCAAGCATCAGAAATCCCCAGTAATCATCACCGAATAATTTCTTTGCTTTTGCAATAATGGTTTCGGTAAAATGATTGGTTGCCCATGGAATGATTGACTTTATGGGACCATTGAAGTTCCTTGTGGTCAATGCTGCAAGGCTTTTAATATCCCCATCCCTGAGGATTCTGAGCATTTCTTCATAGATCGAATTGGTCTCCTGTCTTCCAAGCCACTCTTTAGTTGAGCGTAAAAGGTATTTTTCAGTTACCATTTCGAGTATCGGACCGACGTTTGATGCCATCCCGCCATGCATGAGCACAAGGGAAGAACTTAGACGTTCTTCAAAATCGCTGTGAAGTCTTGTACTGTCAAGAACATGATGCCGCGGCAGCAGACAGCCCCGGCTGATGTTGAACTCAGGATCTCCTGCTGCGGCGAGCGTTCCTTCAATAGCTTTGACTCCGTTCCATATTCCACCTGAATCCTGCCAGCCGCCTCCTGACCCGCCAAGCCATTCGCCTAAAATTGCCCGGGAGGCGATGAGCCTGCGTTCCTGTTCGGTCAATAGACCGGTGAGTGACTGTGTCTGCTGCGTAACACGCATGAGCAGACTGATTGTCGAACCCAGGAGATTTGTTGATACCGCAAGTCTTGATCCTTTGGGAATATCGTTTACTTTTGTGACAAGCTCGATTCCAAAACCCGGGGATACTATTCTTTCCAGTATGTTTTTTATCTGGTAATTTGTTCCTTCATACGAAGGCGGAATCAGACCGGAGGCAATAATTGCGGCTTTAAGAAGACTTAAATAATCATTGCCGAAATTGAACAGATCGGAAAGCTCAGTTATATCTTTTGTGGCTTTCAGATCAAGTGATGTCAGCCTTATGACAGGTTCAGAAATAACCCGGAAATATGATTCAAGCGGCGCCTTTACCTCTTTGTCTCGTCCGTATACACCAAGGTCAATAGAGACATTGATTACACGCGCGCCTTCAGGATAATCCATTCCAAGAAAGAATATATCGGACCATGCGCTGTGTGTCAGGTCCATCCGCACAGGCGTTTTCTCCTGCAGGAGTGGAAAAAGCTCTGATTTGTCATCACGCTGCAGCATGCGCGGATGAATTTTTAATGGATGTTCATCGCAGTGTCCTACACGAAACATCCACTGGTTACCTTTACTTGATCGTACACTTTTGCGGACCTGATCGGTAAGGATCTGAAATGTCAGGTGATGATAGCTCTCGGCCAGACAGCTGAAAATGTTTGAATTCGGCCCCTGCACAGGCAGTTCAGCGTTAAAAATATCAATAGCTTTTTCGTAATTTCTTTTCAGGATACAATTATATCCGTCAACAGGAATCTTTCCTTCCTGCTTTATATCGCCGGCCTGCATAAGAAAGAATCTGTATCCTGCATACAGGAAAATACTTGCCCTGACTCTTTCATACAGATTCTGTGTTGACTTGCGAAAGTCATCCAGTACAGAGAGGTTCTCAAGCAGCTTGTCAGTTGATAAATTGCTGCAAAGATCGTAAAAAGATCTGTTGCGGATTTTGGGATCAGAGGATGTTATTGTATTGACAAATAAGTTCATATAAATTTACTATTCATGATCCGGCACAGCGGTCAGATAATTGCTATTGTAAACCGTCTGTGTCTATGTTTTATTGTTGATATGTCTTTTTCCGGATTCAGCCAAAAGCTGTACAATTGAAGTAAGAACTTCATCTTTTGTGCAGCCTGCCATGCTTAACGCAATCTGTGCCTGCATCAGTCCGAATTTTTTGCTTGTGTCGTAACGGTTTCCCTGCATTTCAAGAGCGAGGTATTTTTCTTTCTGCGCAAGCTCCTGCTGGAAAGGAGTCAGCAGCACATTTTTTTCACCTGTCTTGATTGCTTTGTCAAGGAAATCAAAGATAACCGGTTTGAAAATGTGCATTCCGAAAAAGCAAAGATAATAACCGGCTCGTAAACCGGCAGTCTGAAGCTCAAGCTCTGCCTGACTGACTGATGGCTTCTCAAGAATTTTTTCAATCTGATAGACTCCATTGTAGCTGGAGACAGACTTTCCGGTCAGTGTTCCGTACCTGCTTATCTGGTGTTCGATTGTCGGGTTAACTGCTGAAACAGAACAGTCCTCTTTTACAGCAATCTCAACAAGCTGCTGAGCACAATTTTTCCCATTGATATCAGAAACGTATAAATAATCTCCCAGAAGCAATAGAAATGAATCGTCTTTCACAAATTGTTTTGCCTGATATACGGCATCACCATATCCGTTTGGCTGTTCCTGTACTTTAAAGCAGCAGCGTTCGAGCAGGTTCTGAATGTTTTTAGCCTGTTGCATCGCCCATTCATTATGTTTGTAGGCTTTAACGAGTGAAGAATGCAGAGATTTGAAACTCTCTACATATTTTGCTTCATCTCCGGGAGCACAAATAATACAGATCTCTTCTACTCCACATGAAAAAGCTTCTTCGGCTATAATTTGAATGAGTGGTTTGTTAATTCCATCTGTATCGATAATCGGCAGCATTGATTTCTGAACCGTATCTGATACGGGATATAATCTTTCACCTCTGGCAGCAGCGGTAATGACAGCTTTTTTTATGTTCATCTGTTTTTTTCCAAATTAAAATAATCAAAAATTCCTTTTTGTTTTAAGAATATAAATAAATATACGTTCAGACAGTCCATTTTTTTCTGAAACAGACTATATAAACTTGTAAATATAACAACTACTTTACTACGACTACAAGTGGTCCCGCATTGGTGCTTCGGTTGAATGCACGATCTACTGATCGAACGACATAATACAGTGAGGTACCTGCTGCAATACCAACGAGTGTATCAGCAAGTGTCGTATCAGTTGTCGTGAATAATCTGTCAAATGATCCGGCAAGATCAATTCTCTCCACTTCGTACCAGCGCAGGCTGTCAAATGCGACTTTTTTCCATGAGAAGTTAACAACAGAAATTCCGCTTTCCGGTACGCCGAATTCATTATATGTAAACGAAAAACCCTTTGGCGGATAAATTCCTGACGGTCTTAAAATGATTGAATCTACCTTTACTGTGTCAGTGGATTTCACAGTGACAGTTTTCTTTGCAGAATAGAAACCGTTGGTTGCATAATAAAAAATTGTATAAGTTCCGGGAGACAGGGCTGAAAAACAATACTTGCCATCCTGTGAAGTAATCCGGGGTGCAGTTTCAATCTCCTGAATGATCACCATGATTCCGGCATCGCTCAGCTGTGTATTCTGGCTTCCGACAGTTCCGCAAACTCCCCCCCGCGAGACAACACCAGCGACTGCACCGGGTTTTGCAAGTTGCAATGTGTCAAGAAAATACAGGTCAGATGCTTTAAGAACAATTCCCGAACTGAGAGCTCGTCTGCCCGTCTTTACATCTGATGCCTCCAGTGAGTACGCTCCTGCAGGCAGTTTATCGAAAGTACAGCGTCCGTCAGAGTTTGTTTCACTGACAGCAACCGATGTAGCACCGGATGGCTGCTGAAGGGAATCGCTATAGTCTGTAAATTTATAAGCTGTTACAGTAATACCGGAGACCACCTGTGTACTGCTGTCAATGACAACTGCTACAATCTGCGGATTGCCCTGCTCGGTTGATGGTCCGGCTACAGGAGGATTTGTGCAGAAAAAGTGAATCGCGCAAATAAATGCCGTTAAAAAACAAGCCAGGAGATACTTCATGAAATGAGTCTCCTTTTTGACATCGGAAAAAGGTGCAGATTCAACTGGAATACCTGCTCTTCATTAAAATCCTGCTCTGCAATATACATAACTTTTTTTCGTAGTGCAGCTAATTCATCGCGGATTTTTTCGAATCCCTGTCGCGAAAGACTCATTGTAACTCCGGTAATATCGCGCTCATCTGAAGGTGATATTTCAAGCGCCCGGCGTGTCAATTCAAGGGTCTGTTTATAAAAGCGCATAAGCGCAACCGATGTTACCTCGTCACCTGCGGCAATCTGCGACGTGGCAACATGATAATGGCCGGAATTGTCAGATTCGAGAAGTTTCAGATCGAGTAGAAAGTTAATTGCTTTTTCAACCTGTGCAGCAGAGAGCGGCGGAGAGAGAAATTTACCGATTGCATTGAAATCATTTTTAAAATTAATTACCGGCAGAAGCGAACGCAGCGCACTGTAATACCATTCGGAAAAATACTCGAACTGATCATTGCGCAGTTTCTGCTGTTTTCCATGTTTGCAGATTTCTGACATTTTCAGATAGAAAAACTCTTTTTCGCGAGGTGTCTGGGCCTGGTTAAATGAAACAAGATTGATAAAATACTCAGTTTCTTTTTCAGAAAGCTGCAAAGCCTCAGACAACTTGAAACATCCGGATTGCGATAGATTGCGTGTTCCGTTCATCACCCTTAAAAAGTAATCCCGTGCTTTGAATCCGGCACGGTCAGCAATGATCTTAAGTGAAAAATTGCTGCTCTGTGTCTTTTTAAAGGCAAAGTAGTCTTTAAGATAGACCCGGTAATCAGTGTAGGCAAAAATAGATTCCATAATTATTTAAGATACGGAAAAACAGCGGTGAATGCAATATTTTTTTGATATCTTGTTGTCTATAGACAACACTTTATTATAAAAAACAGTACACAATGTTCTGTATGATTGTAAATTACTGTTAATAGATTTACGGGTATATTCACCTTAGAATATCAGTTTTTAACTGCATTGATAACCCGGTACTATTTTCTGGAAAGGATAATTCATGAAATCACACATGTTTTTATTGGTACTTTTACTGGGTTGGGCTGTTTCAGCCCAGGATATCACAATATCAAAAGATTCTCTTAAGATTTACAATAATCCTGTATCGAGTCTTTCCGATGGCATAATAGTTGTAAACCATGGGTCATCTTATGTTTTCGTCGATTCGGCGTTTATTGAATTCGAAGAATTTGATACCGCAGGATCCACGCAGTACGGTCTTGACGGAAGATTGCAGGCTCAGTGGTGTGAACGCAATACACCTGCCGGCAATACGTACTGGGATCTTACAAATTCAGGAGATGGTCTTTACAGTATGAAACAGCGGGGCTCTGCTGCGTCAAATCCTGTACCTCTGGGTTTAGGGGCCAATGGTGATACTCTTAAAATCTCAATGATGGAGATAGGAACCTGCCTGCAGTGCTCAGGGGTCCCTACCTGGTTTCCACCTTATGTCAGGGGAAGGATGGAGCTTCGGTTTACTAATGGACAAAAAATATTTATCCGTCTCTACTCAGATGATCTCAGAACGGATCAGACATTTACACCATGTGACAGCTATGAATGCGATTCGATGGTTGTACGCGCAATACTTGACGAAAATAAAATGACCGATGTTTCCGCCATCTCATTTGCCACCATAGCAAACAACCGGATTGTCTCATTGATGTGGAAATATTTAATAACGGCAGCTGTTTCCCTTCCAATGCAGCTCACAAAATTATCATCTGACATAGGAAGGCTTTCCGAACTTGGAAAACTTGATGTCAGTGGAAACAATCTTGATTCATTACCTGAATCAATAATACGCTGTTCAAAACTTGAATATCTTTTTCTTGACAGAAACAGCCTTGTAAAACTGCCTGATTCAATTAGTAAGCTGCAAAGTCTAAAGACGATTTCTGTTACTGTCAATAAACTCACGAGCCTCCCCCCCGGTATTGAAAAGCTGAGCAGTCTCAATCTTTTCTATATTTCCAGAAACAGCATCTGCACACTGCCTGATAATGTAATTGACTGGATGAAAAAACTTCAAACCTACATCAGCAGCAGCCGCTACGAACCGATGTGGCCGGATTCACAGTCCTGCGGCGGAACAGGTATTGGTTACAATCCTTCGATATCTGCGCCTGCTGCAAATAAGGTTTTTCGCAGCATTACGCAGAAAAATGGTTTACTTATTATTCAGGCTGCTCATGATGTAAAGTCAGTGAGCCTTTTTAATGCTGCAGGGAGAGTTGTTTCGAAGAAAGATGCACTGTCTTTACAACAGGGATTCAGTACGTTTAAATTAAATACCGGCAATCTTAAAAGTGGAGCTTATTATCTTTCTGCTGAAACCGGTAAAACAAATGCTGTTTCAGAGTGTGTCAGGGTTTTACCTGTCGGCCCTGAATAATTTGCGCCCGTTCCCTTCGACTCCGCTCAGTGAACTGTGGTTGTTGCCAAGTAGTGAATTTCAATACTACTCAGTGAACTATTTTTGCTTATGTGTAAATGATGTCTGAATACTTCCGGATTCATGCTTTAAAGTAATAAGATACCTGCCTGGTGCTGCAAAATTTTGATTGACAATTGTTTTAAACTGCTGTCCGCTTGATAAAGAGTGTTTTGTCAAGACCAGTCTGCCGCTGATATCGTTAATAGATAACGTCACTTTTCCATCCGGTATATTTTCGGAGATAACAATGATACCGCTTCCAGAAACTGCACAGTTGAGAGTCATCCTTTTCTGTTCTGAATGATAAATTTTCTTGATAGCTGTTTTGTCAAGTAGTTCTGCTGTCCAGCTGAGTTTTTTGGTTGCCCCTTTTTTAAGTGTTTCCCCCTTGCTCAGCATCTCCCATAAAAGCAGATTGTCAGTGATTTCAGCAGTGCTGCCCTCGTTTTTTACAATTGATACAGTCTGAGGGTCTATTCTGACAGGCATGAAAAGAACCGGCCGGAGCTGATAGCAGTATCCCTGTCCGAACTCAATATCGTGTGCCACTGCTGTCACATTGTATTCAAATGTTGTTTTTCCATCACTCCCTGTTGTAAATGAAAAATTGTCTTTGTAAACCCGTGCTGAATCACCAAAACTTAAGAATCTGACATCCGCAGCAGGATCTCCATACACCAGTGTTGAATCCATATACGCCCTGACACCTGCCTGATTAAACAGACCAGTTGAGTGCTTCAGTTCAAACTGTGCGTTATTATTTGAAATAAAGTGAGCCTGAGGAAGAGTGTATCTGCCGGCAAATTTTGTTGTCCTGTCGAACATGCCCCATGCCATGAACTCATCCCCTGTGGAGGCTTCCGGAATAAATCCGAACAGTTGAACCGCATGACCTGTATGAAATGCCGCGTAAACCCAGTTGTTTATATTGTCCGGCGTTGCCATAAGGCAATTGCACACATGCCAGTAGATTTTTGGGGTAGGGGAGTTGATTGTTATTGAACTGCCGGAATATGGATCACCGATCAATTGACCTTTTGATGAACCGATGTAACCTTCATTTCCTGCATCACTGTAATGCATCTGCCACAAATTTACATTTCCGTGTCCGCCTGTAATGAGACAATCAAACGGGCCGCTTATGGTTCCTTTTCCGTCAATAGAAATATTCAGACTCTCTGAATTAAGCCATTTTGCGAGGATATTTACGCGGTCGGTCTGATTATCGGGGCGTTTTTCAACAGAGTAAACTTTACTGTCTGTATTTGGAAACATATAATCTGTTTTTGTATAACTCTCACAAGGTAAACCTATCGCCTGGTAATAGCGCTCGATAGGAGGCTCATAGTTTATTCCTCCTGAACCCAGAATAACTGTTTTGACAAGCAGAGATTCTGAAATCGCACGCATCGCATCCGCAGCCTCAAAGCCTGTAATTACTCCCCAGTATGTGTCTCCGTATGGATCGGTGTCAAGTGTGCGGGACAACTGGCTTGCACTTACTACAAACGCTGAATTGCATTCTGTAACCGGACGTGCGATAAAGCCGGTATATGTCGGCATAAATGCGGCAAGGCTCTCCCTGACTTCACTGACACTGTTTTTCCATGTAAAGAGTTTTGATGAATTAATACTGTGCTTTTTAAGAAGCGAATCTGCAACGGCTTTCCATCCGGCATCACTGCAGGCAGACTGGCTTATTACAACCGCGTAGGTGTAGCTGTCAGGATTTGCGCTGCGGGATGTTGTTGACAAAAATAGAATAAACGCAAAAACTGACAATAGTATTTTTTTCATTTATCTGGTCTGCCCCTGAAAAAAGATCAAAAAGTCATTATTTTCTGTAATATCTTTCGTAACATATTCAGTAATATATAATGATTATTGAATAATTTCCTTAAAAAATAAAATCTGCAAATGCGTCCGTTCACTGCAAGCATGGATTAGTGTTATGCGTCCGTTCACTTTGACTCTGCTCAGTGAACTATGCTTGTTAGCAAGTAGTAAGTTTCAATACCGGTCGTTGAGCGGAGTCGAAACGAGCCGGTCACTGCAAGTTGCGTTCGTAAGCAGAATCAGGGAATAGGGCCGGTTTATTGATAGATGAAACAACAGATGAAAGGTTCAATCAGTATTTATGGACATTTTCTAAAAAAAGGTGCAGCTGTATTGAATTGCATATACCGGTTAAAATTTACCAGTGTGGTTCCTGAAATGATATTTCATGAACAACTCTTGTTGTTCCAGGCCATGTTCTTACAGATTTAAAACGAATCAATTTTATAATGTATGCTGCAGCATACTCGAGAACCGGATCGTTTAATGTTGATTCCAATACCTGAGTATTGCCGGTTTTTCCGTCTTTCGCAATACTGAATCCAAGTTTAAATTCTCCTTTTACAGCTGGATTGATCTTTAAACGGCATCTATACGCATAGAGTAAGCAGCTGTCAAGAAGTTCAAGTTCCGATTCGATTGCATAATCAGGTCGTCCATTACCTTCTGAATTAGTAATTATATCAGGGTCTTTCCAATTTCTGATATTATCAGAAATTGACAATGCAATAATCAGGGAATCAATTGTTTTAATTCTATTTTTTCCGATAAGGGGATAATCAGTTAATTTAAGATATTTATTTCCAAAAAAGTCTTGTGTTGGATAACTGTACGTCTGTGAATTTTTTTCAATGTATCCTGATGATGTTCTTTCTGGAAATTCAGAAAGGCGATATTTTAACCAGCTGTCGATAATGCTATTGTAAAGAGAATCTCCATCAATAAATTCAGTGATGTCAGTACTGTTGTGTTGCCCTGATTCAAAAACAGGATCACTTGGAAAAAGACTGACAATACTATAGTCGCACCAGACAATATTACCATTTAAAACATTTACAAGAATATAGTATGTGTGAAATTTATGTCGTGGTGTTGAAGCTATTGCGGCAGGAAGTCCACCTATTAAATATGTAGCGAATCCAATTGCTCCCATAAGTTCCTGATTAATAAGTTTAGCTTGATGAAAAATAAAAAGAGCATACTGTCCTTTTATTAGTTTAGAAATAGTGTCAAGATCTGTTTTCATTCTGTCAGTTGCAAAGATTTCATTCATGTTTACGTATTTTGAAAGCATGAGACTCAGGTAAAGCTTTCTGTTTATATTTTTAAGTGCATTAATCTGATTTTGTGATGTCTGATTTGCAAAAACATAGGGTAATGCAGCAGGCTTTATTTCCTGCAAATTTCTTGGTATTACGGGTACATCTATATCTGTACTTAAAAATGATCCCATAAGGAGCGGCCTCATTGTTCCGGCTGTATATCCTTTTTTTATTAAAGCCTGTTTTGCACCGAGAAGAATGAGTGAATCAATAATATAAGATGCATTTGCACTGTAATAATCATCTTTCCCATCAATTGCTATCAAGGCGTCGCTGATAACAGTGATTGTGTCAATATTTGCATGTATTGAATCTGATTCAGGAATAATACTGATATCTATTTCACCTTTAGCACATGCTGTTAGCACGAATGTTCCGATAAGCAGAATCAGTTTATTGAAACTGTTCAATTTTCTATTTCCTTTTGAATATTTATCTGAAATATCAGGCTGCTTTGAAATCTGTTAAAATAATAGAATGTTAAAAAAAATCAAGTGTCAATAATATTCAATATCAGTCAGGCTATTAACAGTTTAAATCTGCTGTAAATACATATTCTTCTGCTAAACATATTTTTATTCACACATGAATGTTGTATTTTCTATCTGAATTTATGATAGACCGGATTTTACTCTATATTTTCTGCAGATAAAGATCCCTGCAAATGAAAGAATAAATAAGGAATTTTACATATTTCATGAATAAATTTACTGATACAGGCAGCCGTCTTAAATTTACAATTGATGCGCAGGCACCGGATTCATCGGCGCGCGCATGTACTTTTACGACACTTCATAACACAGTGCAGACACCAGTTTTCATGCCTGTAGCCACTTTCGCATCAATGCGCACTCAGACTCTTGATACAGTCAGGGAGATTGGTTTTCCGGTTCTTCTTGCAAATACATACCATCTGCTTCTGCGCCCCGGAACTGAGGTTTTCGAAAAAATGAGCGGTATTCACCGTTTCATGAACTGGAACCGATCCATTCTGACGGATTCCGGCGGATTCCAGATTTTCTCTCTTTCAAAATCATTTACCATTACTAAAAAAGGTGCGCGTTTCAGGAGCTATGTTGACGGGAAGGAATACCTTCTGAGCCCAGAGTCAAGCATTGACACACAGAAAAAAATATCAAGTGACATCATGATGGCTCTTGACCAGTGCATTTCATCAAAGTCAAGTATTGATGAGTGCCTTAAGTCAATAGACATTACAGCGCGCTGGGCAGAGAGAAGTCTTGACGCCCGCGGAGATTCTCCGCAGTCCGTGTTTGGAATCATTCAGGGAGCCTGTTTTCCCGATCTCAGGAAAAAGAGCGCACAGCAGATAACTTCCCTTCCCTTTGACGGCTTTGCGATTGGCGGGCTTGCTGTAGGGGAATCGGCGGATGAACGCAGAGATATCACTGAACTGACCGCAGAGCTTATGCCTGTGGACAGGCCGCGGTATCTTATGGGTGTAGGAACGCCAAGAGACCTTCTGGATGCCGTTCACAGGGGCATT
>Ga0209373_10001645_pt1 | contig 25199 bp, 20 predicted proteins | sample Higcelweek5metaG_FD_187173 | JGI IMG/M metagenome (GOLD analysis project Ga0209373, IMG submission 187173) | Freshwater pond sediment microbial communities from the University of Edinburgh, under environmental carbon perturbations - High... | ecosystem: Environmental > Aquatic > Freshwater >... | reverse complement strand
CTCGCGCAGGCAGGCCTTGAGCCCGGCCTCGTCGTTGGCGGCGGTGGTGTCGTAGAGCGTCCGGGCGATGCCCGCGAAGGCGTCGAGCAGGGCCGGGTCGAAATGCGTGCCCCGGCCTTCCTCCATCTGGCGCATGGCCTCCTCGAAGCCCAAGGGCTCCTTGTACGGCCTGCGCGAGGTCAGCGCGTCGAACACGTCGGCGATGGCGAAGAGCCGCGCGCAAAGCGGGATCTGCCCGCCGCCGCAGCCGTGGTCGTAGCCCTGGCCGTCGTAGCGCTCGTGGTGGCCGCTGATGACGTCCACGGCGTCGCTGAGCCAGCTGGCCTGGGCCACGATGTCGCGGCCGTGCTGCACGTGCTGTTGCATCTCGGCGAACTCCGCTTCGGTCAGCGGGCCGGGCTTGAGCAGGATGGCGTCGCGGATGCCGATCTTGCCCACGTCGTGCAGCATGGCGCCCTTGATCAGCGGCCGGATGACCGTGTCGTCCAGGCCCAGGGCCTCGGCCAGGCGCACGGAATAGATGGTGACGCGGTAGTTGTGCTGGTCGGTGTCGCTGTCGCGCTTGGCGATGGCGCTGCCCAGCACGTTCAAGGTCTCCAGGTTGGCCACCTGCAGGTGCACGGAGAGGTCCGTGACGCGCCGAAGCAGCCGGACGATCACCGGGTACAGCAGCAGGGTGGCGGAGAGCACCACCAGCACCACCATGGCCACCGTGCGCAGAATCCCCTTGGTGATGCCGTCCAGGGCCGCGTCGGACACGGCGGAGAGGCTCTCCGCATAGGCCGCGTTCCGGCCCTTGCTGTTGGTGAAGGCCATGCCCAGGTGCAGGTGCGGCCTGCCCGCGATGCGCACGATCTCGCGGAACTGGTCCTGGCCGCCGGGGGTGAAGGGGAAGGGGTGGGCGTTCATGAACCGCTCCACCTCGGCCTGGTGGGGGTAGTCCGGCACGAAGCGCTGGGCGAGCAGGCGCTGGCTGGTGTCCGTGATGCGGATGTAGATGGTGCGGGCCAGGGGGTCCGGGTGCTGCCTGCGGGGCAGCGCGTCCAGCGCGGCCTGGATGCTCCGGCCCTCGGCCTGGTCCGGCATGTCGAGGTGGGTGAGGATGTTGCGCCGGAAGTCCTCGGCCGCCTGCATGGAGACCTGCAGGACGGAGTCGTCGTAGCGCCTGAACTCGTTGACGCACACCGCGCCCCCCAGCAGCAGGCAGATGAGCGCCGTCATGCGCAGGACGCGCCGGAGCAGCAGTCGGTGCAGCGAGGCGGTGAATCGTTTGTGCGCGGGCGCTTGGTCCGTCATGCCGTGTCCGGTCCCTCCTGTGCGTCCTGGCCTGTGCGTCCTGGCCTGTACGTTCCGGCCTGTTGTGCCGCCGCCGGGCTGGCGCCGGGCCAGCCTTGCCGCTGAACATGCCACGGCCTCTTGTCGTGGGCAAGAGGGCACGGGGGCGGGCAAGGCGGTGGTGAAACTGCGGCGGGGTTTCTTAGCGCAGGAACAGCCGCGCGAGCATCTCGTCCGCCGGGATGAGCGAGCCCAGCAGCAGCACCACCGCGATGAGGATGTAGAGCACGTACTGCTGGGTCAGGCCCTGCTGGAACAGGTGGAACCAGGCGAACCAGCGCTCGACCCGGCGGCCCGCCGGCAGCAGCGCGCGGTCCAGCACCAGCTCGTCCACATGGGTCTGCATCTTGGCCTGGGCCGGGAAATGCCCCTCCAGCCGGGGCTGCTGCACGTGCTGGCGCAGCACCCAGCCGAACATGTCCACGATGGACTGGGCAAAGGACGAGGCCGTGTACTGCATGCGGCTGGTGGGCCGGGCGTAGCCGCAGTCCCAGGTGCCCTGGCGCGGGGCCAGGCGGGCCTTGCGGGCCAGGGCCAAGGCCAGGGCCAGCACCAGCGCCACCAGGAGCACGGACAGCGCGCTCAGGGTCGAGAGCGGGGCCAGGGAGCCCAGGCCCGGCACGGCAGCCCCGGCCTCCGGGCTCCAGTGCGCCAGCACGGGCCTGAGCACCGGAACCACCAGCGCCGGGGCCAGGCCGATGAGCGCGCAGCACAGGGCCAGCACCAGCATGGGCGCGCGCATGCTCAGCGGCGACTCGTGCGCGCGGGCTGCGGCCGGGGTGCGCGGCAGGCCCAGGAACACCGAGCCGTAGACCTTGACGAAGCAGGCCACGGCCAGCGCGCCGATCATGGCCAGCACCGGCACGGCCAGCATGGCCGCCCCGAGCCCGGCGTCACCGCCAGCGACCATGCCCGCCCCCACGCCCGTCACGGGGGCGGCGACTGTGCGCCAGAGCCCCAGGTAGACCAGAAATTCGCTCACGAAGCCGTTCAGCGGCGGCAGGCCGCAGATGGCCACCGCGCCCACCAGGAACATCAGCGCGGTCCAGGGCATGGGCCCGGCCAGGCCGCCCAGCTGGTCCAACTGCCGCGTGCGCGTGCCGTGCAGCACCGAGCCCGCCGTGAAGAACAGCAGGGGCTTGAACAGGGCGTGGTTCCACACGTGCAGCAGGCAGCCCGCCAGGCCCAGCGCCACCCACTCCGGGTGCTGGAGCGAGCGCCCGAGCAGGGCCAAGCCCAGGCCCAGGAGGATGATGCCGATGTTCTCCACGCTGTGGTAGGCCAGAAGCCGCTTCAGGTCGTGCTGGCCCAGGGCGAAGACCACCCCGAGCAGGCCGCTCACCGCGCCCAGGGTGAGGACCAGCCCGCCCCAGGCTGCGGGCGGGTCGGGCATAAGGGACAGGAAGCGCACCAGCCCGTAGATGCCCATCTTGAGCACCACGCCCGAGAGCATGGCCGAGACGTGGCTCGGCGCATTGGCGTGGGCGCCGGGCAGCCAGAAATGCAGGGGCATGACGCCCGCCTTGAGCCCGAAGCCCACAAGCGCCAGCAGGAACAGGGCGGTCTGCATGCCGAGTCCGAGCGCGCCAGGGGCCACCGGCGCAAGGGTGAAGGAGCCCGTGGCCTCGCGCCACAGGGCGAACAGGGCGAACAGGGTCAGCGTGCCGATGTGCGTCGCGAGGAGGTAGATGAATCCGGCCCGGCAGGACTCCTCGCGCTGGTCCTCGGTGCTGACGAGCAGGAACCCGGACAGGGCCATGAACTCCCAGCCCAGCAGCAGCAAAAGCACGTGCCTGGCCACCACCAGCAGCGCCATGCCCGCCACCATGAGCCCCCAGAAGACCTGCAGCTTGCGGGCGTTGCGCTGGTGATGGTGCTGGGGCCAGTAGCCCAGGCCGTACAGCGAGCCCAGCCCGCCCATGAGGAACACCGGCACCAGGAAGAAGGCGCTCAGGGCGTCCAGGCCCACGGAGGCGTTGCCCACCGCTGGCCAGGGGAAGGCCGAGAGCTCGGAGGCGTCGGCCAAGAGGCCCCACAGGGCTCCGGCCAGCCCGGCCAGCGCGCCCAGGCCCATGAGCCCGGCCGAGAGCCGCTGACCCAGGTTCGACGAGCGCGCGCAGAGAAGACCCGGAGCCCCGCTGACTGCGGCGAGGACGATGGCTGTGAGGATCAGGGTCAGGGCCATGGGCTTGTCCTTTGCGTTTACGGAGGTCCGCGCCGGGTTTTACGTCGCCTGGGTGTCGCCGTTGCCATCCGCCGGGGCCAGGGCGGCCTCGGCCCGGGCCAGCTCGGCCAGCAGCTCCGCGCGCGGGGCCTGCCGGGCCAGCGCGGCCTTGACCGCGCGGTCGCGCAGCACGAAGCCCAGGTGCGAGAGCAGGTGCAGGTGCGCGCGCACTGTGGGCGTGATGAGCATGAACAGGGTGCTCACCGGCTTGTTGTCGATGGCCTGGAAGTCGATGGCCTGCTTGAGGAAGCACAGGGTCACGGCGGGCCTGTCGATGTGCAGGATGACCGGGTTGCGCACATGCGGGATGGCGATGCCGTCCCCGATGCCCGTGGAGCCCAGGGCCTCGCGCGCCAGGAGCACCTGGTAGAGGAACTCGCGGTCCACCTCGGCGGGCAGGGTCAGGGCGTTGATGATGTTGCGCAGCACCACGGACTTGTCCTCGCCTTCGACCCCGTAGAGCACGTCCCCGGCCTCCAGGGCGTCGGCCAGGCCGGACAGCGGCGCCCGGGGCCGGATCTCGTCCCGGAAGACGTCGGTGGAGATCTCCAGCTGCCGGGAGGTGGCCCACTCCAGCAGCTCGGCCCGGTTGAAGCGATACTGCTCGTTGATGTGGTAGGCCGGGAGCACGCCCTCCTTGACCCAGCGGTACACGGTGTCCTCCGAGACATTGAGGAGGCTGGCGGCATCCTTGACTGACAACTGCATCGGCTGCTCCTGGGCGTGTTGTTCTTCGACGAGTGCTTCTTGCACCTGGCCGGGCCGGATCAGGCCCGCCCGTCACCACGGTTTCCGTTATCAACGCCGTCAACGCCGACGCGGCCCAGCAGGCGCAGCAGCCCGTCCAGGATGGTCAGCGGGTGCGGCGGGCAGCCGGGGATGAACAGGTCCACCGGCACCACGCTTGCGGCCCCGTTATTGGCCTGGGCATGGCCCTGGTACGGCCCGCCGGAGATGGCGCAGGCGCCCACGGCGATGACGATTTTGGGTTCGGGCACGGCGTCGTAGGTCTTCTCCAGGGCGAGCTTCATGTTCTGGGTCACCGGGCCGGTGATGAGCAGGCCGTCGGCGTGGCGAGGCGCGGCCACGAACTGGATGCCGAAGCGCCCCCAGGTCCAGCCCACGGTGCCGAGCACGTTGGTGTCGGCCTCGCAGGCGTTGCAGCCCCCGGCGCTGACCTGGCGCAGCTTGAGCGAACGCCCGAAGAGCCGCATCAGCCGGGGCTCCAGGGCCTGGGCCAGGCGGACCTTGGGCGTGTCCGGGCCGCCTTTGTCCGCGTTGATGATGAGATCCTCGCGCCGCCGCGTAGCCAGGCGGTGCTCCGTGCTGAAGGTCAAGGCCTGCGTGGGGCAGGCGTCCGCGCACTGGGCGCAGAACAGGCAGCGGCCCAGGTCGAGCCGGGGCCCGCCTGTGTGGGCGTGGCCGAAGCTCACGGCCCCGGTGGGGCAGGCCTCCAGGCAGGCGCGGCAGCCCTCCGGGCATCCGCCGGGGGCCAGCACCGGGTGGCCGCGCAGGCGGTCCGGCACGGCCGGGGCCGGTCTGGCGGGGTAGCGGATGGTGCGGTGGCCCTGCTGCATGCGGGCCTGCAAAATCTTCAGCACGGCTCGTCCTCCCCGCGTGGGTCTTTCGCCAGTTCTGCACGTCTCATAGGTCAAACCCGCAGTAGGAGAGGTTGAAGCTCTTGTTGCAGAGCGGAAAATCCGAGATCTGCTGGCCGCGCAGGGCGTAGGCCAGGCCGCTCCAGTTGCGGAACGAGGCGTCCACGACCTTGTAGCGCCGGAAGCGGCCCGTGGCGTCGGTGAGGGCCACGTGGCAGACCTCGCCGCGCCAGCCCTCGTTCAGGGCCACCACGAAGCTGTCCGGGGCCAGCGGCCCGAGCGGCGTCTGCCTGGCCCCGGCAGGCATTGCGCGCAGCTGCTCGCGGACAAAGCGCAGGGACTGGTGGATCTCCAGCCAGCGCACATAGGCCCGGGCAAAGACGTCGCCGCTGTCCACGGCCGAGGCCGGGATGTGGGCGAAGCGGAAGACCCCGCAGGGCTGGTCCTGGCGTACGTCGCGTGCGAGGCCCGAGGCCCGCGCCGCCGGGCCCACAAGGCCCAGCTCCAAGGCGGCCTGCCTGGACAGCGGGCCGGTGCCCTCGAAGCGGGCCATGACCGAGGGCGTGCTCCAGAGCAGGTTGATGGCCGCGTGAACGTCGGCGTCAAAGGCGTCGAGCTGGATGAGCAGGGCCGTGCAGCGGTCCATGTCCAGGTCGAAGCCCACGCCGCCGGGCCGGATCATGCCGCGGCCGAAGCGGCTGCCGCAGAGCAGGGCCGTCATGTTCAGCACGTCGCCCCGGATGCGCCCGCAGTAGCTGGCCGTGGGCAAAAAACCCACGTCTCCGGCCAGGGCCCCCAGGTCGCCCACGTGGTTGGCCAGGCGCTCCAGCTCCAGGGCGATGCCGCGCAGGGTCTGGGAGCGGGCCGTCTTCTGGCAGCGGCTCAGGGACTCCAGCACCTGGCAGTAGGAGGTCGTGTGGGCGATGGTCGCGTCACCGGCCAGGGTCTCGGCGTAGTGGACGCTGCGCGGGTGCGGCCCGCCCAGCATGGCCTGCTCCACGCCCCGGTGCTGGTAGCCCAGCGCGATCTCCAAATGCTGCACCGGCTCGCCCAGGCACTGGAAGCGGAAGTGTCCGGGCTCAATGATCCCGGCGTGCACCGGGCCCACGGCCACCTCATGCACCTCCTCGCCGTCCAGGTGGTAGAAGTCGCCCACGCCGGGCGGAATCTCCACGCCGACCGCGCGGCCCCAGGCGTCCCGGCCGGTCCACGAGGGCTGGTAGCGCACGGGCTTGAGCCAGGGGTGGCCCTGGGGCACGAGGCCGAACTGCTCGGCGATCTCGCGCTCGAACAGGTGGACCTGCGGGCAGCGCGGGGTAAGGGAGGCGAAGCCCGCGCCCGTGATATTTGTGCGCGCGGCGCAGAGCAGGTTGTCTTCGTCGTTGCCCAGGACCGCGTACAGGGCCACCGCATCGCGCTCCTGCGCGCCGAACAGGGCCACCACGCGCTGGCCCTCGGCCACGGCGTCCAGGAGCACCTGGGCAAAGGCGTCCTGGTCCAGCAGCGGGATGGAGGCCTGGTCGATGGACCAGCCGTTGGTGAAGGAGCGCAGGGCGGCGCTGGCGCTCATGGCTGGCCTCCCATTCCCGGCCCCGGCAGGCCGACCAGATAGGCTGCGGCGTCCTTCAGCAGCGTCTCCAGCGGGGCCGGGATGATGATGCCGAGCAGCAGCGCCAGGAGCATGAGCAGGGCCGGGGGCAGGATGGTCAGCAGGGGCTCGCGTACCGGGGCGCTGCCGCCGGCGGTAGCCGGGGGACGGCCCTGCACGGCCCGGAGCACGGTGCGGCTCATGCCGATGAAGACCACCAGCAAGAGCACCAGGAAGGCCCCGCCCACGGCGAAGCGCCCCAGCCGGAAGGAGCCGGAGAGGATGGAGAACTCGCTGATGAACGGCCCAAAGGGCGGGGACCCGGTGATGGCCAGGAAGCCCAGGAAGAACAGGCTGCCGGACAGGGGCAGCCGCCGGAACACTCCGCGCACCTGGTCCGTGCTCTTGCTGCCGTAGGCGCGGTGGATGTTGCCGGCGCTGAGGAACAGCACGCCCTTGGTCAGGCCGTTGGTCAGCACGTGCAGCATGGTGCCGAACAGGGCCGGGCCGCCCAGGCCGAGCCCCAGGGCCAGGATGCCCATGTGCTCCACGCTGGAATAGGCCAGCAGGCGCTTGAAGTCGCGCTGGGCGGCCATGAACATGGCGGCCACGGTCATGGAGAACAGGCCCAGGAACAGCAGCAGGCGCGAGGTCAGCACCCCTTCCCCGGCGGCCTGGCAGATGTGCGTGACGCGCACCAGGACCAGAAAGGCGCAGCTGGTCACGCCGCCCGCGAGCAGCGCGCCCACCACGCCGGGGGCCTCGCCGTAGGCGTCGGGCTTCCAGGTGTGCATGGGGGCCAGGCCCATCTTGGTGCCGTAGCCCACGAGCAGCAGCACGAAGGCCGCCTGCACCCAGGGCTTGGAGAGCTGCGGCGCGTGGGCCAGCAGCCCCTCCATGGTGAGCGGCGCGCCCAGGCCCACGTGGACCAGGGAGTAGGCCAGGAAATAGGTGCCGAGCAGGGCCATGGCGATGCCCACGGAGCCCACCAGCAGGTACTTCCAGGTGGCCTCGATGCTCTCGCGGGTGCGCCGGAAGTAGATGAGCGGCGCGGTGACCAGGGTCGTGGCCTCCACCGCCACCCACATGACGCCCAGGTGGTGCGACCAGACCACCAGGTTCATGGCCCCCAGGAAGGCCAGCAGGCAGGCGCAGAACACGCGGTTGGAGGTGTCCCCGCGGTAGCGCAGGTAGCCCACGGCGTAGAAGGAGCAGAACAGGTACAGCACGCTCACCTGGAGCAGCACGATGCGGCCAGGGGGGTCCAGCACCAGCCAGTCGCCGCCAAGCCCGGCGTCGAGCCAGCCCAACCCGATTCCGGCCAGGGTGCCCCCGGACAGGGTGACGGCCACAAGCGCCATCTGCGCCACGGCCGTGAGCGGGAACAGCCAGGGCCGCCAGGGCCGCCCGCGGCCCACGGGTATCAGCAGGGCTATGGCGGCCATGAGCAGGGGCAAAAGGATCATGCACAGGGCCATGGTCATTCCTTGAGGGCGGACAGCTGGCGCGTGTCCAGGGAAGAGAAGGCCCGGTTGATGTGGTTGACGATGATGCAGATGACGAAGATGCCCACCACCAGGTCCAGCAGCACGCCGAGCTCGACCATCAGCGGCATGGCCTCCACCAGCAGCATGCCGAAGATGAAGATGCCGTTCTCCAGCACCAGGTAGCCCACGATCTGGTTCAGCGCGGTGTAGCGCGTGGTCAAAAGGATGAAGCCCACCAGCACCGTGGCCATGGACGCGGGCACCAGGAGCACCACGTCGTGCGGGGCGGCCAGGGGCAGCTGGTCCGCGAACAGCAGGGCCAGGAGCGTGGCCGCTGCGCCCAGGATGGTCGAGGGCAGGCGTCCGATGAGCGGCTCCACCTCGCGCTTGATGGCGGCGTCGCGCAGGGCGCGCATCATGATGCCGGGGATGACCGCGCCCTTGATGCCCATGGCCGCCACGACCATGAGCAGCGCCGGGATGGTCAGGTGCTGCGGGGCCAAAAGCGGGATCAGGCCCAGGATGGCCCCCTGGGCCGCAACGATGCGGATAACCGCATGGACCCGGCTGGCCCCCAGGGCGAAGAGGTTCATCACCAGGACCACCACGAGGATGCTGTTGAGCAGGCTGGCCGTGTTCATCAGTGCACCAGCAGCAGCAGGCCGAAGCCGCAGGAGAGCATGGCCGCCAGCAGGAGGTAGGGCACGTGGCGCATGGGCAGCCTGGCCCGCACCGACTCCACCACGCCCACGGCCACGGCCAGCCCCAGCATCTGCGCGAGGAACAAAGCCCGGTCGGCCCAGACCAGCCCGGTGTGCAGCGGGAAGATGAGGTGCAGCAAAAGCGCGCCCAGGATGAACAGCTTGAGGCTGGCCGAGTAGAGGATGGCGCCGAAGAGCGGACCGCTGTGGTCGAGCACCATGGCCTCGTGGATCATGGTCAGCTCCAGGTGCGTGGTCGGGTCGTCCACTGGGATGCGGCAGTTCTCGGTCAGCAGCACCACGAACAGGCCGATGGCCACCAGGATCAGCGGGGCCGCAGCCACCGCCGGGAAGCCCAGCTCCGGGCCGTGCAGCATGCCGGTCAGGGTGAGCGACCCGGATATCCGGGCCAGCACCAGGAGCGCGAAGAACAGGGCGGGCTCGGTCAGGCAGGCGAAGGTGACCTCGCGCGCCGCGCCCATGCCCTCAAAGGCCGAGCCGGTGTCCAGGGCGGCGGAGGTGGTGAAGAAGCGCGCCAGGCCGAGGAGATAGGCGAAGAGGATGACGTCTCCGCTGAAGCTGACCGGGGCGTTGGAGGAGCCCTGCGGCACGAGCAGCCCCGCCAGGAAGACCGCAGCCAGGGTGATGACCGGACCCAGGCGGAACACCCAGGTGGTGGTGCGGCTTAAGACCATGGACTTGCGCAGCAGCTTGACGAGGTCGAAGTAGGTTTGCAGCAGGGGCGGGCCGGTGCGGCCGCCGAACCAGGCCTTGGTCTTGTTGATGACGCCAAGGAGCAGCGGCGGCATGGTCAGCAGCACGGTGACGCTCATCAGCGTATCGGTCATGGACGCCCCCTTGTTCGAGGCAGCGGCGCGCATGCAACAGGATCGGGCTGCGCCGCCCATTTTTGACCACTCACTTCTCTTGTCCCAAAGCGACGTTATGACGGACGCGCGCAATAATCAACGGGAAGGATTAAATTTTCGGCGGGTGATGGACAAGGGCCGGGGCGCAATCTTGAGCGCGCGGCCAGGCGGAGGCTTTCCGATAAGGAGGCGCTGGCGGCCAGGATCAACCGCCAGCGCAGGGCAGGCTACTTCTTGCGCTTGGGCTTGATGCCGGAGAAGCGCTTCACGTCGATGGCGTACTTCTTCACCTTGTAGTTGATGATGCGGTAGCTCACGCGCAGGTCGCGCGCGGATTGCAGCATGTTGCCGCGCGTCTTCTTGAGGGAGTCGACCAGCAGCTCCTGCTCGAACTTGGCCACGGCCTCGCCGAAGGACAGGTTGAGGCCCGTGGCCGAGGAATCCGCGCTCTGGAGCGTGGGCGGCAGGTGGTAGGTGCGGATGACCTCCTCCTCGCACAAGAGCACGGCCCGCTCCAGGCAGTTGCGCAGCTCGCGCACGTTGCCCGGCCAGTGGTACATGCTCAGAAGCTCGATGGCCGGGGTGCTGATGCGCTTGATGCTCTTGCCGTACTCCTTGGCGAAGTCGTCCAGGAAGTGCTCGGCCAGGGGCAGAATGTCCTCGCGCCGCTCGCGCAGGGCCGGGATGAAGATGGGGAAGACGTTGATGCGGTAGAACAGGTCCTCGCGGAAGCCGCCCCTGGTGAGCAGCTCCTCCAGGTTCTGGTGCGTGGCGCAGATGAGCCGCACGTCCACGCTCAGGGTCTGCTCGCCGCCCACGCGCTGGATCTCCTTCTCCTGGATGGCGCGCAGCACCTTGGCCTGGGCGTCCAGCGAGAGCTCGCCGATCTCGTCCAGGAACAGGGTGCCGTTGTGGGCCACCTCGAACAGACCGCGCTTGGTCTGCACCGCGCCGGTGAAGGCGCCCTTCTGGTGGCCGAAGAGCTCGCTCTCCACCAGCTCCGAGGGCAGGGCCGCGCAGTTGAGCTTGATCAGCGGCTTGTCGTGGCGCGGGCTGCCCTGGTGGATGGCCTCGGCCAGAAGCTCCTTGCCCGTGCCGGACTCGCCGCGCAAAAGCACCGTGGCCCGGCTGGGCGCCACCTGCCTGCCCTGGCGCAGCACCACGCGCATGCTCTTGCTGGCGGCCACGAAATCCTTGGGCGGGGCCGCGTCCATGCCGGCCGGGACCATGCCCTGGGCCATGAGGTGCTTGTGCAGGGCCATCTCTTCCTGCAACTGGGCCACCTGGTTGGCGATGAGGTCGGCCACGACCTCAAGAAATTCGCGGTGGCGCTGCAGGGCCTCGTCGGGCTGCACGGGCAGGTCGGCGGAAAGCGCGCCCAGCACCTCCTGGCCGCCGCGCCGGGTGCTGACCACGGGCACGGACAGGAAGGCCAGGCTCTCCAGCTCTTCCTGGCTGCGGCCAAAGGCCTTGTTCAAAAACTCGCCGTGCTCGGAGAGCCGGGGCACGATGATGGGCTTGCCGGTCTCGTAGACCTGGCCGACCACGCCCTTGCCGGGGGCATAGGTGGCCGGGATGGAGCGGGTCGGGCTGTGGGCCAGGGAGAGCCGCAGGTTCTCGGATTCCGGGTCCAGGATGACCAGGAACACGCGGACGTAGCCCATCTGGTGGGACAGGGCCTTGAGCAGGCCGCCCAGGCTCTCGTCCAGGGGCGAGCCGGGGGCCAGCTCCCGCAGGATGATCCTGAGCGAGCCCAGCAGTCCTTCCGGACCGGAACACAGCGCCTCGTACTTCGGCATCGGGCTTCCTTATTGAGCGCGCGCGACCCTAGGCCGGGTACGCGGCTCCCAGTTCCAGGGCCTTCAGGTTCACGTCCGCGATCTTGGGCTTCATGGTGGCGCGCACGGTGTCGGCCAGGACGTCGACGCCGAAGGGCAGCGCGCCCAGAGCGCACAGCGCGCCCAGGAGGGCGATGTTGCCGCTCTGCGCCGCCCCGGCCTGAAGGCCCAGGCTGCGGCAGGGCAGGAACCGGGCCGTGCCCGCGCAGGCGCTCACCTTGGCCTTGATGGCCTCCATGTCCGGGGACTGCTCGCGCCCGCAGGCCACGGAGAGCGGCGGCAGGTCTTCGGTGCTGGAGAGCACCAGCCCGCCGGGCTTCAGGTAGGTCAGGGCGCGCAGGGTCTCCAGGGGCTCGAAGCCGAGGAGGATGTCGGCCTCGCCCGGGCCGATCTTGGGGCTCTTGTAACCGATGAGCAGGGTCGACTCGACCACGCCGCCGCGCTGGGCCATGCCGTGGATCTCCCCGGAGGTGACGGGCAGGCCTGCGGCCAGGGCCGCGCGGGCGAGCAGCGTGGTGGCCGTGAGGGTGCCCTGTCCGCCCACGCCGGTCATGAAGATGCGCAGACGGGTCTGCTGAAGGGCGCTCATTTCGTGTCCCCCTTGCGGGCCTTGATGTTCGGACAGAGCTGCAGGCAGAGCATGCAGCCGGAGCAGAGCAGCGGGTCGATGGCCACCTTGCCGTCTTTCTTGAAGAAGGCCGGGCAGGCCAGGGTGTCCAGGCAGTCGCCGCACTCGCCCTTGTCGCCGCAGCCCCCCGGACCGTCGTCCACGTAGGCCACCTGGGTGCGCTTCTGGCCCAGGGAGCGCCGGGCGAAGAGCGGGCAGGGCTCCTCGGCCAGCAGCACGCGCACGCCGGAAAGGCCGCGCAGCTCCTCGATGGCCTTCAGCGTGGCCTTGTGGTTCAGCGGGTTGACCTTGCGGAAGTGCTCGATGCCCAGGCCGCGCAGCAGCTTCTCGATGTCGATGCGCACCAGGTTGTCGCCGATGGCGCTCTTGTCCACGCCGGGGTTGGGCTGGTGCCCGGTCATGGCCGTGGTGCGGTTGTCCAGGATGCAGACCAGCAGGTTGTGCCGGTTGAACAGGGCGTTCACCAGCCCGGTGATGCCGGAGTGGAAGAAGGTGGAGTCGCCGATGAAGGCGACCACGTCCTGCCCCTGTAAATGAGAAGAGGCCTTGGCGACGCCGGAGCCTGCGGAAATGCTGGAGCCCATGCACAACAGGAAGTCTGCGGCCCTGAGCGGCGGCAGGATGCCCAGGGTGTAGCAGCCGATGTCCGAGGAGTAGATCGCGTTGTCGCCGTAAATCTTGCGCACGGCCAGGTAGGTGGCGCGGTGCGGGCACCCGGCGCAGAGGTTGGGCGGCCGATTCGCAAGAGCAGCGGCCAGCGGGCCGTCGGCGTTCTGCGTGGTGGTGCAGGTCGGCGTGGCGCTTGCTGGCAGGCCGAGCGCGCTGCGCAGGGCCGCCGCCACCAGGCCCACGCTGAACTCTCCAAAACGGGGCAGCGGGCCGGGCGTCTTGCCCAGGATGGTCAGCGTCAGGCCCAGGCGCTGGGCCAGGGCGCGGATCTCGGTCTCCAGCACCGGCTCCAGCTCTTCAAGGACGAGCAGGGTGGAAAGCCCGGTCATGAAGGATTCGAGCAGCTTCTCCGGCAGCGGAGAGGTGAAGCCCAGGTCCAGCACCTTGACCGTGCCGGTGAGGTCGTCCTCCAGCAGGGCGTCGGCCAGGTAGGCCCGGCTGATGCCCGAGGCCACCACGCCGACCTTGCCCGCGCCGGACACGGTGTTGAAGGGCGAGACCTCGGCCAAGCTGCGCAGCTTCTCCAGGAGGTCCAGCAGGCGCAGGTGCATGGGCCGGGCAAAGGCCGGGATGGGCACGAAGCGCGAGGGGTTCTTCTGGAAGCCGACGGGCGCGGGCAGCACCACGGGTTCGGCCAGCGTCACCGGGCCGCGCAGGTGGTTCACCCGGGTGGTGGTGCGCAAAAGCGCAGGGGTGCCGAGCTCGCGCGAGAGCGTAAGCGCGGCAACGGTCATGTCCTTGGCCTCCTGGGCCGTGGCGGGCTCCAGGCAGGGCAGCCCGGCCAGGCGGGCGTAGATGCGGTTGTCCTGTTCGTTCTGGCTGGAATGGCAGCCGGGGTCGTCGGCCGAGAGCAGCACGAGCCCGCCGGGCGTGCCGGTGTAGGTCATGGTCAAAAGCGGGTCTGCGGCGACGTTGACGCCCACGTGCTTCATGGTCACCAGGGTCAGCGCCCCGGCCAGGGTGGCGCCGCCGCCGACCTCCATGGCCACCTTCTCGTTCACGGAGTACTCGAAGGTGTAGGAGGCCTCGGGGGAGAGCCTGAAGAGGGTGTCCGGCACCTCGGAGGAGGGCTGCCGGGATAGCAGCTGATGAACTGGATGCCGGCCTCGACGGCTCCGCGCACGATGGCCTCGTTGCCGAGGAGCAGGTGCGTCTGGCCGGGGGTTCCGGAGAGAAGGGGGCTTGCCATGGGGGGGGGTGTCCTTCTAGCTCTTCGCCTTGAGCTGGTTGGCCTTGAATTCGAAGTAGGGCTTGCTCGCGCCTTCGGTCTTGGCGGCCAGCTCGGTGTAGGCTTCCAGGGCTGCCTTCATGTTCCCGGCCTCCTCCGCGGCCACGGCCAGCTGCCGGGTGATGGGCAGGGCGTAGGCGGCGGGCGACTTGGCCTTGAGGGCCTGGAGCAGGGTCAGGGCCTCGGGGGCCTTGCCCGTCATGAGCAGGCTCTTGGCGTGGCCGATGCCCGCCACGACCTTCATGTCCGGGGAGGACGAGCCTTCAAGCTCGGCCCAGGCCGTGCTCGCCTTGTCGTACTGCCTGCTGACCATGGCGCTGGCGGCCAGTTCGAGCAGGACCGTGGGCCGCAGGGAGCTGGGCGCGTCCTTCAGGAAGGCCTCCAGGGCGTCCACCCGGGCCTTGGGCTCGGTCTTTTGGATGAGGATGACGCCCAAAACGTCGGCGGCCTTGGCGGCCTGGCGTCCGCGCCAGTGGTTCACGCCCGCGTAGACGGCCACGGCCAGGATGATGATGCCGCAGGCCAGGGCGATGTTTTTCAGGTTGTCCACCAGGAAGTCGAGGAGGCGCTCAGTGCGGCTGTCGGGCGCGGTATTCTTCATCTGCTCCAGCTGTTCAATGACGCCGGGGGTGACGGCGCCCTGCGCCGGGGCCTGATCTTTCTTCTCGTCCATGCGGGGAAACTCCTTACAGGCGCGTTGGCTTGCGTTCATGGTCCTCCCGTCCGCGTCCGCGTTCGGGCGAAAAATGTTTACGCAAAAATGTCAAACAGGTCAAAGGGGAAGATACCCCCACCTGGCATTTTGTGCGTTGCATTCCAATAAATTGGAAAAACAACGGGTTGTATGCCCAGGGCGGTGCCAGCGGGGAGCTATTTCTGGTAATATTGACTTGGAGGGGCTGTGAGGGTAGGCAAAAAGGTTGGAACATGAGGCGGAAGAACGCCGGGCTGGCCTGTGGCGAACCCCTGCCCGCCTGCCTTTCGACGCCAACGTCAAGACGTCCAGCAACAAGGAGCCAGGCCATGACCATCGCCGCCCAGATGCGCACCATCGCCAAGGACGCCAAGGAGGCCTCGCGCAAGCTGGCCAGCGCCGAAGGCAGCGCCCGCCAGCAGGCCTTGCTGAACATGGCCGAGCTCCTCGGCCAGAGCGCGCCCGCCATCTTCGCCGCCAACAAGAAGGACCTGGACGCCGCGCGCAAAAACGGCCTGGACGCCGCCAAGCTCGACCGCCTGACCATCAGCCAGGGCGTGCTCGACGCCATGGTCCAGGGCTGCCGCGAGGTGGCGGCCATGAGCGACCCCGTGGGCGAGATCGAGGGCATGAAGAAGCGCCCCAACGGCATGCTCGTGGGCCGCATGCGCGTGCCGCTGGGCGTGGTGGCCATGATCTTCGAGTCCCGGCCCAACGCCGCCGTGGACGCGGCCGTGCTCTGCATCAAGAGCGGCAACGCCGCCATCCTGCGCGGCGGCAGCGAGGCCTTCCACTCCATCAAGGCCCTGACCAAAATCATCCACCAGGCCCTCACGGCCGCAGGCCTGCCCAAGGGCTGCGTGCAGGTGCCGCCCACCACCGACCGCGAGGCCGTGTCCGCGCTCCTCAAGCTCGACGAGTTCATCGACGTGGTCATCCCGCGCGGCGGCGAGGGCCTCATCCGCGCCGTGGTGGAGCAGGCCTCCATGCCCGTGCTCAAGCACTACAAGGGCGTGTGCCATATTTTTGTCGACGCCACGGCCGACCTGGAGCGCGCCGTTGCCATCATCCACAACGCCAAGGTCCAGCGCCCCGGCACTTGCAACTCCCTGGAATGCCTGCTGGTGCACCAGTCCGTGGCCAAGAAGCTCCTGCCCAAGGTGGCCGGGAAGCTCGGCGAGGCCGGGGTCGAGTTCCGCTGCTGCAAGGCCTCCCTGCCCCTTATGGCCCCCCATGCCAAGGGGAGCGCCAAGGCCGCCGCCAAGGCCGACTGGGGCTTCGAGTTCCTGGGCCTGATCCTGGCCGTGAAGGTCGTGGCCGACCTGGACGAGGCCCTTGAGCATATCGCCCAGTACGGCTCCAACCACACCGAGGCCATCCTGACCGAGAGCCATGCCAACGCCATGCGCTTCACCCGCGAGGCCGACGCCAGCATGGTTGCGGTGAACGCCTCCACGCGCCTGAACGACGGCGGCGAGCTGGGCCTGGGGGCCGAGGTCGGCATCTCCACCACCAAGCTCCACGCCTACGGGCCCATGGGCGTGCGCGAGCTCACCAGCGCCAAGTTCGTGGTCCTGGGCCAGGGCCAGATCAGGGAATAGTTCCGCAGGCAGGTGCCCAAAAAAAATCGCGCACCGGCCCCGGCTCAGCTTGTGGCCCCTTTGCGTACATTCCGGGCAGACAGAAAAAGGATACAGGCATCATGGCCAAGATCGGAATTCTGGGGGGCAGCTTCAACCCCATTCATGCCGGGCACATGCGCATGGCCGTGGAGGTCCGCGAGGCCGTAGGCCTGGAACGCGTGCTGCTCATGCCCGCAGGTGAGCCCCCGCACAAGCCCGCCGAGGGCATGCTGCCCTTCGCCCACCGCCTGCGGCTGGTGGAGCTGGCCGTGCGCGGCGTGACCGGGCTCTCGGCCAGCGGGCTCGAAGGCACGCGCACCGGCCCCTCCTACTCCGTGGACACCCTCGCCGCCCTGCGCGAGAAGATGCCCGGCGACGAGCTCCACTTCATCATGGGCAGCGAGTCCTTCCTGGCCCTGCCCAACTGGCGCCGTGGCCTGGAGATTCCGCACCTGTGCTCCCTGGTCGTGGTGCTGCGGCCAGGCGCGGACAACGAGAGCATCAAAACCTTCGCCGAGACCACCTGGCCCGGCATGGAGCGCTCCGGCTTCGGCCACCTGCGCTTCGCCTCCGGCACCAGCCTCTTCATCGTGGCCATGCCCGTGCTCGAGATCTGCTCCACCGACATCCGCCAGCGCTGGCGCGAAAGGCGCTGCCTGGCCATGCTGGTGCCCGGCGCGGCCGAGGAGATCCTCGAACGCGGCGGCTCGGCCTACGACCAGGCCTGGGGCCAGCGCGAAGAGAGCTGAGAAGGGAATATGCCTCCGGCGGCCAAAGGGCCTGAGGCCCTTTGGAATCCCCAGTGCGCGGAACGGGCTGTTTCAGGAGGAACCTGAAACAGCCCGTTCCGCGTTCTTTGGGGGAGTCACGGGAGAACGTTTCTTTGTCACAGCGCCTTCAAAAGGGGCCAACCGTGTCCGGATTTTCGAGGGTCTGCCCTCGAAAATCCGGACACATTGTTTGCGGCCAGCCCAGCCAAAGGCTCAGGCCTCGCCAACCCGGCCAAGGCCATACGGGGGTTCCAAGGGGCCTCAGGCCCCTTGGCCGCCGGAGGCATCTCCCGGCCCTTGGCCGCCGGAGGCTCTTGCCACGGCTCCGGTCACCAGCACAGCCAGGGCCGAGCGAACCAGCAGGCGCGCCCTGCGGTTCGCCCGCGCATCCGCCGCGAGGGCGTGCAGCCGGGCCATGAAGTTCTGCCGTGCCGGGCTGTCCGTTGCGCCCGGCAGGCCGTAGCGCTGCATGCCCGGTCGCAGCCAGCGCATCCCCTTCGGGGCCGTCTGTCCGGGCTGCGCGGCCAGGTCCACTTTCGGCCACGCGCCGCAGGCCCTGCCAGCGGCTTCTTGTGCGGCGGCCAGTCCGGCGCGGGCGCCGAAGGCCAGGGCCGAGAGCACCATGCCCCCGCCCAGGCGGTTGGCCCCGTGCATGCCCGAGGCGCACTCGCCGCAGGCATACAGGCCGGGGACGCTGGTGCGGCCCTGGAGGTCGATGAGCGCGCCGCCGTTGCCCGCGTGGGCGGCCAAGACGAGGTCGAGCGCGCCGCGTTCGCGGTGCTGCGCCCGGATGACGCCGCCGTGTCCCCGGCGGGAGAGCAGCTCCAGGTCCAGGGCCGCGTCGGGCAGGCCGTTGGACATGGGGCAGTGCTGGAGCCGCCCGGCCGCCAGGTGCGCCAGTGACGGACCCCAGGCGAGTTCGCCGGGATTCACGAAGCCGAGGCTCGTCGCCTCCACCCAGAACCATTGCAGGAATTCGGTGTTCACCAGCCGCGCCCCGGCGCTGGCCAAAAGCCCGTAGGACAGGCCGCTGCCGCCGGGGCCGCAGATGCGCCGGGCGAAGAGCGGGGCCGGGCCGCCCAGGGCCGCCACCACGCAGCGGGCGCGGACCTGGAGGATTTCGTTGCCGCGCAGGGCTTGGAGCATGGCCCCGCAGACCCGAGCGCCGGGCCTTTGCTGCGCCAGGGACACGGCCTCGAAGCCGTGGACGACCTCCACGCCGAGCCCGCGCGCCCGGGCCATGAGGGCCGCGTGGGCGTGGGCCAGGCCATCGAAGACCACGGCGCGGGGAATGGAGCTGAAACACCCTGGAAAGAGCTGAAGGCTGCCGTCCGGATTGCGGCGGAAGGCCAGGCCCAGGCCCAGCAGGAAGTCCAGGCAGGCCGGGGCGTCCTCGGCCAGGGCGCGGACCAGGGCCGGGTCGGCCAGGCCGGGTGCGGCCAGGCGCAGGACCTCGGCGGTGAAGGCGTCGGCTCCATCCGGGGTGGGGGCCTGCATGCCCAGGGCGTTGTTGCGGTTGGCGAAGGAGGAGCCCGAGGGCCGCTGGCGCGGGCTGGCGAGGATCACGCGCGGGAAGGGCGCGGCTTCGCGGGCGGCAATGGCGGCGCGCAGGCCGGCCAGGCCTGCGCCGAGCACGAGGACGCCGGTCTCCAGGATGTTGTGCGTGGGGCGGGCGTGGCGCACGGGGGCCTCCTCGCCGGGGAGCCGGATGGTCTCTGGGGGGGCCTACTCGGCCATCTTCTTCTTGGCGTAGGCCAGGAGCTTCTTGGCCTGATCGAAGTTCGGGTTCAGGCCCACGGCGCGCTGCGCGGCCTCGGCCGTCAGGTCCCAGCGCTGCCAGTCGAAGTACAGCCTTCCCAGGTTGAAGAAGAGGTACTCGTCGGCCTGGGTGAGCTCCAGGGCCCGCTTGTAGTAGTTCTCGGCGCTCTGGAAGTCCTGCATCTTGCGCAGCACGATGCCGATGCGGTTGTAGAGGTGCAGGGAGTCGGGGGACTCCTTGATGGCCGCGCTGAGGTAGCCCACGGCGTCGGCGTTCAGGCCCACCTTCTGGTAGCGGTCGGCCACCTCGGCCTTGAGGTCGGCGTCGCCCGCGAACTCGGCCGTGAGGGCATCGAAGATCTGCTTGGCCTGGTCGAACTCCTGCTGGTCCAGGTGCTTCTGCCCGCGATCCAGTTCGGCCTTCTTGCGCGCCTCCAGGGAGGCCAGGTCTTTCTGTGCGCCCTCGTTGACGTCCTCCTGGAGGATCTTGCGCATCTCGAAGATCTGCTCCAGGAGCTTTTTCTCATCGCCCGGGGCGTAGGACAGGACCAGGGGAAAGACCTTGCGCAGCTCCTTGTTGTTGTTCAGGGCGTACACCGCGTCGTCGAGCATCTGGGCGAATTCGTCGCGTTCGCTCTTCATGAGCTGGGCGCTGAGCATGATGACGATGGCGTCGTTCAGGGCCTGGGCCGCAGCCATGTACTTGCCCTGCTTGAGGCTGGAGTTGATGCTCGTGAGCCTCTGGCGCGCTTTGGTGAGTTCCCCGGACATGTTCTGCTCCTCGAAGTTGGTAGGGCGCGGGCTTGCTTCCCTACTTGCCAGTGGCCTGGCGCACCAGCTCGCGGAAACGCTGGAAGAAATAGCCGCTGTCGTGCGGTCCCGGCGCGGCCTCGGGGTGGAACTGGATGGCGATGAGCGGCTTGGTGCGGTGGGCGAAGCCTTCCAGGGTCTGGTCGTTCAGGTTGCGGTGGGTGATCTTGAGCTCCGGCAGGTGGTCGATGTCCACGCAGAACCCGTGGTTCTGGGAGGAGATTTCGATCTTGCCGGACTCCACGTCGAGCACCGGGTTGTTGCAGCCGTGGTGGCCGAACTTGAGCTTGTAGGTGGTGCCGCCCAGGGCCAGGCCCATGATCTGGTGCCCCAGGCAGATGCCCGCCACCGGGTACTTGTCGGCGAAGACGCGGGTGGCCTCGATGGCGTTGGTGACCACGGCCGGGTCGCCGGGGCCGTTGGAGAGGAACACGGCGTCGGGGTTGAGCTCGGCCACCTGCTGGTGGGTGAAGCTTGAGGGCACCACGAGCATGTCGAAGCCTTGGGCGGCCAACAAGCGCAGGATGTTCCACTTTATGCCGAAGTCGTAGACCACGAGCTTCGGGCCGGCGCCGGACCAGGCGAAGGCCTTCAGGTCCACGTCCTTTGTGGTCGTGCCGGTCCAGAGGTAGGGCTTGGTGGCGCTGACCCTGTCGGCCAGGTTCAGGCCCTCCATGCTGGGCAGGGCCTTGGCCCGCGCGGACAGCCGCGCCGGGTCGAGCTCGGTGGTGGAGATGGCGCCGCGCATGGCGCCAAAGATGCGCAGGTGGCGGGTGAGGGCGCGGGTGTCGATGCCCTCGATGCCCATGATTCCGGCGGCCTTCAGGTAGTCCGGCAGGGACTGGGTGGCCTGCCAGTTGGAGGGCTCCTTGCAGCATTCCTTGACGATGAAGGCCTCCACGCCGACCTTGTGGGACTCCACATCGGCCGGGTTGACCCCGTAGTTGCCGATGAGCGGGTAGGTCATGCAGACCATCTGGCCCACGTAGGAGGGGTCGGTCAGGATTTCCTGGTAGCCGGTCATGCCGGTGTTGAAGATGGCCTCGCCGCCGGTCTCGCCGGGGCCGGTGAAGGAGGTTCCCTCGAACCAGGTGCCGTCCTCAAGGGCCAGAATCGCTTTCATTTCTCTTGCTCCAGCAGTATTTTGACAATGTGCGCAACGTCTTCCGGGCGGTCCACCCCGTGGCAGCCGTGGCGGGTGATGGCCACATGCAAAGGGATGGCATTTTCCAGAAGGCGCAGTTGCTCCAGTTTTTCCGTCTTCTCAAGCAGCCCCGGGGGCAGCGCCGCGAAGCGCTCCAGCGTGGCCATGCGCAAGGCGTACAGGCCGATGTGCAGGAGCGGGCCGACGCCCTGCCCGTTCCCGTCGCGGTCAAAGGGAATAAGCGCCCGCGAGAAATACAGCGCCCGGCCGCGCGCGTCCAGCACCACCTTGACCCGGTCCGGGCTGGCGGCCTCGGCACGGCCGAGCGGTGAGGCCAAAGTCGTCGCCTGGACCTCTGCGCCGTCCGGCCCGGCAAAGGGGGCCAGCAGCTGCGAGAGCATCTCCGGCTCCAGCAGCGGCTCGTCGCCCTGGATGTTCACCACCACGGCGTCTGGCCCGGCGCCGAGCATTCTTGCCGCCTCCAGCACGCGGTCCGTGCCGCTGGCGTGTTCGCGCGCGGTCATGAGCGCCGGGACCTTCCAGGCCTTGGCCGCGTCCAGGATGCGCGCATCGTCCGTGGCCAGGGCCACCTGCCCGAACAGGGGGCAGGCGCGGGCGCGCTCGTAGACCCGGACGAACATGGGCTTGCCCAGGATGTCCACCAGCGGCTTGCCGGGGAAGCGCGAGGAATCATACCTCGCCGGAATGATTCCGAAACATGGTGGCAGGGTGTGCATGCGCGTTGCTACTCCGCCGTTCACTTACGCAATTATGAGGCGTTCGGCAACCGCCTGGCAGGCCGCCGCCGCGCCGCCCCGGCGGGAGGCGGCGTAGGCCGAGGCCTTGGCCTGGACCTCGGCCCGGTCCGGCGTCTGGCCGACCAGGGCGCTGAGCTCGGCCAGCACGCCCCGCCAGTCCGGGGCCAGGCGCACGAGGCCGGTGTCGAAGATGCCCCGGCCCACCCAGGCGAAATTGCTGAAGGATGGGCCCGTGACCGCAGTGACGCCGTGGCCGAGAGGCTCCAGGAAGTTCTGCCCGCCCAGGTCGGCCAGGCTGCCGCCGCTGAAGGCCGCACAGGCCAGGGAATAGGCCCCGGAGAGTTCGCCGAACACGTCCCAGACCATGACCGAGCCGGGCTCGGCCTTCTGGTTTTCGCTGCGCAGGGCAAAGCTCACCCCGGCTTCGCGCAGGGTGCGCTCCCAGACGCAGACCCGCCGCATGTGGCGCGGGAACAGGCCGATGACGCACCTGGGCCGGGCCTCGCGCAGGCCCTGGATGATCTTGAGGACGTCCTGCTCCTCCTCCTTGCGCACCGAGCCCAGGATCACGAAGGGCGCGCCCTGGGGCAGGCGCTCCGCGAACTCCGGTTGCGCTGGCGCGGCGTCGAAGCGCAGGCGGTCGAACTTGATGTTCGGCATGCGGTCTGTGCATGCGTCGCCGAAAACCTTGCCGAAGCGACCGGCGTCCTCGTCGGACACGGCCAGCACCTTCGTCGGGGCCAGCGCCCGCCAGAACCAGGGCAGCCAGCTGTAGCCGCGCAGGCTCTTGTCCGTCATGCGGCCGTTGAGGACCAGCGCCGGAACGCCCTGCTCGCGGCAGGCGGCCAGAAGGCCGGGCCAGAGTTCGGTCTCCAGCAGCACCACGACCCTGGGCCGCACGGTGCGGAGGAACGTGCGCATGGGTCCGGGCAGGTCAAAGGGGAAATAGGCGGGCAGGACCTCGACGCCCGGCGCAAGGTCGTCCCTGGCCTGCTCCAGCACGCCCAGGCCCTGGCTGGTGAAGGTGGTGACCAATACACGAAGGGGCACGCGCAGGGGCGTGGGAAGCTGGTCCGCGCCCTGGGGCGGCCTGGCGGCCGGGGGCGTCGTGGCCTGGGTTGCAGCCAGCGTTGCCGGGAGGTGCCGCAGCAGCTCCCAGGCCAGGTAGGCCTCGCCGCCGGAGGCCGCGTGGATGAGCAGGTCGGCGCGGGGCGGCGGGCCGGAGACCAGGGTGCGCTCGGCCCAGCCCTCGGCCAGGCGGCCGTTGCGCTTGAGGCCCGGCAAAAGCGCGCGCCAGGCCAGGCCGTACAGGCCGAGCACCAGGCGCACGGCCAGGGACAGCGGGCAGGGCCGCGACCGCTCCGGACTGGCGCTGCGCACCCGGCGGCCCTAGCTTCCCGTCCGACGGGCGTGGGCCTGCAGGCCCAGGCGCACCAGTTCGGACACGAGTTCGTTGAAGGTCAGGCCCACGGCGGCGGCGGCCCTGGGCAGCAGGCTCGTGGGCGTCATGCCCGGCAGGGTGTTGGTCTCCAGCAGCTGCGGGCCGCTCTCCCCGGCCATGGAGCCGCCGACCATGAAGTCCGAGCGGCTGTAGCCGTCGATGCCCAGCGCCCGGTGGGCGGCCAGGGCCAGGCGCTGGACCTCGGCGGCCAGCTCCGGGGCCACGGGCGCGGGGCAGATCTCCTCGGCCCCGTCGGCGGCGTACTTGTTCTCGTAGTCGAAGAAGGCCGAGCCGGACTTGGGCCGGATCATGATCACCGGGAGCGGGGTCTGGTCCAGCACCGCGCAGGTCAGCTCCACGCCGGGCACGCAGGTCTCCACCAGCGCCTCCTGGCCCAGGGCGAAGACCTTGGCCAGCGCCGCCCCGAAGTCGGCGGGTTCCTGCACCAGGCTCATGCCCACGCTGGAGCCGCCGGTGTTGGGCTTGACGAAGAGCGGGTAGGGCAGGTCGCAGGCCTGGTCTTCGCCGGGCAGGCCGCAGTAGAGCCGCCAGGCCGGGGTGGGCAGGCCGAAGCGGGCGTACACGGCCTTGGCCGCAGCCTTGTTCAGGGCCAAAAACGAGGCCTTGGGGCCTGCGCCCTGGTAGGGGCAGCCCGCCGTCTCCAGCAGGGCCTGGATGAGCCCGTCCTCGCCGGGGGAGCCGTGCAGGTTGATGAAGGCGAACTCGGCCTTGGACGCGGCCGGGATGAGGTCCGCGAACTCCTTGGCCGGGTCCAGGAAGCGGACCTCGTGGCCCAGGGCTTTCAGGGCCTGTTCGATCATGCGCGCCCCGGAAAGGGACACTTCGCGCTCAGTCGACCAGCCGCCCGCGATCAAAATCATGCGCATTGAGGTCGATCTCCAGAAGCAGGCTCAAGGAGTCTTCGATGTCCTTGGCCTGGTTGTTGGTTGTGTGGATGCGCTCCCGGATCTCCTCGGTCTTGCCGTAGCGGTCCAGCAGGTCCCCGAAGCGGTCCTCGATGCGCACGATGCGGTCGTGGGACACGCGCTTGTCGGCATAGAGCACGGCCAGGGGCGTGAAAAAGCGCTCCAGGTCCAGCTCGAAGGGCCAGTAGACATGGTGGATGACGCCCTGGGCCAGGAGCGGGTTGCCCGTGAGGGCCATGGCCCAGGCCCCGCCCAGCTGGCTGTGGTTGCCGCCGTGGTTGATGCAGTAGATCTTGGCCAGGTCGTGCAGCAGGGCCGAGGCGAACACGGTCTTGACGTCGACCTTGAGGCCGCGCCTGACCCCGGCCTCGGCCACGAAGCAGGCCACCCGGGCCACGCCCCGGCTGTGGGCGCGGATGTGCTCGGGCATCTCGAAGCGGTCCCACCAGGCCACGCACTGGGCCTCGCCCGGCACGCGCCAGCGCGGCCCCGGCCGTGGCGAAGGCCCCGTCAGGGGCGGCGGGGGAAGGTCGGGCCACATGGGGGCCATGGGGATGATGGGGCGTGTCCTGTTCATGTCTTCCTGGTCCTGCCGGTCGGGAGGACGGCGCGTGCGCGCCGCCTTTCCCTGAGTAGCAAGGGCGGGCTGAAAAAGAAAGCGCGGCCTCCCGCCTTTCTCTTCGAGGCAGGGTGAAAAAGGGCCTTGAATTTTTTCGCCACAGGGGCTAAACAGAGCGTTGGAAACTGACGGATGTGTCGGGCGGCTTGGCCTGTCGGTCCCATCCAGGCTGGTGTTGAGTGGCCATTATGCGACTCGCATAAATAATTTGATTGAGGAGGTTCTGGAATGGCTATTGTTGAGTACAAGAGCAACAAATTTGAGGTGGACGAGGACGGTTTCCTGCTGAAATTCGAGGACTGGAACCCGGAATGGGTGGAGTACGTGAAGGAGAGCGAGGGCATCGCCACCATCAGCGAGAGCCACCAGAAGGTCATCGACTTCCTGCAGGACTACTACAAGAAGAACGGCATCGCCCCCATGGTGCGCATCCTGTCCAAGGTCACCGGCTACAAGCTCAAGGAAATCTACGAGCTGTTCCCGTCCGGCCCC
>Ga0209373_10001644_pt1 | contig 25212 bp, 26 predicted proteins | sample Higcelweek5metaG_FD_187173 | JGI IMG/M metagenome (GOLD analysis project Ga0209373, IMG submission 187173) | Freshwater pond sediment microbial communities from the University of Edinburgh, under environmental carbon perturbations - High... | ecosystem: Environmental > Aquatic > Freshwater >... | reverse complement strand
GGTAGTAGTTTCGAAACCCAAACCAAAAAAAACTAAATCGGGATATTGTTTTTTAAGCTCCAAGGCTTCAATAACAGAATAGACATCAAAAACTTGAGCTCCTTTTTCACGAGCCTCATTCAGGCTTCCGAAATATCCCGGCACCCGAAGTAAATCGCCATAGGTAGCTACAGGAATACCCGCTAGAGCCAAATTAACGATTGCATCGACATCTCGCTGGGAAGTAACGCAAACTGGGCACCCTGGCCCAGTTATGAGCTTGATATTTTTGGGCAAGATTTCTCGAATTCCATAACGACTAATCGCCTGAGTGTGAGTTCCACAAACTTCCATTAAACGCACCTCTCGCCCGATTTCTTTAGCTAATTTATTTATTTTTTCAATTAAATTATTCATAATTAAAAAGTCTACTAAAAAATTTATAACCCAAGCTACAGTTTTTTAAAAAAATATCATTTTTTCGAACTGCCGTGCTACTGCGAAAGGCGAGAAAAAATGATATTTTTTTAAAACTATAAACATTTCAAAATAGCATTCGAAAGAATCACAACTTTTCTAATATTTTATCAATTTCATTCTTATTTTCCTCACTCACTTTTTCAATAGCAAAACCAGCGTGCACGATAATAAAGTCTCCTTTTTTAGCATCACTAACCAAAGAAATATTTATCTCTTTTTCTATTCCGTCAAAATCAACTGTTGCGTTTTGACCTTTAATTTTTAATATTTTACCCGGAAAGGCTAAACACATATATCTTGTTTTATTTATATACTATCACCTGATTCACAGCTTTTTTAGAAATTGAGACTTTATAAAGTTTTGATAATAATTCTATACTTGAATCAAGATAAATATTGGCTCCCCAATAAGGATCATGAACCACATATTTTCCGTTAGTTGTCTTATGATGAATAACAACATAATGCCCCGCTCCGCCCCTAGCATTTATAAAAATTATTACCGGATTTTTAGCAGTTAGTTCCTTATCAATTGTACTCCAATTTGCGCCACCATGCGATGTACTGCTGGCAAGCCTTAGGCTATCCCAACTGCTAGGCCAATTAATTAAATCCCATGAATAAATAGGCTTATCTGACAACTGCTTGGGATTAATATGCTCGCCATGATAAGTAAAGACCATCGCTACAGAGCTAACCGCGCAACCTAAATCTTTCATTTTTGATTTTGAATTTCCAATAGTTTCATTTCCCCACCGTGGATCCTTTTGAGAATAATACCAACTTGTTTCTGCCAAACCAGAAGTTGGCCTATCAAGTCCAGAGGCAAAAGCGGATATCTCAGCATAGTTAGCATTATACAATTCATCGATATCGCCCAAAAGCTCTTGTTTCTGTTTTTCAATTTTAGCTAACTTTTGTTGATAGCTAGCTTCATCCCCCTTAGTTTGAATAAGTAAGGTATTCTTCTGACTTTTAGTTGAAGCCAAGTCAGCATTTTTTTCTTCCAAGTCAAAACGAACGTCAACTAATTCTGTTCTTTTTTTTATTATTTCTTCTTGGGAATCTTTTATTTGAGATTGAAGATTTTTTAAATTTTCAGTTATTTCTGTTACTTTATCTCCAGCCTGAGACAGGTGATCACTTTTTGAAGTCATCGCTGAAAAGTTTTCTATATTAAAAATTATCTTCGTGATAGCATTGTCACCATTCTCGTGATAAAGCCTGATAATACTAGCTAATATCTTTTTTTGAGATTGAATAAGAACTTCATTTTTAGATATATCTGATTGCAATTCATTTATATTATCATTAAGCTCATCTATCTTATTGGAGTTTTCATTAATCTCATTTTTTAAACCCTCAATCTCACCATTAAGACCAGCTATCTGCGTCCCTAGTAATGTTTTCTGCTTTTGTTTAAGCAAGAGCATTTTTTCATAGGTTTGAGCCTTCTCATTAAGTTTTTGGATTTCTTCGTTTTTTTTATTTATTTCTTTTTGTTCGTCAGCAGCTAATGTACCTGAAGCATCTTCAGCCAAAACCGTCCTAAAAACAGAAAAAACTAAAAACAATACTAAGAGAAAATATTTAACTATAAAATCTTTATTTTTTATTTTTTCTTTCATTATTATTTTTATTTTAAAAGCAAAAAAATAAATTCACCACTCCTTATAAACCAAGAGAGGCTAAACCTTTTTCAATTCTTTTTAGTGATTCTTCCCTACCAAGCACCCAAGATACCTGAAATGGAGATGGGGACCTTTTTTCTCCTGTTAATACAGCACGCAATGGAAACAATAAATCGCCTCGCTTATCACCCGCAGCTTCAAGCAATGATGCCTCTATTTTTTCCAACGTCCACTCATCCTCTGAAATATTTATTAAAATATTTTTAGCTTTTTCTAAATTTTCTTTTGTAGCCTCATTAGTTGAATCTTTCCAGCGCATATCATCAGCATTAATTTCAAATTCATCTATAAAAAAGAATTTATTTTCTTCTCCAACATCTGACAATTTTATTAATCGCTCCTGCTCTACAGTTAAAACTTTTTTTAGATAATCATCAGTTTTTTTATCCTCTGAAGCGCTATTGTAAAAATCTTTGGTTTCAAATAAATTTAATGTTTTTTCATATAAATCATCTATTGAAAGTTTTTTGATATATTGAGCGTTGAGCCAGTCTAATTTTTTTAAATCAAAAACCGCACCTGCTTTATGCACCCTTTTTATATCAAAAACCCTTTCCAATTCTTCTAGCGAAAAAACTTCCTGCACACTTCCGTCTCCCAAATTCCAACCCAATAAAGCCACGAAATTTATAATTGCCTCCTTTAAATATCCCTTCTTAATATAATCCTCCACGGAAACATCTCCTTGGCGCTTAGAAAGCTTTGTCTTATCAGGATTTAACAAAAGCGGTAGATGCGCCACCTCGGGAACTTCCCAATTGAAATTTTGATAGAGTTGAATGTACTTTGGAGTACTAGAGACATATTCCTCTCCCCTAAAAACATGCGTAATATTCATCAGATGATCATCCACTACATTAGCAAAATTATAAGTCGGGTAGCCATCAGATTTAATAAGAATTTGATCATCCAAAAGCTCATTTTTAAATTCTATCCTACCCCTAACCATATCGTCATATACTGTCATTCCTTCTGTATTTATTTTTTGCCTAATAACATACGGAGCACCGTTTGATATTTTTTCTTGCACTTCTTCTTTTGTTAAATTCATACAACGCCTATCATACATTGGGGCTTTTTTTTGAGCTATTTGCTCCTCTCTCATCTTATTTAAATCATCTTCCGAGCAAAAGCAATAATATGCAAAGCCCTTGCTTACCAAATCTTGGGCATATTTTTTATATATGTCCAAGCGCTCTGACTGAATGTATGGACCATGTTCTCCTTTTTGAATAATTTCTCCATTCTCTAAAAAAACACCTTCTTGATATTCAACACCCGCCCAATTAAGCACCTCTATTATTTTCTCCAATGCACCAGCAACTTCTCTTTTTCTATCTGTATCTTCAATACGTAAAATAAAATCACCTTGATTTTTTTTAGCGAAAAGATAGGTATATAAAGCTGTTCTAAAATTACCCACATGCATAAAGCCAGTTGGTGATGGAGCAAATCTTACTCTAATTTTATTATCCATAATTTACAATCCTAGATTTATTCTTAAAAAACAAAAACATTCTTACCAAAAATCATCATGATTCCTATTATTATAAGCAAAATTCCACCAATAAGTAAAGCTAGGTTTGAATATTTAGCTCCAAATTGATAAAATTTTCTATAACCAAAAATTGCTAAACCAAAAATTATAAAATCATCTACCATATAGAACAAGGTGTAAATCATAATATAAAATTGCCTCCCCCAAAAACCAGGATCATTTAATTCCAATATCTTAGTAAAAGATTGAGGCAATCCAACAGAGCAAGCAAATTCAATGATATTTACTGAAAAAGCTAAGCCAATAATCACAAATGCCCCCAAAATAGTAAGTGGACTAGTGGCGATATCTTTTATCTTAGTAGTAGTTTTCCTTTGATGCTCAAGACTAGTCACATCACAAATTAGCTGACCATTGTTTTTCCTAAATTTATACAGAAAATAACCTCCTGCTCCAATACTAATAACGCCCACAATCGGAACAACCAACCAATCCAGCTTCACGAAATCCCAAGCATTGTACCAAACATTAAGAATAAAAAAGTACATAATTGATTCAGCAATAACAAAGAGACCAGCTACGATAAACATCTTTAATTGACTACCTACCTGGGAAAGAGCAATTAAAAAAGCGACCAAGACCCACATTGCGCAAGGGTTAAATCCGTCGATAAAACCGATAATTATAGCCAAAGACATTAGAGAAAAGTTCTTAGTATCAATAACTCCAAAAAAAGGAATCTTTATTTTTTTAAAACTATTATCTTTTATCTCATCCGTCGAGCAAGCATCTTCGCCTGTTATTTTACAAACTTCTGCGGAAGATTCGTTCCTAGATTTATAATTTTCATCCAGATAAATATTTACATTGCTGTATTCATTATCCGCCAATTCTTTAATTCTCTTGCCTGTTCCATCAGCACCATCAAATCCAACTAGCACCTCGCCCCCCACCAAAGTAACAGGGGTAACCTTAGCTAAATCATTTTTTTCAACTATCTTTATAAAATTATCATAATTATTCTTATCCCCAATATCCAAAAGACTAATTTTAATATTCTTATCTGTAAAAGTTTTCAAAAAAGATTCTTCTTTTGCGCAAGCACTACAACCCTCACGCACAAAAACAAAAATATATTCCTCTTCGCTTGCATCTATCGCTTTAACATTTTTAGTGTCAAAACTAAAAAACGCTAGTAAAAATAAAAAAAATCCAAGCCCTAAAAAAATATTTAAAAGTCTATTATTCATCTCAAAATTCTATTTAATTATTTAATTTCTTATTTTTTGAAACCTTTTTAATATATTAGAAAAAAATTCATTATAAAAAACGGCAAAAAATATTAATACCTTCTCTTAGTACATTATACAAAATAAAAACACCTTCGTCCATAAAGATAAAGGTATTTTTTAAACTTCCTACTTTATCACAATATCTTTGGCTTGAATCAATTCTCTAACCCTATTATTATCCCTTAAATCGATAACCTTTATTGAATTTTCAATTCCGTCATCCTCGATTGAGTCATCTTCCGCTTCTTCAATATCAGATTCAATATTATCTACAAAAACCAAATATCTGCCACTTTCAGACAATCTTAAGCTATCGCTATTCCAATAAAAATCATCCTCCCCTGTTGATAAATCATCAAAAATATTTTCTATTTTTCCATCCTCCAAATCTAACCTAAATATAGCTCGAGTTGTCCCAATAAATATAAATTTATCATCCTCACTCCAAGCTACAGAATTTATACCATCATAAATTAAATCCTCATCCTCACTAATCGCCCGTGAAATATCATAATTTTTAATTGGATTAGCTAGATCATCCAGATTATAAACAAATAATTCCCACTTTTCTCCTATTTTCTCATTGGCAATATCATTTTGCTCTATCGCAACAACCTTATTAATTGATTTATTTATACTTCCAACGGGGAAATTCAAATCTTCTTTAGAATTTTTATTACAAAGCCTATTTTTAATATCGCAAACATATAAATTTCCAACATTAACATCATTAGTCATCAATCCCACCAAGGCATTGCTTTTTGAATTCCAATTTAACCACCAAATAGAAGAATTCATTAAACTTTCGCCAGCTATAGAATAATTATTAAATATAATCTCATCTTTAACACAATTTTTTTTAGATATATCACAAACGAATTCTTTTTGATTCTCCTTTTCTTCTGAACCCACAGATGAAGCTAAAATAATTTTATTTTTATCTTCGGAGTTTATTATCGACAAGTCTTGATGAAAATTAGAACTGTTATCTTTAGATAATCCGCTAAAATCATAAAAATCACCTCTTTCAACCGAGCTAGTCTGAGATACAACCCCTGAATCAATTTTTATCTTTTGATAAACTTCTCCTATCTGAACTAAAATTTCATCATCATTACTATTCATTGAATCATCATTATCTTTTTTGCTAAAATTAATTTTAATTAATAAAAAAATTAAGATTAAAATGCTAAACACGGCTAGGCTAATTAATATCTTTTTATTTAGTTTCATAAGTTTATTTATATATAAACCAAAAACCCGAGAATAACTCGGGCATCGGCAACTATAGGATTTATTTCACAGTATAACTCTTAACCTTACTCTTTCTCCCTGAAGCCACATCGACCGCATACCAATTATATTCACCTGCTGACTTATTTACTCTATAAGAAACTGAAAATTTTCCACTCGAAGAAGTCTTTACTTTCATTGGGGCATAATAGCCTCCGCCATTTTTAGAAAAATACAATAATACTTCAGAATTTTTAGTAAATCTTTTTCCACTCTGAATCAAAGTTTCCCCTCTAGAAATTTTTGATTTTGAAGTACTTATTTTTCTTTTACTTTTCTTCACCTCTTCTTTGGAACTTTTGTTTTTTATTGAAAATGAAATTAAATAATCAGATGAATTAGCTACACCTTCTTCATCACGACATTTTACATAATATTTGTAATCTCTTCCCTCATGTAAACCCTCTACCGTATAATAATGAGTAACTTCTCCAGTTGTTGTAAAAGTAATACCCATTTGATCATAGGCAACATTAGCATCAGCAGAAAATTTACAAGTGGCATTTTTGTCAGTAATTACCGACAGTGTTGCAAAATTAGTATCCTTTGGAAGTTTACCAGCTGGAACTCCGTTAGATATAACCACTTCCGGACTCGAAATGGGTTCTTGTGGATTTGGGGTAGGCTCCGCTGGAAGTGTAACGACTATAGAGTCATTTAAACTGTTAGAAACATTCCCTGCGGCATCCTTAGCCCAAGCATAAAGAGTTTTTGTTCCTTCAGAAGAAAAAGTATAACTTGTGGGAGCAGAAGCTGACCAACCCGAAGCACTCGCTAATGGCGCGCTAGAAGATTCAGTTAGTTTATAACCAGTTACTCCAACAGCATCAGAAGCTGTAAAAGTGGTAATTGAGGTCGTTAAAGATGAAGAAGTCTCTGGGATAGTAAAAGCGGTAACACTTGGAGCAGTAGTATCTCCTACAACAACAGCTGTAATTGTGACTTGGGCGCCAGTTCTTGTAGAAACCACATATTCACCGAGAGCAGAAGCATTGGATGTTCCAGCAAAAGATACTGGGGAATTAGTTGCAGTGGCAAGCGCTGTAAAAACAAAAGTAGCTACATCTGAAGTACTTTCGATATAAGTAGCTGGGTCAGTTAAGAGTCCAACATCTATTGAACCAGTTCCATTGGAATTGCTTATCGTTGGTCCGCCTAATGTAGTATTAAAATTATTTGACCTAGTGATACTATCTAAACGTAGCACATTATAATTAAAAGTAACATCCAATTCGACTGCCCCAACTTGATTAGTCCCAGGATTAATCCTGGCAATCAATGTAACTGTTTGTCCTGTTGTAACAGAGACTGATGACTGGTTGAAAGACAATATGGCATCCGTAGCTGCATTAGCTTTTTTGTAACCTGCGACTACTGCCAAATTAGCAATAAACACAAATATCAGCGATTTTACTAATATTTTTTTAAACATATTTTTTAATTTATTATTTATTTTTATTTATAATTTAAAATGAATCACCATAGTCAGATGCCAAAATGGTAAAATCATTTGAATTCACGATACAATCTCTATTTATATCAGACTTATTAGCAACTAGCGTTCCACAATATGATGTTTGACCATAGTGTGAGGCTAGTATAGTAAAATCATTAGAGTTAACAGCGTGATCAGGAGTGTCATTTATATCCCCCCTATAAGTAATTAATTTAGAAACCTCTCCTGGTGCAGTCGAACAACCACTCTCATTAGCTGATGTATCTATTGCAGTTACTTGAAAATAATAAGTCTGACCAGGTGTTAATGAATCCATCCAATAAGCTTGATTGGCATCATCAGATACACTTACTGAGCTCGTGTAGTCTGCTGGACAAGTTCCTGCGTGGGAAGATGTTGCATAATAAATTTTATAACCCTGCAAATCAGACTCGGTATTTGCGTCCCATGTTAGCTTTGCTGTCCCAGCATTAGCACTGCCCACTAAACAAAAAAATACGCAACCGAAAAGAAAAATTAAAAATTTTATTTTTATCATATTTATTTTTTAATTTATATTTAAAAAAAATTATAAATATATTATTTAAATATCAGCCAAGAAAATCATTCTGAAATTCCGAGGAGTTAATCATTTATTAAAATATAGCATCTTTTAAAAGATAAAACAATATCTGCAGTTAATCTAACTGGAATTAACTGCAACTAGCTAGTTCTAAATTTAAATCAAACCTCCTTAAAGTCTTTATTTTTCCAAGTCCTAGACTGACGGCAAAGAACACTAGCGCTATCCACAGAATCATCAATAATTTCCTCCACTACTTTTTCCATTCGCATAGACTGCGAACCCTTAACCAAAACTAAATCGCCATTTCCAATAATTCCTTTTAAAATTTTCCCTGCTTCGGTGGGATTACTAAAGAAAAGGATGCTTCCGATATCATTACTATCACCCAAAAATAATCTAGCAGCTTCGTGCATTCTTTTCCCCACTACAATTAACTTATCAAATTTTCCCTCCAAAACATTTTTTACTATTGCTAAGTGCTCTTCTTGCGAGCTATTACCTAACTCCAGCATATCTCCCAAAACCACAATTCTTCGATTTGCCTTAATCTGCTCAAGTGTTCCTAGCGCTGCCAAAACAGATGCAGGAGAAGAATTATAAGTATCGTCTATAATAAGACTACTGTTTATACCCTGAAGCAAATTCATTCTTCCGTATAAAGATTTATACTCTTCCAAGAGAGCTAGAGCGTCTATAATATTTATTTTAAAATAATCACCCACTGCTACTGCCATTAAGGCTGGATAAATCTGATGTTTAGCAATTATATGTGGCAGTCGCATTGGAATAATTTTATTCTCATAATTAAGTTTAAAACTTAAGCCTCTGAAGTTGCCATTATTATCATAATTAAAACGAGTATCTGTCACTTTTATATCTGCATCCTCGCTAAAACCATAAGCGACTAATTTAGTTTTTAATTCTTTTGATTCCTCCCTAATAAAAGGGTTATCAATATTTACAATAGCTATGCCATCCTTTTTAATTGTTTTTATCAAAACACTTTTTTCTTTTGCGATTTCCTTAACACTCTTAAAAAACTCTAAATGACTGGATGAAATATTAGTAAGAACTCCTACCTCTACAGGAATAAACTCCATTAAATATTTCATATCACCAGGTCTATCTATCGCCATTTCTAAAATAAGAATTTCTGGATAAGCCCATGGGGTCATAAAGCCCCAAATCCACTTAATTAAGACCCAGATCCATTTAAAGACATTTTTTCCACCAGTCTTAGCACCAATAATTGTAAGTGGGATGCCAATCTCATTATTATAATTCTCTTCATTTTTTCTAACTCTAAAATTATTTTCCAAAACCAAAAATATAGCTTCTTTAGCGGAACTCTTACCAACTGAGCCGGTTATACCCACTACTCTTGGCTTATGCCTCTTTAAGGTAAGCGTAGCCATACACCGTAAAACCTTTTCTAAATATATTATTCTTTTTGATTTCATAAATTGATTTTAACAAATTTATTTGTTATTCATTGGCTCAGTTGGTTCGACATTATAATAATTCAAAAGAAACTTCATCACCTCGCCAAAAGCAGGTGCTGCACTAGATTCAGCCCACTCAACATCTTTAGGATTATCTATCTTAACTATAACAGTAAATCTGGGGTTTTCAAGGGGTGCAATTCCAGTAAAAGATCCAATAGTTAAGCCCTCTTCATAGCCAACACTACCCTGCTTCGCAACCTGAGCTGTTCCAGTTTTTCCTCCAACTGAATAGCCAGCTACTGCTGCCCTTTTTCCGTGACCATTTACTACCACACTTTTTAACATTTCTTTAGCTTGATTAGCGGTATCCTCTTTTATAACTCTTCTTATAACCTCTGGCTGAATAACTTCTTCCCTTCCATCAGAATAAACTTTTTTCTCTATTATCTGAGGTTTCATAAGATTTCCTCCGTTAGCAATTACTGAATAAGAATTTAAAATTTGAAGAGGTGTTACGGTCAAGCCTTGCCCATAAGAAGCAGTAAAAAATTGAATATCACTTTTTAAATTTTTTAAATTGCTAATATTACCTGCCAACTCTCCAGGTAAATCTATTTTACTTTTTTCTCCAAAACCAAATTTTTTTATATATTCGAGAAATCTTCCATTGCCAATTAGTCTTTCAGTAAAAATAACACCTGTATTTAAAGATTTTTCCAAAACCTCTGTCATTGTTTGCTGTCCGTAAGCCTTACCATCAGAGTTTTTAATATTATAGCCCGCCTCACTTACTACACCAGTATCAATATATGTAGTATTGGGAGAAATTACCCCCGTATCGATCCCTATGGCTAAAGTAATTGTTTTAAAAACGGAACCCGATTCATAACTACTTGTTATAGATGAATTCACAAAGGCATTCATATTCTCTACTTTTCCAAATTCATTTGGATTGAAAGTTGGATAGTTAGCCATAGCTAAAATTTTTCCAGTATTCGGCTCCTGAACCAGAATACTGCCCCCATCAGCCTGATGTTTTTCCATTGTTTGTTTTAAAATCTTTTCTATTTCATACTGGACAGTCTCATCAATAGTTAAAACCAAATCCACTCCATCCTCAGCTGGAGTTACCTCTCTATCTGAAATAGATATCCATCTTCCAGCACTATCTCGCTCCTGAAATAAACTCCCATTTTTCCCCTGTAGCTCATCCTCCCAATAAGACTCCAGTCCATATCTTCCCACCTGCCTATCACCGTCAGAACCAACAAAGCCGACAACTTGCGAAGCTAATTCTCCTCCAGGATAATATCGATAAATTTCTGGCATTAAATTAACTCCTCTCATCTTTAAATCTTTTACTTTACGAGCCTCATCTTCGGAAATTTTTTTCTTTAATATCTCAAACATATCATCAGGATTAGATAGTCTTTTTTCAATCTCATCTCTATCTATGCCCAATATATAGCTCAATTCACTAACTGCTCGACTCTTATCTTCAATAATCTTTGGCTCCAAAAAAACCATCATATATTCTCGATTAACAGCTAATGGATATTTGCCCTCGCCACTTTTCAAATAAACCTCCCCTCGCTTAGCGGCCAATTCACTGTGGGCCTTATGCTGATCTTCAGCCATTGCCTTAAATTTTGGATAACTAGCTACCTGCAAGATATAAAGACGCGCTAAAATAATAATCCCCATTAAAAAAATAGCTCCTACTAAAAAATAGATTCTTTGACCGATTCCAGATTTATTACCGCTAATTTTTCTTGGCAAAACTATCTTTTGCATAAATTATATCTCGTTAAAAAAATTTAACCTAGGATACAATCCTAGGTTAAAATACTCTACTTGTTTAAAAATAAATATTATTTTTTAACCGCCACAGATTGATCATTGTTGTCAATATACACTACATCTTTAGATTCAACCATATTCAAATTTCCCACATTGTCCTTGATATTATAAAAAGAATTTAATTCCGCTTCTTCAATTTGCAATTGTTTATTGTCTTTTTTTAATTGTTCTATTTCTTGCTCTACCCTCCTAACTTCATAACCCTTTACAGCTGTTGTATTAATAATGCCCAGATAAATAGCACACACACCCAAACACAAAAATACGGCTAGCATCTTCACCTTGGAAATTCCATGATAAAAAATTTTATTATTATTTATTTCTTCTTTATTCATTTGTTTTTTTTCTTTTTGTTTTTATTTAAATTTTCTAAATCTTTTGAACAATTCTCATTTTAGCACTTCTTGATCTTGGATTTTCTTCTATTTCCGACTCAGCAGCTGTTATTGGTTTTCTAGTAATCATTTTTAGCTTTGCTCTGCGAGTACAACAGCACACTGGAAATTCAGGTGGACATTCACAATTTACAGCCAAATCTCTAAAAATATTTTTTACCAGCCTATCTTCCCCAGAATGAAATGAAATAACGGCTAATCTTCCTTCTGGTGAAATTTTATAAATCACGTCTTGGATAAATTTTTCGATACTCCCTAGCTCTTGGTTAACTTCCATTCGGATGGCTTGTAGCGTACGAGTAGCAAAATGGATTCTCTGATGTTTAAATTTTTCTGGCACAACTTGGGCAATTATCTCCACTAGCTCATTCATTTTCTCTATTTTATTTTTTGCCCTAACTTCAACTATTTTTTTGGTAATTTTTCTGGCAAATTTTTCCTCTCCAAATTCATTAATTATTCTATACAATTCTTCTTCACTATAATCATTTATCACTTCATAAGCACTCAGCTCCTGATCTTTGTCCATCCGCATATCTAGCTTTGAATTTGAATTAAAACTAAATCCTCGTTCTCTGTCATCCAATTGATCTGAAGATAAGCCAAAATCTGCCAAAACTGCATTCACTTTTTTTATCCCCTTTTCTTCTAAAATATTTTTGATATTAGCAAAGTTATCCTTTACTAAAATCAAATTTTCATCTTTTATATTTAAATTCTCTTCCTTAATTTTATTTTTGAATCTTTCGATTGCCTCACTATCTCTATCTATCGCAATCAAGGTTCCGAGCGGTAAAATATTTTTTAAAATCTCCAGTGAATGTCCACCACCTCCCATAGTTGCATCTACTACCACTAGACCATTTTTTAAGTTCAGTCCTTCTATTGCCTCCTTTAGCATTACTGATTTATGCACCGTTTCCATAGTCTAGTTTATTAGCTTCTTAGATTGTAGCTTTTTAGGTTTAAAATTATAGATTTCTAAATTTTTATTTTGCTAATTAACTACCAGCTAAAAAGCTAACTTACTAAATTAATATACCCCTAGTCTCCCCAACTGCTCTGCAATTTCATCACTATTTTTTTCTGCTTTAATTTTATAATTATTCCATTTATCTTTATCCCAAATTTCCAGTCTATCAAAAAGTCCAGCCACCGTTACATCTTTTTTTAATCCCGCATAATCCTTTAGATAATCAGGAATTAAAATTCTGCCTTGCTTATCCAACTCTACATCCACCGCTCCTGCTAACATCAATCGGATAAAGCTTCTGGTCCCCGACTCTCCAACTGGTAGATTTCCTAACTTCTCAGCTAATTTTTCCCAAGTCTTCATCGGGTAAACAAATAAACTTTTATCCATTCCTCGAGTTACTACCACTTTTTTTCCAAGTTCAACTCTACACTTTGATGGCATCGCCACTCTTTTCTTAGGATCAATTGTGTGTTGGTATTCTCCTATGAACATGCCATTTTTATCCACGAGTAGAGCGAGTGGCTATAAAAATGAGCACCCCGCATAAATTTGTGGACAAATTAAAATCATTTAAACATCCAAGCCGTTAGGCGCTTTGCAGAAACAGAAAAAAATCTTGAAGCAATGCTTTTGAAATTTATTGCGGGGTTTTTATTTTGAATAGCGAATTATCCACTCTTCCCCACTTTCATACATTACACTACTATTTTAACCCACTTAGCATTATCCTGTCAACACCCCAAATCAGTAATTAGTCACTTAGTAAATGTAGCTTAATAAACTGCTTTCTATTTTATTATGTCATTTTAATCAAACAAAGTTTTGTCCACAATTTTTTACACTAGCATACCCAGAAAAACAAAAAAGCCCCCAATTAAGTTGACTTCAAAAAAGTTATTAAAATCAATCACCCAATATTTATCCCAAATTAGATCACTAACTAAGGATAAAGACTGGATGCTTGATTAGATTGTCTCAATGTACTGATTTTAAATTATACTCCAAAAAACTATTATTGTCAATAGCAAAAAGGCTTGGAATAGAATTCTACTTTGCACACCTTTTTAATTCTAAATCCTAAGGAGTAAACTACTTAATTTACTTTCGGTCAAAAAACCCCGACATAAATCGGGGTTTATTTATGGACCGAACACAGACTCCTTCTCGCTCCGACTCGAAGCCTGGGCGCTACACACAGAAAGCTCCGCGCCCTCGCTTTCTACTCGCGCCCTTCGAGTCCTGTTCGAAAAAAACTGCCCGAATGGACAGTTTTTATTGTGGACCGAACAGGACTCGAACCCGCCACCTCCTCAGTGCAAGTGAGGCGCTCTACCAGATGAGCTATCGGCCCATTTTATTATTCAAAATGGAAAACTACTAACTATTAAATTGTATGATGCCTTCTCTGTGCAAGAGATTGAGAATGAATGAGCAATCTCCGCTACCAGATGAGCTATCGGCGGCCCAGACTATTAAATTGTATGATGCCTCCTAATTGCAAGAGATTGAGAATGACTGAGCAATCTCCGCTCTGATGAAACTAAAATAAATTATATATTATATAAAAAAATTTGTCTAGAGTTTGTAATTAAAAGTCAAATGATGACTTTTGACTAATGACCATGCTCATATTTTATAAACATATACAGCAGTTGCAACATTTATAACTTCTTCAACACCTTCGGTATCTTTTTAAAATCCTTAATCAATGTTTCTCTCATCCCTCCGTTATATAGTGCAGCAGCTGGATGATAAAGGGCAAGAATAACTTGCTTGCCTAGATTAGGAATCTCTTTCTTAAGGGCTTTTCCGTGCATCTCAGAAATCTTTTGCTCGGGTAAAAACAAATTCATAGAATGCCGACCCAATGTCACTATAACTTTAGGTTGGATAATTCTAATTTGCTCCTCTAGCCACTTCCAACAAATATATTTTTCCTCTGGAGATGGATCACGATTGGCTAGCGGACGACACTTCACTGTATTGGCAATATAAACATCTTCTCTTTTTAATTTAATAGCTCCCAACATTTCATCGAGAAACTTTCCTGCCGCGCCCACAAAAGGTACCCCCAACTCATCCTCCTTTTTGCCAGGCGCCTCACCAATAAACATAATTTTGGCTGTCGCGCTCCCAGCTCCCGGCACCACCTGTTTACAGTTCTCTCGCAAAGCACACTTTTTGCAAGCCAGCATTTTTTTATTTAATTTTTCCATCCCATCCATTTTACTCATATTTTATAATTTTATCTTATACACAATACATCATACTAAATACAAAATACTAAACTAAATCATGCACTTTTACTAATGTAAATTTATCATCTTTGGTATTCCACACCGCAAAAGTTGGCGCATAATAATCCCCTGCTACGTTACCTGGATTTAACAATGTACAATTACCAACATTCTCAGTCCAAGGTTTATGAGTATGCCCATAAAAAACAAAATCATATTTGTCAGTTTGAGCCAATTTTTTAGCTACATCTGGAAAATGGACAAAGGCTACACGACTATCTTCAATTTCAATTTCTCCAAATTTTCTAAATAAATTAATATTTTTATAAACATCAACATATTGAAATTCTCTTAACTGTTCATTGTCCATATTACCAAAAACATAAAAAATCTCTCCGTCAACTGACGGCTTAAAATTATCCGCCATGAAATCCAACGTTTCATCTGAAGCCAGATCACCACAACAAATAATTTTTGCTATTTTATTTGATTCACAATAATTTAAAACTTTTTTTAAATTTGTCTCATTGTTGTGAACGTCTGATATAATTCCAATCAACATAAATATTTTTTATTTTCTCATTTTTTTTAATAACTCGATATCCTCCACTACCTTATCATGTTCAGTTTCCAAGATCATATCAATTTCATTTTCTTTCGCAAAAGCAACAATTTTTCCAAATGCTTCTTCTCCAATTAATCCCTCCCCGATATGTGCGTGTCTATCCTTGTTGGAACCGCACTCCGTCAAACTGTCATTAGCGTGAATCAGTTTTATATTTTTAACTCCAATTTCTTTATCTATTTTTAAAATTGTTTTATCAAAATCAGTCCAATCATAACCCGAAGCGAAACTATGTTGCGTGTCCAAACAAATTCCAGCAATTGACGAACTATTAACTGCTTTAATTATCTCGCTCAACTCTTTTAAATCATCTCCGATTATCGCCCCTGCTCCCGCACTGTTTTCGAGAAGCAACTTAGCACTTCCATCATAACCTTCTAAAGTTTTGATTAACATTTCTATGGTTTTTTTCTTTCCTTCTTTCTCTCCTAGATCTTTAGCAGAGCCAAGATGAGTCATGACATATTTAGCTCCCAACAAACTCGCTCTCTCCAGTTCTTCCTTAATAGCATTTACTGAGCCATAACGAATTCGACTCTCGGCTGAAGCAAAGTTAATATAATAAGGGGCGTGGATGTAAGTAGCTTGTATTTTGTAGTTTGTAGCTCGTAGTTTAAATTCATCTGCTAATTCTTGGGTTATCTCAACTTTTTTACCTCCTTGTGGAGAACGTGAAAAAATCTGCATCACTTCACAGCCAAGCTCACTCGCCCTCTGGGGCGATTTATCCACTCCGCCCGCAATTGATACATGACAACCAATTTTCATAATAATATTTTATTATTTATTACTTAGTTAACGAGTTAACGGATTAACGAGTTGCAAATTAATTTTAATTCGACAATAAAAATCCCATTAATCTCAAAAGTCTTTACCCTTTAAACCCAATCTCCTCTCTTGGTGCGTCAGCCTCTGCTATCTTTCCAAACTGACTTTCATATTTTTTTAAGTTTTCTTCTACTGCTTTTACCATTCTTTTAAAGTGCCCAGGAGAAACTATTATCCTAGAATTCAATGTTCCTGTGGGTGGAAAGATGTTTAAAAAGTCCAAAACAAATTCCTCCTTGGTATGCAAAATCTGCATCATATTGGAGTATTCTCCTTTTAATTTTTCATCTGTCGCCTTAATTTGAACTTGTGGTTGATTTGGTTGATTCATAATATTTTTTATTATTAGTTATTTTATAGTTAACGAGTTAACGGATTAAATAGTTAATATTTTCTTAAGACAACAGTTTTTTTATCTTTGTAACCTCAATTACTATAGCACTTAATATTTTATATCCCTCATTGTCTGGTAAGTAGCAAACATAATCAAACCATTTTCCGCTAGTATAATTTTTTGCCTTACCCACTATTTCATATCCCACACAAGCTACCTCCCATTCTTTATTCCAAACTACCAAAGAAACATTTTCATTTTTTTCAATATTTTTTATTGATTCAAATATATGAGCATTGGAAATAATAATTTTATCCCCCTCCACTTTTACATAAGCTACTGCAATATTATGTGGTATTCCATTTTTATCGACAGTTGACAAGCCTAATGCATTAGACTCTATTAATTTTTTGATTCCAGCTGTTATCATATTTAATAAATTATTTATTAATTTCAATTTCATGCTATTTAACTAATTTTAACTCAAAAAAAGGCCTTTGCAAAGCCATTTTTGACCATTGACATTTTGGATATAATATGCTAGTATATTATGTTGGTGCGTGACCAACATTTTAGGAGTTTTTTACCAATTTAAGCCTATGGAGGGCGCTATGAAAAAGGAAATCTTGAACACTGGAGAAATTCACAATCATTATACCCAAATCATTAGAATCGGCGCCGTTATTATCAATACACTTAAATCAAAAAAAATGCCCAACGGTGATTTCCTGCCGACCAATGCCACTGACTTACAAGGTAAACATCTTTGGGATTTCAGAAGCGAGGAATTCAATGGTTTCGGAAAATTACTTGAATTCAAGGGTGAATATTATATTTACCTCGAAGATCGCCAGCGAGTCATTCACAAAGTCATCCCTGTCGCCGACCTCCCCAAACTTCAACGCGTTATGTTGGGTGATCAAGCATTAACTCTTGGCGGTCGCGATGCCTACGAGCTTTATACTCTTAAGGTTACAATTGCTGAATTTCTCTGCGCGACTTTTGTCGTAACGGAGCAAGAACATAATTTGATTTCAGCAATGGCCAAAATTCACCAAGAGGAGCTCGAAAAAGAGCGCCTCCAAAAACAGGAAGAACGTGAAGCTAATGAACGGGCTAAGAATCAGCGGATTGCCAATATTATGGCTCGGGAAAAAATTACCGCCTACACCGAAGATGGCAAGAAACGCTTCGGCCTTCCAGTCATCAACAGTGAATGGGAAATGCTTCCCGATAATACCGCCGTCGTGGTGGTAAACAATTTGGAAGAAAAAATCCCAGTGGAGGCATTCTTTGTGAAAAAGACTTCCAATAGCGGTCGGACTTCAAAAGGTTATCTGGTAAAAGTTTTTGCTGAAAAAATTGCAGTACAAAAAAACACGCCGACTCCCAATATTAAAGCTTCACGCGTTATTCGCGTGCTGATTGACGGCCGACTGACTTCGGTAGTCAATTTTTCCAAAGAAAATTTTGATCTACTGCGCAAGACTGGTCTCAATAGTGGAACAATGGTTTCTATCGGCGAGCCCAATGCCAACGGCAAATACACAGTGGTTCAACTCAAAGGCAACGAGTGCCTGACGGTCGGTGAATTTGCCACCATCTAAAAAAATTTTCACGCACCCAAGACTCCCAATTCTTAATACAAGAATTCGGGAGTCTTTTAATTTTTAAGAATTAATTTTTTAGATAATTTCATTTTCTAATAAAAAATTCTTTATTCGTAAAAACATTTTTTCATGCCCCACTGAGTTAGGATGCAATCCATCGCTCAAATCTTCATCTTCCAATAAATCCATCATCTCAATAAAAGGTATTTCTGCTTCATCGCAAATATCTTTCATCTCAGCATTGTAAGCAGAGACACTTTCGTTAGTGTCGCAAATATCTTCATTCCAAGGAACTGGCACGGTTTTGGATTCATCCACCTTAGTTAGCCCGACAAAGACAATCTCATCTGTAAAATTTCTGGCTTCGTTTATTATTTCTATTAAATTATTTTTAAATTCAGCAATGGGAATATAATTATCACTCTTGGATTTGATATAGCTAGCATCATTAGCCCCAATAGCGATAATTATCGTGTTTGGATTGCGCACATCACTCTCTACTCCGATTCTATTTAGCAAATCTGCTGTACTATCTCCCGAAATACCAAGATTATAAACTTCAAAATAATCGTCAGCTCGCTCCTCTAGATATTTCCGCAATCGATTCGCCCACCCGCCTTCTATATCATAGGCTCCCCATGTAATACTATCACCAAAAACATTTATTATTTTTTCCATATGTAACTAGCTTAAATTATTATCTTATCTTAATTTTAACACAAAAAAGCGGGAGACTGTATAGTTTTACAGCTCCCGCCCAATTTAGTTAAAAGGAATATTTAAGACCAATCCGCAGGTCAATTGAATTCACCTCTTTGAGATCGCTCTCAGCAGCAATCCGGCTAAAAATACTAACCTTCTCGCTAATCTTGTAATGAACCACCGGACCGATAAGCAACCAATTGTCCTCGCTTTCGAACCAATAGTCATGAGCGATTTCTAGAGCTAGCGCAAATCCGTTTCTGAAATCATGCTTCAACTCCAGAAATGAATCCAAGTAATCAGATTGTCCACCTAATCCGATATAATAACAAGATGAAACATACAGGGTGTCGCTTTTGCCAAGGCTAGTAAAATAGCTCAGACCACCATGGACAAATTCAGAGTCAGTACTGTCGGTAGAATACCCGCCAATCAAACTCCAGTTTTTATCCATTGCCCAGCTGGCAAAAGGTTTAATCTTGAGATAATCATTTTTGGGCACGGAGGTCGCCGCATGACTGAGACTCAGCTTTTCGCTGGGCGTCAGGTAGAGGTTCATATCTTGACTGACATAACTCCGTTTACCGGAGGGATCAATCAGGTTATTCCTTACCACCAAACTGCCAGAAGCCCATGTGATTGAACCAGAAAGCATAAAAACGACGACGATTATCCAAGAAATTTTATTAAACATAACATGCTCCTTATTTACTTAGTTTTATTAACTCCAGTGATAGCCGGGTCAACAAAACTGGCAAACAGGAATATGTTCTATCCTTTTTACAAACTCCTGCTTTCGAAAAATCGTTTCCAAAAAAACTACTAATCCGAAAAAGCAGGGATAAATTTCAATACTGCTCAGACTATCTACTATAAAAACTTTATAATCGACATCCAATTTTAGAGTCTTGGATTCCAGACTACTGCAATCTCCATCTCCTTGGGAAATTTCCAATCCAATGAATGTCCCCGCTCTGATAGAATTTATTTCATCGGCATTACTCTCTCCTATGTGGATAAAGTTAACTACCACTACCGCTAGCAAGGCCATCGCAAATGATCTCTGAAAAAGATAAAAATTTTCCTCGCGGAATCTCCTTATCCAGCCAAAAAGGTCTCTGCTTTGCGCTACCTGACGGATGATTTTCTTTTCATCAGCAGTAAGCTGGCGAAAGAAATCACCGATTCGTCGAAGTTCAGCCTCGACAACGATTTCTCGAATTAGATTTGATGGATATTTTAACAATAAAGCTGGCCAAAAGACCATCGCCATGGCAAACATTTTTTTGTCGCCCAGTATCGTAGCTAGGACTCCCTTGCGCTCACGCATCCTCAGGAAAAACAAACCCCAAGCCAGAAGTGTCCCTCTAGCATAAAGCGTAAACAGCCAATCCAACATTCTATGAAATCCAGAAGAGAAAAAATTAACCTTTTCTTCCTTACTCATCGCCTTCATTTGGTTATGAAATTCATTAGGGATTTTGTTTTGCAACCGTTGACTATGCGCTCTGGACTCACTCATTAACTGATAATCATTGAATTTTTTAGCTTCCCGATTTTTTTCGAGGATAGCCTGCAATTCATAAGCCTGATAGTTCATCGGCGAATCGCCATATTTCTTTTCAATCTCATCCCTTTTCATCTGAAGAAGGTAAAGATCATTAAAATAATCCTTGGGAGTATATTTATCTGCATTTAATTTTGCTTTTCTATGAATCTCTTGGCTAAAATCATTCATCTCCCGATTGAGTTCCATTCGATCATCAATTGATACAGCTGGTCTGTTTTTTATCGTTAAATATTCAGCATAAAAAAACGAACCGGCTTGAACTGCCCACAAAATGATTCCCAACCATATCCCCAGCTTTAGAAGCCAGGAATAATCAGAAATAAAGCTAAGTGCTTTTTTCATATTCCTACCTCTTATTTTGGGGTTTTTGGTTTATATTCCTATTAACTTGTCAAAAAACTTGACCCCTAAAAATAGCATATTTTTAGGGTTTTGTCAAATAAAGGATGATGTTGAAAATTTTATATATTAAAAAATAATCTCAAATAATATCTGTTAATTTACTAATTCTGTGCCATTTTTAACTTCGTCTATTTCAGATATTTTTCCAAATTGATCTTCATATTTTTTTATATTTTCATTCATTGCTTTTATCATTCTTTTAAAGTGTCCCGGGGAAACTATTATCCTAGAATTCAATACCCCTGTTGGCGGAAAAATACTTATAAAATCTAAAACAAATTCCTCCTTAGTGTGCAAAATCTGCATCATATTAGAATATTCTCCCTTTAATTTTTCATCTGTGACTTTGATTTGTATCTCCGATTGATTTAACTTGTTCATATTCTTTTAAATTAAATAATTATTTATACCAACTTTTTTAATAAAATCTTTAATGTTAATACACGAAACTCCCAAACAAGAACAGAGATATTGAGCAGGCTTATCTCCAGTTACAAATGTTTTTTCTTTTTTTAAACAAAAAGTAATACCTTCTATTTCCGTAACATGAACTTTTCCTTTACTTGTAATTTCAAATTCTTGGCATCTTCTATCCTTTTCTTTTCCGAAATTAAATTCGTAGCGATTATTAGATCTACTAATTACAACTTCTGGGATGCCAGAACTTATAGAACGATAGTTAGAAAAATCACTTCTAAAATATTCACCAAAAAGAGATTCAGGAACAATCTTATAAACATTATTTTCATAAAATCTTATCAGCAATTCCAATCCATCATCTGATATTCCTTTTGATTCATATGTCCCTCCATTTATTATCTTTTCAAATTCTATTTGAGAATCTTTATCAAAAACATAATCAGCCATTTTGTTTATTTTTAAACTATTTTTATTTTTTCTAATCTTTAATATAATTTCTCCTTAATTCATCTCGATTATGAATATTTTTACTATCCGCATTGCCAACATTATATAAGTCTATTTTTAAAAAATATGCTACCACACCAACAAAAACAAGAATCCCCAATAAGCTAACTGGGATTAATAAATAATTTTTTTTAATCTTATTTTCTCCAGAAAAAAGAGAATGAATAAGAATAGCAAAAATAGCCATTGAGCAAGTTAGTGCTACGACCAATAATATAGCCGCTAAAAAAGTTTCTACTGATTTTACGATACTTACATCGATAAGAACCAATGCAATAATTGCGGAAAAAATACCAATAATTTCTGGTATACGATCTCTTTGTTTTTCAACATCATCCCTTATGTCGCCTAATTCACTTTTTTGTTTTTCTATTTCATTACTATAATCTTTAAGCAATTCGCCATATTTAAAAATTTTATCATTATATTCAGACATTTTATCATTAGTATCCTTAATCCATCTTAATGTCGTGAAAATATCTAAACTTGGACTCCCTGTAGAGAGATCAGTTTTCAGGAAGTTATTTGTATTAAAATTATTATCATTCATCGTCATTTTGGGAGAATAAACTATTTAATTTAATATCCGAAATTTCATCAATAGCTTTTTTTACTATTTCCACTATATCTTCGGTTTTTAAATTATATTCATCAGTTCTCTCGAAAGAGGTATTAATATCAAAACGAAAACTTAAAGAATCATTAAGCTCATTACCATACTGATATTGTTTATTAAGTTCAAATTCACTTGAGTCATCCACTTCAGTAAAAATAAACAAAACACCTTTAGTTTTTAGGCTTTTTTCATGATAAGATCCTTCTTTCAATAAATTTCTCTTTAAAAATTTTATACCGCCATCTTCTCCTGTGTTAAAATTAAAATCAACAACAAAGCCCATTCTACCAATTAAAACACTGCTATTATCTATGAAATAAGAGCTTATTTGACTAATTGTTTTAATTAATTCATCTTTTATGTCTGATAATTTATCTTCACTGTTTGTATTTCTGAAAAAATCAATTCTACTAAGAGAAATATTGCAAGATAAATTACCACTTTTTGATTTAAGTATAATTCTTGGTATCTCAAAAGGAGCATCAATGGGCAAAGGAAGGATAGTATCCTCTCCATCAAAAATATTATTTGTTTGAATCTTTATATCTTGAGCAATTTTACTTTTATCTACTGGATTAAAATTTTTTGGAAATAAGGCAAATTGAATTTTTTTAATTTTGAAATTTAGCATCATATTTATTTTTTACTTTATCTATTTACTTTTCCACCCTTGCTCAATTATTCTCCAAACAATTTGTTCTTGCGGGATATTTATAATTCCCTGTGGAGTTTGTTGAGCTACGGTTTGCTGAGCTTTTTTAATTTCCATATTAATTCCAAAGTAATTACTGATTTCATCGCTCTCGACAAAAGCAATTTTATATTCCTTTCTATTTTCAACTTTTCCCTCAATCTCATTTTCCGGATTCCAGATTTTTCGCATATTCATTTCTGCCTCATATCCCTCATAAATTTCCGTCATCAAATCAGCCAAATCTTTATTGGCATTAATTACTGTTTTAATTCCCAAGTCCTCCTTTGCTTCTTTGCGTCCGATATAGTATTGATGAGAATACAGATCCTCGGTCAAAAACTTTATCACCTTTTCAATTTCATCTTCTTTTAGATGCTCTCTATGACTCTTTAATAATCTCTTGGCTAGTAATTTAATCAAATTATGGGTTCGATTAACATTTCCCAGAGCTAATGGATGAATAGATGGATTGCTCTCCATAAATTTGTTAAAGATTTTTGTTAAATCCTCATCACTTTTAATACCAAATTTATTTTTTGCCAAATCAAAATAGCTCATCACCTCTTCAACTGAAATTGGGATTCTATTTTGTGGATTTTGTGGATCAACTGGATTAAAAAAATTGGTAGTGGATGGATCAATCGGAGACAACTCACTCATATCACTCATAATAATCTCATCTGCTCCAAGTGAAATCATTGTCGCTGCGCTATGAGCTTTGTATGGAATGATTACCGAAAACTTATCACAGTACTCTCGAATCATTGAAACCAATCTCCAAGGCACCATCGTATCTCCGCCTGCACTGTATAAAATTAAATCTATATTTTTTTGTTTACCAATTTTTCGCAAGTGTGAACTAATAATTGGAATTATATCCATTGCTACCCGAGCGTTGACTGGTCCTTGTCTATCACTGGTTATATAAGTTATAACTTTCGAACCTCGCAATTCTTCTATTTTTTTTATTATTTCTTTTCTTTCCATTTTATTTTTTAGTTAAGAATATCTAGTTAAATCAATACTATTATAGCAATAATACGCTTTAATTACCATAAACACAACGCTTGACTTTTTGGTAAAAATATGCTATAATCTAAAAATACTTAGAAAACGGGAAGTAGCTTCAATTGCCTACAGGAGGTAATCTTATGACCGCTCCGATGCCGACCTTCACCGACGAATATGGAGTTTACTACTCCGATTATCCTACCTGCCCTCATTGTGGAAATAATGAGGATGTAGTCAGAAACACCTCTGACGAAGACCCTATTAATGAGACTGGGTTTAGTACCTACAACTGGCATTGCAGAAACTGTTTAAATGCCTTCTAAAAGGAGAAGATTATGACCGATAACACCAAAAGAAGCGTTGATGAATTTGGCACAAAGTATTCGGATTATCCAAAACAATGTCCCAAATGCAAAAGATTCGGACTGATAGGAGCAAATCTTTTAAGACGCCTTCTCCCAAAAGATTCGCCAGATATTGAAAAGTGGCACTGCTACGAATGCAATCAATTATTTAACTAAAAAAAGAGCTTCAATGAAGCACCCGAAACGACCCCACAAAGGTCGTTTTTTAATACCAAAAAAGTTGCTTTTTCTCTCAAAATAGCCTATATTTATAAACTCAGTACCTTGTTAATTTAAAACGCAAGACCCAAGGAGGTTTTCATGAAAAAGATCATTATCGATGTATCAGATGAAGAAGCCAAAAAAATAGATAAGCTCATGA
>Ga0209373_10001643_pt1 | contig 25213 bp, 20 predicted proteins | sample Higcelweek5metaG_FD_187173 | JGI IMG/M metagenome (GOLD analysis project Ga0209373, IMG submission 187173) | Freshwater pond sediment microbial communities from the University of Edinburgh, under environmental carbon perturbations - High... | ecosystem: Environmental > Aquatic > Freshwater >... | reverse complement strand
CAATGTCGCGGATAAAAGCATGACGAAACGGCGTGTCGATAGAATTGACAATACCTGAAAACACCGCCAGCAGCACAATCTGCCATATCTGAACCTCATCGGACAAAACAAGTATGGCCAATGCCAGCGACAAAAACATCGAGGCTATCTGAGTAGCCATGATGACTTTTTTGCGGTTCATGCGATCGGCAAAAACGCCCGCAAAAGGCGTGATAAACAACGAAGGTATTTGACCTGCAAAAGTTACAATGCCAAGCATATATGCGCTTCCGGTGAGTCGGTACACCAGCCAGCCGGTAGCAATAATCTGAATCCAGGTTCCCATGACCGAAAACAACATGCCGGCTAAATAAATGGCATAATTGCGCGATCGCAGCGCACGAAAAGTGAACGTTGCCCGGAACAGATAATTCTTTATTTCGGACCAGGGGAGGATCATGGCGCAAAAGTACAATATTGATGTGTATTAAAATCAAACCAACGCCTAAAATAATATTTGTTGTACATTTGCTTAAAACAAACAATCATGCGGCCTCAAACGTCTTTAAAATCTTTTATAACACTTTTAATTATTGTTTTCTGTTTACCAGGAGCCATGGTTTCATACGGACAAAGTAAAAAAGAATGCCGCAAAATACTGAAAAAGGAAATTCCTTATATCGAAATTATGGACAATCCGGATGTTCTATTTCAGGATTACGAGACATTACTTAAATGTACCTGCGATTCGTCAGATTATCGGTTGCTCAGTGTTGCTGATATTGAAAATACATTTGGATATGATGTTCTTTCTACAATGCTTATTAGTGTCATGGGAATAACTGGTTTTGAAAATATCGAAAAAAGCAGCCTTAAGATTTCTGAGATAAATAATGAATTGCAGAAAATTATTGCTTCTGAAAAATATGCTGAACTAAAAATCTATGAGGATAAAACGAGAGAATTTGTAAGTATTGTACCTGACATCAACAACTGGCACCAGGATAGCATAAAGATGGATTCATTAAAAAGCTATAGTTCAGAAGAGTATGCGGTTATTAAAGAAATGGTTGCAGCAGGATCATTTTCATCGTATAAAACACTATTGAACGAGTTTAAAATGCAAACCATAATAAGAGTCGACTCTCTGGCAAAAGTTCAAAGGGACTCGCTGTATGCACTGGGGAAGGTGCAGGTTGTAGGTAATCTGATGGCTTATAGTGATTTCTCCTATGGCCTCGAACAGGCCAAAAAGTCCGGGAAACCTGCTCTGATTTATTTCACCGGATATGGTTGTGTGAATGCAAGAGAAATGGAAACAATGGTACTTTTAGATTTAAGTATCACCGAAATAATGAATACCCGCTTTGAATGTGTCAGTCTTATTGTTGATGATAATACACCTCTGGAGCCTGAGGAAGTATACACATCCACCGCATCAAACCTGCGAATTACCACTGTCGGAAAAAAGAATGCTGATATTCAAATGTCCTATTTTAATGAAGAAGGACAACCGTTTTTTGCCATTTTAAAACCCGACGGGACTGTGTTTGCAACAACAAGTTACACAATTGACACCGAGGTTTTCAAGCAGTTTCTTCTGTCATATTTCAATCAATAGTATTCGCTATTGCATCGCCCCGCGCGCTTTCAGAATCCATTTTGCCTCGTCGAGCGGACTGATTCCTTTGTATGGTCTGATCACGCCAAGCTCATCGGCACAGGGACGATAACCGGCAAACTGTGTTGATATGGTAGCCTTCCCGCCGCTCCTCGAGCTGAGTTTCACTGAATAGTCGTGCGACGTTGCCACTGGCAGAAATCCGGTAAGAATGAATTTTCCGTTATCCATTTCAGGATATTCGAACGTGCCCCGCATTTTTGTAATGTCGCTTGTAATGAGTCCCAGAAGTTCTTCGGTGGCTTTGATTCTGAACGACACAAAAGGCTCCAGCAAAGTCGTTCCGGCATTTACCAATCCATTCATAATGCCCATGGGTGTTGCAATAATAAAATCGCCGGGGCGCGAATGCACCTCGTGGTCCTCGCCTTCAATCAACGTAATGCGGATATCCGTCACTTCCCAGCCCTTGATGCCTTGTTTTAATGCGGCCGGAATGGTTTGTTCCACTTCGTTCTGATATTTCTGAGCCACATCATCCACGCGCAAATCACTTTGGTAAACCACGCCGCTTCCCGGCTCTCCGGGCTCAATAAGGAATTTTAAAATAGCCCAGCAGGGTTTGGGCATCCAATAGCGGACAAATCCTTCAGCAATTGATGAAGGCGTTTCTTTGTATATAACTGTAGGCTGTTCAAACGTAGCCGCAATGTCGAAACGATCGAGCAGAATGCGCTCCAGCACTTCCATCTGAATCCAGCCCATCACGCTGATATTCATTTCTTTTTCGTCGCGCAGCCATTCAAAATTCAATGAGGGATCTTCGCTGTTCAGCTGTTGTAATGCGGCCGCCAGCGAACTATAGTCTTTTTCATTTATCGCTTTTACCCGAACTGTCAGCAAAGGCATTTGCAGCGGTTTGAAATCAGAAACATCTGGAACATGCTCTCCAAGCCAGTCCCCAACAGATGCTGAAGAAAATCCGCACACACCGGCAATGTCGCCCGCAACAACCTGTTGCAAATCTTCGAAGCGCGAACCACTCATACGCCGCAGCTGGACAACTTTTTCATCAACAGACTGCGAGGCGTTTCGAATCAGTTCGCGATTGCTGATGCTTCCACCAAACAAGCGCACATGCGCCACTTTGCCCATGGTTTTATCGTAGCTGATGCCGAATACACGTGCACGCAAAGTATTGTCAGCATCGCCATTTGGCGCCGGAATATATTTTATCATGGCATCAAGCAATGGCTCAATTCCCAGATTCAACCGGGCCGTACCAAACAACATCGGAACAATCTCGCATCGTGAAACCATGTCTGCAAGCTGTTTTTCAAGCATTTCGTACTCCGGCACCACACCTTCAAGGTATGCATCCATCAGTTTTTCATCGCCGGCAACAATAGTCTCTGCAATGTTTTCCGCAATATTGTCATTTGAAAATAAATCAGTAATGACAACATCTGCGCTGGCAATGTTCTGAACCGACTGCAAGCAAAGTGGCTCCAAACGCCATTCTTTGCGAATATCAATCAAAACATTTTCAACATCGGCGCCCATGCGGTCCAGTTTGTTTACAAATAAGATCACCGGAATGTTGCGCGCACGCAACGCATTCCACAAAGTGCCGGTATGTGCCTGAATGCCTTCGGCTGCAGAGATAACAAGCACAGCGCCGTCAACGGCTGTCAGAATGCGCTCCACATCGGCCGAGAAATCAACGTGACCGGGTGTATCAACCAGATTTATTCTGACATCGTTCCACGAAAAAGTAGTGTGTGCCGATCGGACCGATATGCCTCTCTCCCGCTCTACTGCAAGAAAATCGGTATGGGTTGTGCCATCGTCCACGCTGCCGGGACTTTTGATGGCACCACTGTGAAACAGCATCAGCTCGGTAATGCTGGTCTTTCCCGCATCTGCATGGGCGAGAATGGCAATGTTTCGGATGTTCTCTTTCATCGCTTCTGTTTTTGTGTGGTTAATGCAGGGTTGTTCAGATACTTTTCTCCGAAATACTGCATACGGAACCACAGTTCAAATGCGGGATCTAAAAAAACATGCTTGCCGTCCTCCAGATCAATAGTATCATTTTCTATGAGAATAATTCGGTTTTTCTGCACATTCCGTGGAGTACCAAGCCTGTATTTTTGCATCACCGCGGCGCTGGTCATTTGTGTTTCGTTGCAGACAACAGCTTTGAGAAAATTCAGCTGCGTAACACTGATGGATTCAACTTCCTTTTGATACAACGGCGAATTGGCGTTTATGAGTTCTGTCAATGCGGCCGACAATTCCTCCATGCCAGCCGATTTCTCCGTTTTCTGCCAGGTGTAATGCGCCAGTTGCTGCACATACCAGGAGTGGTCATTCATTAAAACCGGAATTTTTTCAGCTATCTCTGCTTTAATTGACTTTCCTGATTTTTTAAATCCATTCACAATAAAAGTAACCCAGTTTTTTCGCGAAATTTTATTCAGCAGCATGATGTCACCAAAGCGGTAGAAAGGCTTTGATGAATTATTGAATATTTCGGTCATCATGTGTCGCTTGCTCCCATACAGACAATAGGTCACATTTTTCTGACGCTGCCACACCGACCTCATTTTTTTCTCAAAACTCGCAAAGCCCGGAAATGAAGCCAGATTCTGAAATTCGTCGAGACATATAATACAATGTTTACCTCGCTTTACAGCGATCCGTTCCGGCAAATTCAGCACCTCATCAGGATATTTGTTTAGCTCGGTCCAGTTAAATCCAATTCTGAAATCAGTGTGTGGATCAACGCCTATGGTTATCTGAGGAATCAAACGCGAAAAGAATTCTTTGGCCGCTTTCACCCAATCCTGCCATTTTGTTGAAGAGGCCATGATGACTTCCCGCGCAAATAATTCAAGAAAATCTTCGGCTGATGAAGCCGAAAACAAATCAATCTGCACAGCAATAATATTTTTGTTTTTCGCTTTAATATCATGCATCACCTTCTCAACCAGACTGGATTTTCCCCAACGCCGCGGAGAAATGATGGACGTGTTAACCCCTTCCGTCAGATTGCTGTACAGCTTTTCCGCATCTTTTTCACGATCGGTAAAAGATTGTGTACTGACGGTTGTACCATAAATAAAAGGTGTGCTTTTCATAGACTGATGTTTTTACTAAATGGTATTATACTAATTGGTATAATACACAAAGGTATAAAATATTTTTGAATGGGTATGATATTAAAATAAAAAATCAAAATTTCATCCTTTCTGAATCCCTATAAGTCAGGAATGAAGAGGTGCCACGACGGCAGAATAAATATTTCTCCAGTAAAACATCCGATCAAAAATCAAAAATCTCAAATCATATCTCTTAAATCATTACCTTTGCATCAAATTATAAGGCATGTCCAACTGGATTTTGATTTTCATTGTGCAGCTCAACCGCACCGGCCTTTTCGCCTGAGGCCTTTCCCATTATTCCGATTAGTCTGAATTTTTTTGCACCGGGGTAACCCGATGTAACCTTTTGTTTTAAAAATCAAGAAAATGAAAAAAAATATTCTTCTCATTAAAAATGAAATCCGCTTTGCTGATCTCGAGCCCATTATGCTCGGTCAGGTACAAGTTGAACTTTCGCCCGCAGCCTTGAAAAAAATCAGTGCCTGCCGTCAGTATCTGAATCAAAAAATTGAAAAATCCGATGCACCTATATACGGCATCAATACAGGATTTGGCTCGTTATGCAACACCAGCATCAGCAAAAAAGATCTGTCTAAATTGCAGGAAAACCTGGTTCTGTCTCATGCCTGTGGTATGGGTCACGAAGTCAGACCCGAAATCGTTCGGCTTATGATGGTGCTGAAAATTCAGGCTCTGTCGCTCGGACATTCAGGTGTACAAACCGACACCGTACAATTGTTGGCTGATATGTACAACAACGACATTATTCCGATTGTGTACGAACAGGGCTCGCTGGGCGCATCCGGCGATCTCGCACCGCTGGCGCATATGTGTCTGCCGCTGATTGGCACAGGCGATGTGGATTTTCAGGGAAAACGCATTACAGCAAAACAAGCATTTAAAAACGTAGGACTAAAAACGGTCCAGCTTCAGTCAAAAGAAGGTCTGGCGCTGCTTAACGGAACTCAGTTCATGTCGGCACATGGAGCATATGCACTTGTAATGTGCAAAAGTCTGATGCAATGGGCCAATCACACGGCCGCTCTTTCGCTCGAAGCTTTTGACGGCCGCACCGATCCTTTCCATCCGATGATACAGGCTGTTCGCCCGCATCCCGGACAAATGCATGTGGCCAATGCCATCAATAAAATTCTGAAAGGAAGTAAAATTGCTGCACGCAAAAAACAACAAGTGCAGGATCCCTATTCGTTCCGCTGCGTACCGCAGGTGCATGGCGCCACTTGGGACACCATTCAATATGTCAACGAAGTTTTCAAACGCGAAGTGAACAGTGTGACCGATAATCCAACGGTGTTTCCTGAGACTGATTTGATTATTTCAGCCGGAAACTTTCACGGACAGCCGCTCGCGCTGGCTTTCGACTTTCTCGGTATCGCCATGTCTGAACTGGCGAATATCAGCGAACGTCGTATTTATCAGCTTATCAACGGTAAACATGGCCTGCCAAATTATCTGGTCGCAAACCCGGGCCTGAACAGCGGTTTCATGATTCCGCAATACAGTGCAGCCTCGATTGTGAGCCAGAACAAGCAACTTGCAACCCCGGCCAGTGTTGACTCTATTGAATCAAGTCAGGGACAGGAAGATCACGTGAGTATGGGCGCCAATGCAGCCACAAAGACCATTCGCATACTGGAGAATGTGGAAAAAGTGCTGGCCATCGAACTCATGACGGCCGCTCAGGCACTTGAATTCCGCAGACCTGATACTACTTCAACCTACCTTGAAAAAATCGTTGCCGAATACCGCAAAGAAGTTCCGTTCATTCAACAGGATGAATACATGAGTGCTCTTATGCACAAAAGTGTTGAGTTTATGCGGACATTCAAACTGAAGGCAGAATAGGAAATAAAAATTTCATCCGATGACACCACTCAAAATAAAACTTCTAGCCTTTAGAGGCGCGCCGGATGCGGCTTTTGAAAATGCTGATACGCAAATTCAAACACTGATCGCAGCAGAAAATTATATATTGGTTGATGCGCATCCGGATGTGTTGTATTTTCTTTCCGGCGGATCGGAAATGCCTGCCACTGAAGTGGTGACGCCAGGCCGGTTTTACATACTAATCGGATCGAGACACAACAACGCGTATGCTTCTGCTACTGAAGTCAAATCATGGATGAATGCACGCGGAATGCAGTCGCTGCTGCTGGATGCAGAGGAAGCTGATACGCGTGCGGTACTTGAAAATTTTCTGAAAGTCAGAACAGCATTGGAAAAGCTGAATGGTCAACGTGCCGGACTGATCGGTAATGTCTCGGACTGGCTGATTTCATCAGCTATTGAAGCAACGCTGCTGAAAGAAAAAACAGGCATTCAATTGATTCAGATTCCATGGGAAAAGTTGAAACATTTTTCGGAATTTGAACCATCTGAAACATTTCTGAATGCTTTTGCCGGACACAACAATATGGACATGCAGGACACGGCGCGCGTGTATTCCATGCTCACCGAAACCATTGCGGCAAATAAGCTTGATGCTATTACCGTTGAATGTTTTCCGATGGTGAAAAAAGATGGCGTGACTGCTTGTCTACCGCTGGCACAATTCAACAACGACGGCTTTCCGGCTGGCTGCGAAGGCGATATCACGGCCGTTACAGGCATGATGCTGGCCAAAGAACTCACCGGAATGGTTCCCTGGATTGCCAATACCAATAAAGTGACAAATGATCTTTGTGTGTTTTCGCACTGCACCATTGCGCCTTGTCTGATTGACAACATGCAAATCAAGACACATTTCGAAACCGGCATGGGCACAGCTGTTGAAGGCGATTTTAAAAACGACGTCATTACCATTTTCCGCTTCGACAATACATTGAGCAAAGCATTTGTTGCCACAACAAAAATCATCGGACGTCCCAAATCGCCCACTGCATGCCGCACACAGATTGAAGTACAATTATCGGAACGCGAAGTACATCTGTTGCAAGAAAATCCACTTGGCAACCATCATCTGATTTTGCCGGGTGATTGGTCAGAGCTCATACGTATGGCTTGTGGAGTGATGGGTGTTGAAGTGTTGTGATATACCTGATGTCGCACTGGCAGAGCCTTTCAACTCAAAGCCAGACGCAGTCTTATTATAATTTTCTGCTGAGGCTGTCTCAAAACAAGCTAAGCTCACGACATTCCATAGTTCCACCAGCAATCTTTTTGAATTAGCTTCTTGAGTGGATCATGGAATAGTCGTTTGAAGCAGCTTTGAGCACGACGCAAAAACAAAGCTTCGGTCTCAGCCGACTCTTCCATGTCCTTCATTTCATTCCAGACTATGGAAGGTCGGGGCGCTTTAAGAAGCATTTGTTTTTCCAGCAAAAGGCAATTTGAAACAGCCTCAACCGTGTTTCTTTTTTCAGACTACGCCCGGCGTACAACCGAGGCGAACGAAGTGCAGAATTGCGTATTGAATGATGAAGAGTTTATTCGATGTTTGTATTTTACATAATACATTTTCTAATCATTTTTGTATTTCGTAAAACACACTTTCCACCCATTTTTGTATTTTCAAAAATACAATTTGCGCTCGACGGCCTCCAAAGCGGCTTCCGGCACGAAATCCCCCTGTGGCTGTTTGGGTTTTTGTATTGATTATTCTGCCGAAAATATAAAGTCGCAAATTGCGACCTTAGACTTACACTGGCGCGGTTCCGATAGTGATCGGAATGCAATCCGTGACAGTGAATTTCATCGCTGCTTCGCGTGCTGGCGCGGCTCACGTGAAACGTGACAAGACACCGCGTGACGATACATCTCAAAGGAGCTTCGCGTGGTCCTTTGTACCTGGGGCTATCGCCCAAGGCTAATATTATTCGACTACGTCCGTAGTCGTTTTCAAAGGATCCAACTATGGTAATTTTTTGGGTAAACGTGTATGAACTCGAGCTATGCCGCGGCGGACGCCTAATGCCTCACACCTTATGCCTTACGCCTCATGCTGCGGCGGACTGACCACTTCCACTTATGTTTCACAAATAATACTGCTTGATTTGTAAAATATTTGTATTTTTGGGATTGATATGACTGTGATTAGACATATTCTCCTGTATTTTGGATGTATGTGTGATTTTGTTATACGAATAAATGATTGGGTTTTTATTAGGAAAAGACAGTGTTTTCGAAAAACGAAACAGCGAAATATTAACCAGTAAAAAAACGAAGGCATCTATGCAACACAAACGACTGAAATTATGTGCCCTACTCTTGTCAGGACTTGGTCTGACAGGATTGCAAGCACAAACAAGCGTTAACGCCACCGGCGGCAACGCTTCCGGCAGCGGAGGCTCGGCGAGCTATTCCGTTGGACAGACTATGTATCAAACCCATACCGGCTCCAGCGGTTCGGTGGCGGAAGGTGTACAACAACCTTTTGAAATCTCAGTTGTCACGGGACTTGATGAAGCCAATGGTATCAACCTTTCGGTTTCTGCATATCCAAACCCAACGACCGATTATCTGACATTGGAAGTAAAAGACTTTGAACTTTCAAACCTGCACTTTCAACTGTTTGACATAAACGGAAAACTATTACAAAGTGAGAAAATTACAAACACCCAAACAAGCATAGTTATGAGCAATCTGGTGCCTGCAACGTATTTTGTAATCATCACTGAAGGAAACGAAAAAGTAAAAACATTTCAAATCATTAAAAACTAACGGATATGAGAAAGATTTACACGCTTTTAGCAGCGGTATTACTAACGGGAAGTGTGTTCGCACAATCACCCGGAAAAATGAGCTATCAGGCAGTTATTCGCAACAGCAGCAATGCTTTGGTTCCGAATGTACAAATAGGAATGCAGATAAGCATTTTGCAAGGTTCTGCAAACGGTACGGCAGTTTATGCTGAAACCCAAACGCCAACTACCAATGCCAACGGTTTAGTAAGTTTGGAAATTGGGGCTGGAACAGTTGTAAGTGGCAATTTTACCACCATTGACTGGGCAAACGGTCCTTATTTTATTAAAACGGAAACCGACCCGACTGGCGGAACAACTTACATTATTACAGGAACCAGTCAGTTGCTAAGTGTCCCTTATGCTTTGCATGCGAAAACGGCTGAAAGTATAAGCGGTGGATTAAACGAAACCGACCCCTTGTTCGGAGCATCGGTAGCCAGTGCAATTACAGCAACGGATACCACCAACTGGAACAATAAACTGGATAGTGAAAGCGATCCTGTATTTGATGCATGGGACAGATCAACCGGTATTTCAATCACCGAAAGCCAGATCAGCAACCTTGACCATTTTTCCACCGCAGATGAAACCGATCCTGTTTACGGTTTATCAGTCGCCGGTGGAATTACAGCAACTGATACCACCAATTGGAACGACAAACTGGATAGTGAAAGCGATCCTGTATTTGGTGCATGGGACAGATCAACCGGTATTTCAATCACTGAAAGCCAGATCAGCAACCTTGACCATTTTACCACCGCAGATGAAACCGATCCTGTTTACGGTACATCGGTAGCCAGTGGAATTACAGCAACGGATACCACCAACTGGAACGATAAACTGGATAATGAAAGCGATCCTGTATTTGGTGCATGGGACAAATCAGCAGGTATTTCAATCACTGAAAGTCAGATAAGCGACTTAGGCGCTTACATTGAAACTGAAACTGACCCCAGCGTACCCGCCGGCACCCAAACCGGTCAGATGCAATACTGGAATGGTTCGGCATGGGTAACAGTGGCAGCAGGGACTACAGGACAAAAACTCACCAATCTGAATGGAATACCTTTATGGATAGATCATGATGCCAATATTGATCCTGTTTCCGGACAAATTTGGAAAGATGTAACTTCTGTCACCGGCGAAGTATGGATGGACCGTAATATAGGTGCTGCTCAGGTAGCAACAAGCATGGGCGATGCTGCTTCTTTAGGCGATTTGTACCAATGGGGACGATGCACCGATGGACATCAACTAAGAACATCCGGATGGTCAAGCACTTTATCAGGCACCGATGTACCAGGTCATGGTGATTTTATTGTAACACCAAATGCTCCATACGATTGGCGTAGTCCGGAAAACACCAGCTTGTGGCAAGGGGTTAATGGTATAAACAACCCATGCCCTGCAGGCTATCGGTTACCTACCGAGGCTGAAATGACGGCAGAAAGTGCCACCTGGGCAACCAGTGATGTATCAGGAGCTTTTAATTCGCCATTGAAATTACCCGCAGCAGGCATGCGCTACAGTTTTGGTAATACTGGTCCCGTTGATGCAGGTGTATACGGCGGTTATTGGACAAGTACCGTAGATGGAAGTGACTCAAAACATATTGTCGTCACGAGTACCTATATCCAAATGATGAGCAATTATCGTTCAAAAGGTCTTTCTGTACGCTGCATTAAGGATTAGAAAAAATTAATGTCGTAAGCAGTAAAGTTGAAAGTTTATAAAGTGCAGGCTTTATAAACTTTCAACTATTTAAAAACCTTAAACCCTTTCGGACTTTATGAAATTTCTAACTTCACTGGCAATTTCTCTTTTATCACTGTATTCATTTTCCCAACACAGCATCTCCGGTAGTTTTCCGCTTTTGGCAAATCAATATGTTCGCCTTACCGGAGTTAAGGGTTTTGATACGTATGCTATTGATAGCACACGAGCCAATGAAAAAGGAGTGTTTAATCTTTCCTTTGGTGACAGGGACTATGGTATGGGCTATTTATCAGCTCAGGACAATACTCCGCTTTTTGTTGTTCTTGGTGATGAAAATACAAGAATGAAAGGAGAAAGTTTTGCCATTCCTGAAAGCATTGACATTATTGAAGGATATGAAAATCAACTTTTTGCACAATATGCATCTCAGCATCCACGCAGAGAACAGGCATTAAGCGTGTGGGGATATTTGGAGAAAATATATTCGAAAGATTCAATGTTTGCGGTTTATGAAACGCCCAAACAATCAATAGCAAACGAAAAAAAACGCATTAAAACCGAAGACAGTTTGTTCCTGGCAGGTTTACGCGAAAATTCGTATGTGCGTTTTTATTTGCCGTTACGTAAACTGGTAAGTTCGGTTTCTACCATTGCCCAATACCGCACCGAAGAAATTCCGGCAACCATACAAGCATTCAGAGCGTTGGATTATACAGATACGCGCCTGTATAAAAGCGGTCTGCTTGGCGATGTCATCGAAAGTCATTTCTGGTTAATCGAAAACAGCGGTCGTTCCTTGGATTCTGTTTACATCGAAATGAATAAATCTATTGATATTCTGATAGAAAATCTTGTGGCAGACGAACAAAAACTGAATCAAATAACCGCGTACCTGTTTAAATTTCTTGAAAAGCGCAGCTTGTTTAACTCATCTGAATATCTGGCAATAAAATTACTCAACGAAAAGGGCTGCACCATTAACAACGACTTTGCTGCACAATTGGAGAGTTATCGCGCCATGAAAAAAGGAAATATTGCGCCCGATATAGAATTTAAAAACGACCTGATCGCCCCCAACTACGATGTTACCAAACTGCCAAAAAATATTTCCGGTTTGGAAAGTACATACACCGCAGTCGTATTTGGTGCAAGCTGGTGTCCGCTTTGCCCGCAGGAACTTTCACAAATGGCCGCTTTATATCAAAAATGGAAAAAATACAATGTCGAAGTTGTATTTATTTCACTGGATACTGAAAAAGAAATTTTCAGGAATTTTATAAAACCATTCCCGTTCATTAGTTTGTGCGACTATAAAAAATGGGAAAGTCCTGCGGTAAAAGATTACCATGTATTTGCAACTCCAACCATCTATTTGCTCAACAACAAACGGGAAATTCTGCTTCGCCCTGCTACTGCTATTCAATTAGATTCGTGGGTAGATTGGTATTTGGTGCAAGGGAATAAATGAAACGCAGAACCAGAGCGTGCCGGGAAAAAAACAAACAGCCAATATGGTAAACGCCCTTTCATTTTAAATGTCAGCTCGCTGCAACTCAAAGCCGGGCGTAGTCTGATTAATTTTTTACAGGGTCACGTGAAACATGACAAGACTCCGCGCGCCTTTCCATCTCAAAGGAGCTTCGCGTGCTTATACGTCCCTCGGGCTAATGCCCGATGCTAATATTATTCGATCAGCGTCCGCTGATCGCCTCAAAGGAACCAACTATCGTCATTTTTGGGGTAAACGTTGATACAACAAAATATCCGCCGCGACGGATGCGCGGCTCACCGCATGACCGTCCATCTCAAAGGTGCTTCGCGTGGTCCTTTGCCTGCCTGGCTGGCAGACAGGTCCCCGCAGCCCTAAAGGGCATCGGGCTATTATTATTGGACTACGCCTGTAGTCCCTTTCAAAGGAACCAACTATCGTCATTTGGGGGTAAACGTTGATTACCACAAATAAAACTGACCTGCGACTTGTCACCCTGAGCGGAGTCGAAGGGTGCAACTGACCACTACCACAAATGTCACAAAAATAATGCTGGCTGTTTTGCAAAAAATTGTATTTTTGAGTGAGAAAATGCGCTGCTACATTCCGGATTTTGCCCGCATTAACGTTTTTGGCAAGCTTAACACATCTGCAAAATGCTATTGAAAATGAAACATTTTTTTCTACTTCTTTTGATTGACCATTTTACTATTTCCTGTGCTATCCAAGGTTTACGGGCAAATAATAATACATCATTAAAGGATAGTCTGGTGTATTCTGTTTCAAATATCATAGCTGGAGAGACTTACAGAGCCGATTACCGGAGCAATTCTATGTTATATATTATTCGTTCAGAAAATGACACTGTGGTAACCAGAAAAGAAGAAGGAATTTCTCCTGTGCCTTTGGTGTTTGAGGATTATAACAATGATGGATATCCGGATGTGCGGTATGGATACAATTCGAATTACTACTATGAAACAATTTTGTTGTTCATTCCGGATACGAAAGAATTCAGACCAATTGAGGGCATTGATAATTGTGATTATGCGTATTCCAAAAACATCAAAGGGACCGGTTTTTACTACTCATATGCACCAAATGGTTGCGGAAAAAATAATTGGATCAGTAAATTGTTTGTCATCAAAGATTATAAAATCAGGGATTTGGGATTGATTAAATACAAACAATGCGAGGATGAGGATAAAGGAATGTATGTGTACAGATTGACCAATGATACAGAAGTTCTTATTGAAAAACTCCCGATAAATGAATCAGTAAGTTGTGAGGATTATTGGATTAAAAACCTGAAAAACTTTGAATAATAAACAGCCTCAGGTTTGCTTGCACCAAGAACTCCAATTCCCCGCCCCCAACACCCGTTTCAGACCATGTTGTGTTGAGAATGAATATCAAAAAAAATTATATTGTGGTCCAAAATCTCTTACAAAAAGACGCAATCATCATCCACCGTGTCAGGGCTGTCTCAAAACAGCAGATTGTTACGACATTCCACCGTTCCGGCAGGCTTTTGAGCTCTTCACTGACATTACAGCCGGAACATGGAACCGTCGTAACAACAGCAAAAACAACGGTTCCATTTCGCCGCGGCGAACTTTTGCTCCTTCGTCGTATCGGACGATGGAATGTTGTTTTTGCTCTGAGGTTTGAATTTTGAGACAGCCCCCGGCGGTGGATGATGTGCCACGCATGGCAGATACTGCACTTCGACAGGCTCAGTGACCGGCTCAACCATGCGTGGCAGGTAGAATTGGTCTGTATTATAATTCGTTCTGGTATAATGGCTCAGTAAACCCCTCAGTAAATAAATTAAACATTTTATTGGTTTATTTGTAAAATATTGTATATTTACGCCGTTTTATGCCCGGGATCATTCTTATTTGCATGGATTGATTGTTTTTGTCATTCAAATAAACAAAAAACACTTTAAAATGAAACTGATAATTCTATTTACCCTTTCAATGATTATTGCATTTTCTTCTAAAGCTCAAATAGTTCAATACTATGGTGGTTGCGGAAATGAAACAGCAATGGATATGGCAAAATCAAATAATAGCATTTACATAGTAGGTGCTACCAAGAGTTATTCATGGGGAAATGGCGAATTATATGTTTTAAAATCTGATTTAAATGGTAATAATATATGGGCCAAAAAATATTCTTCGGTTAATTCTTATGCTCAACAAAAAATATGCGTGTTAAACAACAACAACATCTTAATTTTAAACAACCTGCAATCTTCTTTGATTAATATTGATAGTAATGGAGTTGTTCGCTGGGCAAAACAATTTGACCAACAAATAAATACCAGCACAATTTCGAAGTTCAATAATGATATTGTCATTACAGGGTTTATTGCTGATCCCGATGATGATCGCAATACGATTTTAATAAAAATGGATTCAGCAGGTAATGTTATCAAGTCAGATTATTTGTCTTTTTCCCCTGATGATACAGGGGCAGGTGAAACATTTGTGCCAGCAGATGTCTTAATTGAAAATGATTCTACCATTGTATTAGCTGGAAATTATAATGGAACGGTAAATTGCACTTTTGTGTCAAAACTTGATAACCAATTTAATGTAAAAAAGCTTTTAGTCTTTCATTATAATTACCTGTTGCTTAAGGTTAAGTCTGTCGTCAGTAATAATAATTTCGGGTATCTGATTGCCGGAGAGGATTTAATGAATGCTTTTTTCTGTAATATAGACTCTGGATTAAATATTACCTGGTATAAAAAATACTCTGATGGTTTTAACAACAGTCAGAAATTTATTAATGCAAATAATGATTATTTTCTTGTTTCAAATTATGGCGTAGCTTATTCAGATGATTTCGACAATTATATCTTGAAAATAAACTCATCCGGCACCATTACAATGTCAAAAACAGTTGGAGATGACGTATATCATTATTCATTTGTTGACATATTGCAAGTTGATGATAACAAGTATTTTTTATTAAATACAAGTAATTCAAACATTGCGGCTAACTTAATTGCCGGCCAACAACAAAACGATATTTTACTATTCTCAATCGATAGTACTGGTGCAACATCTCCGGCAATTCCAAACAATCTGGTCATATCAACAGATTCAGTTGATAATGTCAGCATTGTAAATTATACTTTTACAAGACACGATACATTACTGAGCTTATCAAATATTTCTATAACCGCCAATGATGTTAACTCCACTTTTAATTCAACCGATTGCGTTGGCGTTGGTATTGACAGTTATGATAAAACCATGAACAGTATTTCAATATTTCCAAATCCAAATTTTGGCACTGTTAATATACAAGTTAAGAACGCAACTGAAGAAGAAATACAAGTTGAAATATACAATTCTCATGGTCAGCTGATAATTGATGATCAATATGATAAAGTGTCAGACGATCAGGTAATTCAAATAAATAACCAATTCGCAACTGGTATTTATTTGGTGAAAATAAAAATTGGACAAACTGTGCTTACGGAAAAACTAAACTGTTTACGATAGCACAAAGCTTGCTATTGCCATTCATTCAACGAACGACAGAAAAACTGCGATAATAAAACAGTACTTTCCTGACCCGAATCATTTGAAACAGCTTTTAGCCAGGCCCTAAACAACGAACATTCATGTTGAGAAATCACGCTCAATTCCGCAGCCACCCCGCCCCCAATGCCCGTTTCCAACCATTTTCCCGCTTGAGTGCAAACGCCCCAATTACCTTAAACCGAAATCTTTCAAAAACCCTCCGCAAAAACCAAAAAAACATTTTCCCAACAAACCCTCCTTTACAACCACCTCTAAACCACCAACATAAAAAATTTCTCAACTTTTAATCGTAAAATTTATGTTTTGCATTTAATTACTTTATATATTTGGGGGTTGGGATGATGGGTTTGTTGTACATGGGAATGAGTTGTGGGGGACAATGGATATCAACCATACTATTTCAGAGCAACATGAATTTTAATGAAACGAACGAATTACTTTTATATTGATGAATCAGGTGGAATCAGCAATGATTCTAAGTTGTTTATTCATGGATGCATAAAAACTGATAGTCCTCAAACTATTAGAAATGCATTGATAAATCTTAGACAGGAATTATTAGATAATCTGTACTATGAAGAATTCTGCGAAAGAATTTTAAAGGAAGGCTTTCATGCTACAGAAAATAACATGGATATGAAATCTGATGTATATAAATTAATTCCCTTATTAGAATATCGTTCATACTTCGTGTTAATTAATAAGGAAACGGAATATTTTAAAAAGCTAAGAGTATCAAAAGAGGAGTATGAAATATTTGAATATTCATTAAGGAAGTTATTAATTGATAGAATACAGCGAAATAAGGGAGATAAGAATATATTTTATTTTGAAACTATTAAGATTAAGAAAAAATCTCTATTATCAATTTTGAATGAAATATTTAGTTCTTTGGATAAGTCTCATGATTGTGAATTTCATATTGTTGGTAAAGGAGAAGAAAACATGGGTGTTATTGATTATTTAAATTATATTTTTTATCATTTATTTTCAGAAGAAAAGCCTATGCCAAGGATGAAAATGAATTTTGATTTAATTTCCCCAAAAATTGGGGTGATAAATCTTTTACACAAAAATGTATATTTGAGTAGAAAAAAGAAAACTGTTTGTCAAATTAGTTACGAAAACTTAATAAATGAATTTGGTGGGTAGTCAAGGTAAATTTTTCGGATATGATTTCGTATTCGGTAACGAGCATTACAATCTATCTTACCTTGGCACCCACCATCTAATATTAATAAAATGAATTATTCGGAAATCACATCATTAAAACAATTAGCGAATTTTTTGCGCTGTGATGCAGACTTTTTAGAGAAAGCTATTAATTATGAATATAGCATTATTGATGATAAAAATGAAACTGAAGAAATAAATTCAGATATAATTGTTGAGAGACTGTATATTAAAAAGAAAGGACGAGCTACAGGATATCGAGTCGTATTTGAGGTAAAGACTTTTCAACTTGCAAATACCTTAAAAATTTTAAACAATCATCTAAATAAGATTTATACTCCACCACACTTTATTCATGGCTTTGTATCAGGAAAAAATGTAAAAACAAATGCGTCTGCTCATATAAATAAAAAAGAAGTTCTTTCAGTCGATATTAAGGATTTCTTTGACACAATTAATGATGTGATGATAACTGAAGCATTAATAAACCTTGGATTTAATAAACAAATTGCAAAATACATTTCATCGATTACAACAATTAATGGGCATTTAGTTCAAGGATTTAACACAAGTCCGACTATTGCAAATTTGGTTGCTCTTCCTATGGATGAAAAACTACTTTTATTATGTGACAATTCTGCGATTTACACTCGGTATGCAGATGATTTATATTTTTCCACAAATACCAAATTGCCAACCATTGAATCGATAGAAGACATAGTTACAAGTTTTGGGTTTAGCCTGAACCATAAAAAGACAAAACAAATGTCACGAGGTAAAAAACAATTTGTTACAGGATTGACTGTCTTTGATAATAAATATCCTCGTATACCAAAAATAATAAAAAGAAATCTTAGACTTGAATTGCACTATCTTGAAAAGTATGGGTTTAAAAATCACGCCATAAACCGCCTTAAAATGTCAGGCTTGGATATGCATAATATCAACAATTATCAATATGAAATTCAAGAAGAAATTAAAAAAATACAAAATAGAATATTTGGCTGGATATATTATATCAACTCAATTGAGCCAAAAGTTGCAAAAAGGTTTTTGGGAAAAATTAAAATAGCGAAAAACTAATGCAGCAACCTCTAAAAGCTGACATATTCAATATCGGAGTTTGTAAGTTGCAAAGGGCATTAACTTCCTTTAAAATTGTTGTAAATTAATAAGCGATCGCCTTGTTAAACGCTACTGCTCATGCCAGAAAACCTTTAATAATTTTACTTCTCCCCCACAAACAAAAACACTTTTGCGACAAATACTCCTTTATAAACTTCAGTAATTTAGTAATATACAAAATATTTTAACTTTTAATCGCAAAATTTATGCTTTGCATAGATATATTTGATATTTTTGGGGAGTGCTATGACTACAATCTGACAGATCCAACCAAATTTGAATGTATTGTATGTTTTTTTCATACATATAAACGAGTTATAGCCAATTTTAAAAAGATAAATTAGAATCATTATGAGCATTGTAAAAAGACAACATTATGTATGGAGACATTATCTCAGACCTTGGGCTGAAAATGATAATATCTGGACATATTTTACTCAATTAAAAAAGATTGAAAAGACAAGTCTAATGGGCGTAGCTCAGGAGCGATACTTCTATAAACTTGTTGACTTTACAGATGCAGAAGAAACGTTTTTAAAAAACTACATTGAAAAATTCAGCCCTTCCTTAGTGAAATCACTGAATTTTGACTTTTTAAATCTATTCACTAGCACGAGCAAATTAAAAAAGTCCTTAGATGAGACAATAAATCCTGCTATTGATAAAGAAAAGTATGCTGAAGAAATCAGAAAATTAGAGATTAATTTGATGGAAATTGGACATGGGAAAATTGAAAATTTAGGACATAAGCTTATAGCACTCCAAAGTTTAGAAGACTTAAAAACAATCGAACAAGACGATTATTTGTTTGAAGCAATAATGTTTTTGTGTTTTCAATATTTTAGAACAAAAAGCATGCGTAAATCGGCTTTACAGCCATTTATTGGAGGAGAATATGAAGAGTTAGCAAAAAAATCTTGGAATATTTTAAGTTATGTATCAGCAACAACTGTAGCAAAGAATATATCGCTTGACCCTAAACTTAAATTTATTTTTCATGAGAATAATACAACTGAGCAATTCATTACTTGCGACCAACCTGTATTTAATATTCTTAATGACAAAACTGATGAAAAAGGAGAAGTAACTCATTTAGAGTTTTATTATCCAATTTCACCAAAAAAAGCTTTGACAATACATTTTCGTGAAGAACAGACGGAGAAATTCATAGGCAATAACGCCGACAAAGAACTTGTTGACTACTTTAACAAAAAGGTTATTGAGAACTCCGACTTCTACGTTTTTGCTGACAACAAAGAACAATTAGAAAGACTAAAATAATTTTAAAGCAATATATTTAACTAAATTGCTAATTTAAAAAAACAACATAATGTCATTACCAAAAGAACATAATAAAGAAACTAAAAGACTTCTTAAAGGCGTATCGACTGAAATTATTGCTCAATGGCTTCTCAAAGAAGGATTTTATCCTGAACAATATGTAATGCCTCCAACTTTTCAAGTAAAACAATTAAAGTTACAGAATGACCCCTATTTTCAAGTTGACACAACAGGTGTGCAACCAAATTTTGACCCAGAAAAAAGTGAACTCGTTAATGTATCATTTCCAAAATCAGAGCTAACCGATAGGACTTTTGGGATTATATCTCCTAAAATTTACCACGATATTGTTTGGTATTTAATGAACGAATGGGATTTAGTAATCAAAACCCTATTCAATCCATTAAATAAAATCTATTCATATAGCTTCCCAATACCTATCTCTAAAAGCAATGAAGGCTCTTTAGGCAATTTAAGAGCTGGTAGAATGATTTATGAATTTTTAGAAATGGCAGAGAACGACTTGGTCGCAGAAGCATATAATTATAAATACATTCTCAAAACAGACATAAAAAACTTTTATCCTTCAATTTATACTCATAGTATTGCTTGGGCTATACACACTAAAGAAGTTATTAGAAAAAAAGGTAACCGAACAAATTATGTAAACTTTTTAGGACTGAAATTGGATAGACTTTTTCAATCTGCTAATGATGGTTGTACAAACGGAATACCAATTGGACCTGCTATTTCGGACTTGACCTCCGAAATAATTCTAAGTTCAATTGACACGGAAAGTTCAAAAGTAATTGGCGCAAAAGGAATTGATTTTATAGGCGTTAGATTTAAAGACGACTATAGATTTCTTTGTCAATCAAAACAAGATGCTAATTTTATAATTAAAACAATACAAAAACAAATGGCTTTATTCAATTTGACTTTGAATGAAAGCAAATCGCAAATTGATGAATTACCAGAAGGATTATTTCGAGAATGGACAGCAGAGTATCAACCATTTTCATTGCGTTACAAAAGAAAAATTAATTATAAGAGATTTGAGAATTCGCTCCGTGGAACACTTAAAGTAGATAAGAAATACGAAGGCACTGGAATTGTTGATAGGTTTTTAAGTGAGTTGTCAACAAAAGATAACAATTTGAAGTTTAATTTTAAAGATAAAGACCTTTTAAAAGCAATTAGTTTATTATTGCTACTTAAGGAAAGAAGAAATAAATCTTTTCCACAAATTCTCGGAATTATAGAAAAAATCATTGAAGAAAATAAAGGTAAAGTTAGAACTATTAACAAGATTAAATTAATACTCGAAAATCTGCTTAACGAGAAATTTAAGAATGTTGAAGACAATCAATACGACCTTATTTGGTTGATATATTTTATAAAGTCTTTGGACTTATTTCCAATTATTTATCCATCAAAAATTAAATCTCCTTTGATTACGAGCTTAAAGAGCAATCGTTTAGACTTTTTTAAACCATTACCGGCAGAGATTAAACTTTTTGAAACAATAAAAAAGCCTAGAAAAAACACAAAATTGCTGACTCATTTATCCCTATTTAAAAAGACAGATGAATAGAAAAACGGGCTATAACACACGCTAAGCCTTCGTGGGAACGTTATCTCATCACCCCCTCTCAAACCCCAATCGCTTCCCCACTTTCGTTCCGACAATTTTTCCGTTGTCCCAGGCCAGATGGCCGTTGACGAAGGTTTTGGCGATGGTGGCCGGCAGGGTTTCGCCTTCGAGGGGCGACCAGCCACATTTGTAGAGGATGTTGGATCTGGTGATTTTGTATTTCTTTGAAGTGTCGACCAGCACCAGATCGGCGTAATAGCCTTCGCGGATAAAGCCGCGTTTAGCGACATTAAACAATATGGCCGGCTTATGACACATGTAATTTACCACATCGGCCAGCGACCACAGACCCGATTCGCTCATGGCAATCATGGCCTGCAGACTGTGCTGCACCATAGGTCCGCCCGAAGGAGCATCGAAATAAGGTTTCATTTTTTCGGCCAGTAAATGCGGTGCATGATCGGTAGCGACCACATCGAGCAAACCCGCTTTCAGTCCGTCGCGCAGGCCCTTGCGGTCTTCGGCCGTTTTGATGGCCGGATTCCATTTCACCAGATTGTCGTGCGTGCGGTAATAATCGTTGGTAAACCACAGATGATGCACACAGACTTCGGCGGTGATGCGCTTTTTTTCAAGCGGCATTCCGGCATCGAATAATTCAAGTTCCTTTGCGGTTGACACATGAAAAACATGCAGTCGTGTTTTCTTTTTGCGCGCCAGTGCCACTGCGTACGACGAAGATTTGAAGCAGGCTTCGGCACTGCGGATAGCAGGATGCACCGAGGCACTGATTTCGTCGCCGAAAAAGTTTTTGAACGATTCGGTGTTTTGTTTGATCGTTTCTTCGTCTTCGCAATGTGCAGCAATGATGTGCGGCGTTTCGGCAAAAAGTTTTTCGATGGTTTTTGTATTGTCCACCAACAGATTTCCGGTGGATGAACCGAGAAATATTTTTATTCCGCAAACGGTATCCAGCGGCGTTTTCAGCACTTCTTCGATGTTGTCGTTCGACACGCCCATGTAAAAACTGTAATTGGCGAGCGAATCTTTCGAAGCGATTTTATATTTGGCTTCGAGTAGATCCAGTGTCAAAGTCGGCGGTTTTGTGTTGGGCATTTCCATGTACGACGTCACGCCACCGGCAACAGCAGCGCGGCTTTCGGTATAGATGGTTGCTTTTTCTTCCATGCCCGGCTGGCGAAAATGCACCTGATCGTCGATGACACCAGGCAACAGATATTTTCCTTTCGCATCGATGGCCGTATAGCCGGCAGGGGTTTTTGAATTTTTCCCTTCGTTGATTTTTTTAATCAATCCGCCGGAAATAAAAACTTCGCCCTCAAAGATCCTGCTTTCGTTTACGATCCGGGCGTTGAAGATGTGATAAGATTCCATTGTTATTTTTGATGGCGGCGCTTCGTATTGCGCAAGCGTAATTGAATGACGCCGAAAAAGGCTTCACGAACAATTCCTTTGGTCATTTTTGATTGGCCCAGCGTTCGATCGGTAAAAATAATAGGCACTTCTTTGATAGAAAAGCCCAGTTTATGAATCGTATATTTCATTTCAATCTGGAAGGCATATCCCAGGAATGAAATTTTTTCGAAGCGGATGGCTTCGAGCACGCGCCGTGTATAGCACACAAAACCCGCGGTGGTGTCGCGCACTTTCATACGGGTGATGAAGCGCACGTAAGCCGAAGCATAGTAGCTGAGCAGCACACGGCCCATCGGCCAGTTGACGACATTTACGCCGGTGATATAACGCGAGCCTACCGCCATGTCGTAGCCATCGTCGTGGCAGGCTTTATACAGACGGATGAGGTCTTCCGGATTGTGGCTGAAATCGGCATCCATTTCGAAAATATATTCATAGCCATGAGCCAATGCCCATTTGAAACCGTGAATATACGCGGTGCCCAGCCCGAGTTTGCCTTTGCGTTCTTCAATATGCAGGCGGTCTTTAAATTCAGGCATTAAGCCCTTTACAATATCGGCTGTTCCATCGGGGGAATTATCCTCGATGATGAGAATATGAAAGTCTTTTTCGAGCGAAAAGACCTTACGGATAATATTTTCAATATTCTCCTTCTCGTTGTAGGTCGGTATGATTACTAATGAATCTGACACGGCATTGATTTGCGCAAATGTAAAAAAAATTCCGGTTTCAGTCAAAAAAAATTCTGTGCATCTGTAATAATCCCCGGTATATATGAAAAAATGTATTTAAAAAAAATCCTCTTTTAGAACACGGATCCGCCTGCGGCGGACACGGATTAGACGGATTCCTACGCCGCGGCGTAGCGGCGGACACGGACCCGCCCTGTCTGCAACAGGCAGGCTGCAGCGGGCAGGTAAAACAACTCCGTTATTACACGTGATGCAAAAGCCGTAATTCAAAGCAGCTGCTTGAATTCTGCAAGCTCGCTTGCAAATTCATTCAGCTGCTTTGAATCAACACAACGAAGTTGTGTTGATATAAGCGGCTTTTGCTACCACTGCAATCCGTGTGAATCCGTTAAATCCGTGAAAATCCGTGTTTAAAAAAAGACGAAATCTAATCCACGATCAAAAAAAGCAGGATCCAAACCAAATCCACTAATTTGTAGAATATTGACTTCAATTATAATTATGTTTTTAATAATTGCGGGTAAAATAAAGGCTGATTAAAAATAAATTTTGCATTTATGTAAAACATTTATATATTTACACCCTTATGGGGTTTCGCTTTCTTTTCGCCCCGCTTCAGTGGGGATACATATTAGTCACATGTTTTCGTAAATTACTGTATTTCACAGGATTACGAAAGAGACATTCCTTTGACATTCCGGTCATTTGCATCGGGAATTTGTCCGTGGGCGGAACCGGTAAAACCCCTCATACCCGGTATATTTCACGTTTACTTCTTGAAAATGACCATAAAGTTGCCATTTTATTGCGTGGATATAAACGGAAATCGAAAGGATTTATTCATTGCACCTTTGAGCACAATGTGACTGAAATTGGCGATGAAGCTTATGAATACATTCATGGATTGCCTCAGAACATCAACATCTTTGTTTGTGAGAAAAGGAAAAAAGGCATTCGTGAAATTCAGACATTATTTCCTGAAACATCGGTCATCCTGATGGACGATGGTTTTCAGCATCTGGCCGTAAAAGCCGGAATGAATATTCTGCTCACCGATTATCTGAATCCCTTTTACAGGGACCATGTTCTGCCGGTAGGCACACTGCGGGAACCGCGGATGGCAAAAAAACGGGCCGATCTGATTGTGGTTACCAAAACACCGAAAGTCTTTTCGCCCATTATAGCCCGCGATTTAATTGAAAAAGTAAAACCGGCCGCACATCAATCGGTTGCCTTTTCGTATCTCGATTACGGTAAACCGGTCAAAGTGTATCCCGACAGCACCGCAGCCGATGCTATTCCGGAAAATCTGTACACCGTCTTTCTGATTGCGGGCATTGCCAATCCGTATCCACTCGAAGAGTACATCAAAAGAAGTTGTGTTGATCTGTACACCTTCCGTTTCCCTGATCACCACCAGTTTACAGTGAGCGAAATACAAAACATTGCCGCTGATTTTGACCGCCACCTGATGAAGAGTAAAGTCATTTTCACTACGGAGAAAGATGTAGCGCGATTAATGGCGCCCGAAATCAAGGAAAAATTAGTACATTTGCCTCTCTTTTACATTCCGGTAAATATCGGCTTTCACGACTCAAAGGATGTAAACGCTGAACAATTAATTCTTGATTATGTTGGAAAAAATTTCAAAAACAGCTGATTTCATTCGCAGC
>Ga0209373_10001641_pt1 | contig 25218 bp, 24 predicted proteins | sample Higcelweek5metaG_FD_187173 | JGI IMG/M metagenome (GOLD analysis project Ga0209373, IMG submission 187173) | Freshwater pond sediment microbial communities from the University of Edinburgh, under environmental carbon perturbations - High... | ecosystem: Environmental > Aquatic > Freshwater >... | reverse complement strand
GCCATGCAATCGGCCCCCAGTTCACGCGCCTGATCCAGCAGATCCTTGAACTTGACCGTCTGGTTGCAGCGCACGCAGGGGATGGGCGTTTCGCCCTTCAGATAGGTATCGACGAAATCATCCATCACCGCATTGCGGAACCGGCTTTCGTAATCCAGCACGTAATGCGGAATCTCGATCTGGTCGGCTACCCGGCGGGCGTCATAGATATCCTGCCCGGCACAGCAGGCACCCTTTTTGCCCACCGTCATGCCGTAATCATAAAGCTGCAGGGTGATGCCGACGACATCATACCCCTCCCGCTTCAACATGGCAGCGGCAACGGAACTGTCCACGCCGCCGGACATGGCGACGACGACGCGGGTGTCGGCGGGCGACTTATCGAAACCAAGGCTGTTCATGGGCCGAAATATAAGCCGCCACCGGCCCCGCCGCCACGGGGGTGAAAAGCAAGGCGGCTATGAAGGGGCGGTGCTTTTTGCCGCAGGGGGAGGCAAAGGGCACATGTCATCACGACATGTGCGTTCGTACAGAAGGGGCTGAACCGGATTATACTGCCGGCCATGCCCGCCCGTCTGGAAGGAACCAACCCATGAGCCATGGCATCGCCCTGATCGACACGCTGCTGATCGGCACCCCGGAACCGTTGGGACCGAAGGGGGTGCCCAGCAGTATCCAGGCCCGCCGTCCTGTGCCCGGCCCGGTACAGGCGGATGAAAACGGCCTGTTTGGCGACCGGGTGGGCGATGACAGGGTGCATGGGGGGGCGGAAAAGGCCATCCATCTCTACCCGTTCGACCATTATGCACGCTGGGCCGCCGAACAGCCGGTGATGGCACCGCATCTGGCCGCCCCCGGCGCCTTTGGGGAGAATTTCTGCGTCGCCGGGGTGACGGAGGCGGATATCTGCTTAGGCGACGTGGTGGAAGTGGGTGGCGCCCAGCTTCAGGTCTCCCAGGCGCGCCAGCCCTGCTGGAAGCTGGGCGCGCGCTTCGGCCTGCCCGCATTGCCCCGGCTGGTGCAGAAGAGCGGGCGTACCGGCTGGTACTACCGGGTGCTGAAACCGGGGGCGATTTCCCAGGGCGACCCGATCCGCCTGCTGGACCGGCCCCACCCGGCCTGGGACATCGCCCGCACCCTGCGCACGCTTTATGTCGACACGTTGAACCGGGAGGCGTTGGAGGAATTGGCCGAATTGAATGGCGCCAGCCCCGGCCTGCATCGGTTGGCCGCCAATCGTCTGGCCAATGCAGTGGTGGAGGATTGGGGCCGGCGGTTGGATGGGGTTTAACGGGCCTGCTCTTTGCGATTATCCTTCCAGGGTTTCCCGCCTGTATTATTTTTAAATCCCCAAGGATTCCATCACGCGGCTACCAGTTCAAACCGGTCCACATCCACCAGCCCCATATCGGTGATCTTCAAATGCGGGATCACCGGCAGGGGCAGGAAGGCCAGCTGCAGGAACGGTTCCGCCAGCGGGCAGCCCAGCGCCTTGACCGATGCCCGCAGCGCCTCCAGCTCATGTTCCACCGTCTCGAACGGTTTCAGACTCATCAGCCCCGCCACCGGCAGGGCCAGCTCGCCCACCACGGCCCCATCCTTCACCGCCACGAAGCCGCCACCGATCTCGATCAGCCGGTTGATCGCCACCACCATGTCGGCGTCGCTGGCACCCACGGCACAGATATTATGGCTGTCATGGCCGACCGAGCTGGCCAAGGCCCCGGACTTGATGCCGAAACCCTTCACAAAGCCCTTGCCGATATTGCGGGTGAAGCCGTGGCGTTCCACCACCACGATCTTCAGGATGTCATTCTCCGGGTCGGCATGGCGGCGGCCACCCCGATAGGGCACAGACGCCTGCAACGCCTCGGTGATGATCTTGTTGGGCAGCACGCCGATCACCGGCGTGCCGGGGCCGCTGGCGGGAATGGCCAGATCCTCGGCCACAATCCGCGACCGCTTGATGGAACCCAACCCCACCGGCGGCGGCGAACGACGACCGGCGAAGGTTTCAGCCGTGACTGGCTTGCCGGCGCGGATCACCTGGCTGACAGTGCATTGCGCCAGATCGTCCAGCAGCACGATATCCGCCAGATAGCCCGGTGCCACCAGCCCGCGATCCTTCAAGCCAAAGCCGCGCGCCGCCGACCAGGTGGCCGTGCGGTATGTGGCGGCAATATCCGCTCCATGGGCGATGGCGCGGCGGATCAGATGATCCAGATGCCCTTCCTCGGCAATATCCAGCGGGTTGCGGTCATCGGTGCAGAAGGCCAGGAAAGGACTGGTCAGCGGGTCGATCAGGCCCGCCAGCGAATCCACATCCTTGGAAACGGAGCCATCGCGGATCAACACCTGCATCCCCTTCGCAATCTTCTCCCGCGCTTCGGCCTGGCTGGTACATTCATGGCAATTGCGGATGCCACACGACAGATAGGCGTTCAGTTCCTTGCCCGTCACCAGCGGGGAATGGCCGTCAATATGGGCACCGTAGAATTCGGCCAGTTTGTCCAGCGTCTCCTCATCCTTCCACAGCACGCCGGGGAAGTTCATGAACTCGGCCAGGCCGATCACCTTGGGATGGTGGCGGTGGCGGGCCAGATCGTCGGCACTCAGTCTGGCGCCCGCCGTTTCCAGATGCGTGGCCGGTACGCAGGACGATAGCTGCACCCGCAAATCCATCGCCGTGGAGAGCGAGGATTGCAGGAAATATTCCAACCCCGTCTCCCCCATTACATTGCAGATCTCATGCGGGTCGCAGATGGCCGTGGTGGTGCCGCGCCCCAACACACAGCGGTCAAATTCGCTGGGTGCCACCAGGGTGCTTTCGCAATGGACATGGGTATCGATGAAGCCGGGCACGGCGAAGCGGCCCTTGCCATCAATCTCCACCAAGCCATCATAGCGGTCATAGGTGCCGACGATGGTGTCGCCGCAGATGGCGATATCTGTTTCGGCAATGGTGCCCGTCGCCACATTCAACAGCCGCACATTCTTGATCACCAGATCGGCGCGTGACCGGCCCATGGCCTGATCGATGCGCTGTTTCAGGATGGTCTTGGCGGTGGCACGGTCCATGAAGCCTACTCCGGCGGATACGGGCGATAACAGTCCCTATCCTGCGCCGAACCAGCAATGCAGCGCAACAAGGGCAGTGCTATTCCCGCTTTTGCTGGCACAGAAGCAGCAATTCCTGTTCGGCCTCCGGCTGAATGGGCTTGCCGTTGAACAGCACCTGATTGCCGCGCAACGTCACCATGCCAACCTGGACCTCCCCTTTGTAGAGATCGTTGGCCGGAATGCCCAAGCGTTTGGCCGTGTTCACAGTGATGGCCATGTTGATGTCACCGGAAAGGTCGATGCCGCCGCTGCCCGGCAGATCGGCCGGCACCACCGGATCGCCATTCACATCCACCCCCGGCTTATACTCTACATCGGCTGACGGGTGATGGCGTGTCACCCACTGGCAGGCGGCGGGATCAATGCGGATGGTGGGTTCAGGCACCGGGGCCGGCTGTTGCGGGGCCTGGGCCAAGGCCGGGGTTGCCAGCGTGCTGCACAGCAGCAAACCTATGGCGCCCCATGATTTTCCGTTGAATACTGGCATGGCCATCCCGCCCTTTCCCGTCTGCCCTTGGGGAGCCGTAACTTGCTTGAATCCTACTTCAAACTGAAGGCGTTGGGCAGTGATGTCCGCACTGAGCTGCTGGCCGGATTCACCACCTTTTTAACCATGGCCTACATCATCTTCGTGAACCCGCAGGTGCTGTCGGCGGCAGGCATGAACCAGGGGGCGGTGTTCGTCGCCACCTGTGTTGCCGCCGCCATCGGTTCGGCCATCATGGGGCTTTATGCCAATTACCCCATCGCCCAAGCGCCGGGCATGGGGCTGAACGCCTATTTCGCTTTCACCGTCGTCGGGCAGATGGGCTATAGCTGGCAGGTGGCGTTAGGCGCTGTGTTCATTTCCGGCATCCTGTTCATCATCCTGTCCGTGCTGCCGGTGCGGGAGGCGGTGGTAAACGCCATCCCCAAAAGCCTGAAACTGGCAATCTCTGCCGGGATCGGCCTGTTCCTGGCCATCATCGCGCTGGAAAATGCCGGCATCATCACGGCGCACCCCGTCACACTGGTGACGCTTGGCGATATGTCCAAGCCGCCGGCCATTCTGGCCTGCATCGGCTTCCTGCTGCTTTGCGCCCTGGTGGCACGGCAGGTGACGGGGGCGGTGATCATCACCATTCTGGCAGTGGCCGGCCTGGGCATGGCGCTGGGGGTGACGCCCTTCAACGGTCAGATTTTCTCCCTGCCGCCTGACCCGACCCCCACCCTGCTGGCCATGGACATCAAGGGTGCCTTGAATATCGGCCTGATCACCGTCGTCTTCGCCTTTTTCTTTGTTGATCTGTTCGATACGGCCGGCACGCTGGTGGGTGTGGCCCACCGCGCCGGCCTGCTGGATGAGCAGGGCCGCCTGCCCCGGCTGAAGCGGGCCCTGTTCGCCGATGCCGCCGCAACCACCGTGGGGGCGGCATTGGGCACCTCCACCGTCACCTCCTATATTGAGAGTGCGGCTGGCACCAACGTGGGTGGGCGGACCGGGTTGACAGCGGTCACCGTGGCCGTGCTGTTCCTGGCCTGCCTGTTCCTGGCGCCACTCGCCGGCAACATACCCACATATGCGACAGCCCCCGCCCTGCTCTATATCGCCTGCGTGATGGCACGCGGATTGACGGAAATCGACTGGGAAGAGATTACAGAATATGCACCCGCCGTCGTGGCAGCGCTAACAATGCCTTTAACTTACTCAATTGCACACGGAATAGGCTTTGGCTTTATTGCCTATGCGGGTGTCAAGATCCTCGCGGGGAAGTGGCGGGAGGCGGGGCCGGTGGTGATCGGCTTAGCCGCTCTTTTCCTTGCGAAATTCGTACTGTTGGGATGAAATCGGTTGCGGCGCCTCTGATACGGTATACAGCCGTCAGTGGCGCCCACACGATCAAAGCACGCATCTTTTTTGTGCGTTTTTTTGACAAAACCTGATTTTGGGGATGGACGGGTGGCGAGAGCGCATCTATACTCCGCCCCACAAAAAGAAAGACCGCGCCGAAAGGCAGCGCGGCCTGAGTTTAGGGAGGAATCGCCACCAGGCGTGTCAAGAAGGGATCCAACCCCGCTCGACAAGAATTAGTTTTTTCTTTTTACTGATCGAAGGCAAGCCGAAAATTCGGCTTGCCTTTTTGTTTGTGCATTTTTTATCCGAACCGCCTAAATGTCCAGCAACTGCATAAAGCAAGGCGGAAAAACGCTCGTGTTTTAGGCAATAAATCCGTCAAAACCCGCCCGCTGAGCCTTCATCCAGGGGATTTCCTGATTCGACAGGCGTAGATGCGCAGGGCAGTCCAGCCGGTGGGCACCGGGCAGATAGCCAATGCTCATCAGGAACTCCCCGACAATCTCCCCGCCCGTGAAACGGAAGGTCTTGCCGAACAGCTTCACCCAATCAACCTTGACAAGGGGATGATGGGCAGCGATCCAGCCATGAAAACCCCCATGGCTTTCACGCAGGCGTTGGATCACCTGGGCATTATGGATGGCGGCCTGCACCTTCAGCCGGTTGCGGATGATGCCAGGATCGCTCAACAGGCGGGCAACATCCGCGTCCCCATAGGCGGCCACCTTATCGACATCGAATTGATCGTAGGCGGCGCGGAAGCTCTCCCGCTTCCTCAAAATCGTCAGCCAGGAAAGGCCGGCCTGATTGATCTCCAGGATCAGCCGTTCAAACAGGTCGGCTTCCCCAGTCAGGGGGTAGCCATATTCATGGTCGTGATAGGGTCCGTGCCATTCGTGGCCGGGGGCGATATCGCAATAGCCGGACATGGCGGCCTGCCCTCTCCTGTCGTCGCGTTGGCGGGCAGGATAATGGAAGGCGCAAAGCTTGTCGCCACAAATGTTCTTGTTTTGTTTGTTATTCCTGCATGAAGGCGCGCCAATCCAGCAAGCCCGTCTTGGCGACAGTCCAGGCGGCCCCGACCAGCAGGGCGGAAATGATGCTGGTCCAAATGAATTTCCGCAGGATCATCGGACGGGTGGGCGCGCCGGGCTGATGCCCCGGTTGCTCGGCCTCATCCCGCTTTACACCAAAGGGCAGCACCGCAAACAGCACCGTCCACCAGACCGTGAAATAGATCGCCGCCCAGGTTGCCCAGCCCATAATGTGCCCCCGTCAGACCTGTTCGATCTCAACCAAGGTGCCGCAGAAATCCTTGGGGTGTAAAAACAGCACAGGCTTGCCATGGGCGCCGACCTTCGGCTCGCCATCGCCCAGCACCCGCAGGCCATCAGCCTTCAACTTGTCGCGGGCGGCCAGGATATCCTCCACCTCGTAACAGACATGGTGGATGCCGCCGGACGGGTTGCTGACCAGGAACTTGGCAATGGGGCTACCCTCCCCGAACGGGTGCAGCAGTTCGATCTTGGTATTGGGCAGTTCCACGAAAACCGTGGTCACACCATGATCGGGCAGGTCCAGCGCGCCGCTGACCTTGGCACCCAGCGTATCCCGATAGGTTGCCGTCGCTGCTGCCAGATCGGGCACCACAATGGCGACATGGTTCAAACGACCGATCATTTCTTCCCCCAGTTCATTCTTTTGTTCATAAATAAACACAAGGGCCGGGCACTGAAAGTCCTGACCCTTGCGGCATGGTGGCACGCATCGGCGCTAAATGCGCACCAGATGGATTTCCGTCATCGGCTTACGTCCCTGCATAGCGGAGAAATTGCGCCTTACCGCCACACGCGCGGCTTCCTTGACGGATGAATCTTCCAGACGGGCGCCGCGGGACAACTGGTCCACCGCACTGCGGATACGGCTGATCAGGTCCGCCGTCTCCTCCTCATGCTCATCCTCTTCCAGCAGCCCCATGATGGAGACCTTCGGATCGGCCAGCAGGTCGCCGCGCGGCGTCATCACCAGCGTCACCACCACGGCACCGCTCTGGGCCATGCGGGTACGACCGCGCAGGGCCTGGTTGTTCAGCGGTACAATACGCTTGCCATCAATGCAAAGCCGCCCGGCATGCACATGGCCCACCAGGGCGGCCGGGCCGGGAGCCAGACGGATGACCCCACCATCTTCCGGCACCACCACTTCCGGTACCTGGCAATCCTGTGCCAGTTCGGCATGGGCCGCCAGATGGCGCCCTTCCCCATGCACCGGCACCGCCACCTTGGGCCGGACCCATTGATACATCTGTATCAATTCATCCCGTGCGGGATGGCCGGACACATGCACGAAGGCATCGTCGGCGGTGACAATCTTGATCCCCCGCCGCAAAAGGCCATTTTGGATCCTGCCGATCGCCTTTTCATTGCCCGGAATTTCCCGCGCCGAGAAGATCACCACATCACCGCGTTCCAGCGTCACATCCGGGTGATCACCTGTGGCCATGCGGGACAGAGCGGCACGCGGTTCCCCCTGGCTACCGGTACAGATCAACAGCACCTTTTCGAGCGGCAGGAAACCCGCTTCCTTTTCAGTCAGGAAGGGCGGCAAGTCGGCTAGATAGCCATTCTCCCGCGCCGCCTCGTTGATGCGCCATAGGGAACGACCGACCAGTGCCACCTGCCGGTCATGCGCATGGGCGGCCTGGGTGATGGAATGCAGCCGCGCCACATTGCTGGCAAAGCAGGTAACCGCGATCCGGGTATCCCTAAACTGGCCGAACAACGCCATGAAGCTGTCGCGCACCTCCGATTCAGAACCGGAACGACCAGGCACCAGGGCATTGGTACTGTCGCAGACCATGGCCGTGACGCCTTCGCGCCCCAAATTCTGTAACGCCGTCTCATTCGACAGCAGGCCGATCACTGGATCGGGGTCCAGCTTCCAATCACCCGTATGCAGCACCGTTCCCGCAGAAGTGCGGATCACCACGGCGTTTGGTTCGGGGATTGAGTGGGTCAGGCTGATCAGTTCGATATCGAAAGGACCGATATTTGTCCGCCCCCCCAGCGGCAGAATATGGATCGGCACCTTGTTCTGCAGCCCCTTTTCCGTCAGCTTGGCCTTCAGGAAGCTGGCAGCAAAAGGTGTGCACCAGACCGGGACACGCAGATCTTCCCACAGATAGGGGATGGCACCTAAATGGTCCTCGTGTGCATGCGTTATCAGGATGCCGGCCAGATCCCCCAACCGCTGCTCGATAAAGCCGGTGTCGGGCAAAATAATCTCGATACCGGGCGTCGTTTCGTCAGCGAAACTAACCCCCAGATCAACCATCAGCCATTTGCCGGCATGATGGTAGAGATTGAGATTCATGCCGATTTCGCCGGAACCGCCCAGGGGCAAAAAATAAAGGGCAGCGGGATCGAAATCCTTTGTCGTCAAATGCTTGCTATCGTTCATTCGGTCCTGTTTTCAGTCCGGAGGGGGCTGTTGCGTTCATGGATCAAGCGGAGACCCCGCAACGTCAGGTCTCCATCAATATGGTGGATCAGGTTGCTTTCCTCCGCGAACAGGCGCACCAGGCCGCCCGTACCGATGACCGTCACCTTGCGCGAACCGTCAGGCGACAGTTCAGCGATAATCCGTTTCAAAATCCCTTCGATCAAGCCAGTATAGCCCCAGAACATCCCGGATTGCATGGCCCCCACCGTGCCGCGCCCGATGGCGCTGGCAGGCCGCAGGATATCCACCTTGGGCAACTGCGCCGCCACCTTGTGCAGGGCATCCAGTGACAGGGCCGGCCCCGGTGCGATAACACCGCCCAGAAAGGCTCCCGTCTCATCCACCACATCAAAAGTGGTGCCGGTGCCGATATCGATCACCACCAACGGGGCAGGATATGACGCGCGGGCAGAGATGGCATTCACCAGCCGATCCGCCCCCGCCTCGCGCGGGTTATCCAGCTTGATTTCGATACCCAGATCGACGCGCGGATCGCCCACCCTTTTCGGTTCGCAACCGAAATGTTCCTCGCACAGCTTGGCCAGGGCATAGGTCTGGGCGGGGACGACGGAGGACAGGATGGCATCGGTGACGTCGGCGGGCTTCAGCCCTTTCATTGCCATCAGGCTGATCAGCCAGACAGCATATTCATCGGCGGTACGCTGGCTGTCGGTGGAGATGCGCCAATGGCCCCGTTTCGCCTCGCCATCGAACACGGCGAATACGACGTTGGTGTTACCGGCATCAATGGCCAACAGCATCGGCCCTACCCTTCCCTACCGAAAAACACATCGCCTGCCGTCACGCGCCGGGGGGAGCCGTCGCAATCAACCAACAGGGCGCCATCCATACCAATGTCAAGCAGTGTGCCGGTGAAACTCTCATTCGCCAACCGCACCGTGACCAGTTCCCCAACCCCCTGTGCCGCGTTCAGCCAAGCGGCCCTGACAGGGGCAAAGCCCTGGGTCAGCAGGCGCTGGTACCATTGCAGGAAATGGCGCGCATAATGGACCAAGACAAGGCGGGGCGTGACATCCGCCGCCGCCCCTGCACCACGCAGCGAGGTGGCGGGATAGGGCGTGTCTTCAGGAAAGGCCGCCACATTGATACCGGTGCCCAGCACCAGCCAATCCACTGCCCCCGTCGGACCGGGTTCAGATTCCAAGAGGATGCCGGAAATTTTGGCCCCGCCCACCAGCACATCGTTGGGCCATTTCAGCGTCGGACGACCCGGGATCAAACCGGCAATCGTCTCCGCCACGGCCAAGGCCGCCACAAAGGAGACAAGAGCCGCATCTGCGGGCAGCAATTGTGGTCGCAGCACCAGGGAACAGGCGAGATTGCCTTCCGGCGAACTCCAGGCCCGGCCCCGCCGGCCCCGCCCGCCGGTCTGGCGATGGGTAAACACAATGGTACCCTCCGACGCCCCCTGTCGGGCCAGTTGCTTGGCCTCGTCATTGGTGCTGCCGCAGCTTTCCAGTTCGACCAAATAAAAGAACGCGGGCAGCTGGGCTGCCCGCGTTGCTTCATTCATCTCTTCAGGCTGGTTCATGCCAACGCCGTCAACGGACACCGAACAGGGAAGCCGCCGCCGCCGCCGCACCCGACGTGATGGGCGCCAGGAAGAAAATATAGACCGGGAAGACAAACAGCGCGGCACCAGTGGCAACCACCCCCGTCAGCAGTGCCGGACGGTCCAGCTGTTCCGTTACGTCATCGAAATACATTACCTTGATGACGCGCAGATAATAATAGCAGCTGATACCCGAGGCAATGACGCCGACGATGGCCAGACCATAAAGATGCGACTGGATGGCCGGCAGGAAGACCGCCCACTTGCCCCAAAAGCCCGCCGCCGGCGGCACACCGGCCAGTGACCACATGAATACCGCCATGGCGAAGGCCAGCAACGGATGGGTCTTGGACAGGCCGGCCAGATCGGCGATCTCCTCCACCGCACGGCCATTCTGGCGCATGGAGAGGATAATGGCGAATACGCCGACATTCATGGCCAGATAGATCGCCAGATAAATCAGCACGCCGCGCACGCCTTCCTGGCTGCCAGCCGACAGGCCGACCAGGGCGTAACCGATATGGCCGATGGAGCTATAAGCCATCAGACGCTTGATATTCTTCTGCTGGATCGCCCCCAACGCACCGACAATCATGGAAGCGGCGGCACAGAACCAGATCACCTGCTGCCACTGGGCCAGCAGATCACCGAAGGGACCGACCAGCACGCGGATAAACAGGGTCATCGCCGCAACCTTGGGTGCAACGGCGAAAAAGGAAGTGACGGAGGTCGGCGCGCCCTCATAGACGTCCGGCGTCCACATATGGAACGGAACCGCCGAAATCTTGAAAGCCAGACCAGCCGCCACGAACACCATGCCGACAATGACACCCAGCGACGGGCTGCCAGTCAGCACATCGGCCAGACGATCGAAACTGGTGGTACCAGTAAAGCCATAGACTAGGCTGGAACCGTACAGCAGCAAACCGGAGGAGAGCGCACCCAGCACAAAGTACTTCAGGCCCGCTTCCGAGGACTTGGCCACATCGCGCTTGAACGCCGCCAGCACATAGAGCGCAAGCGACTGCAGTTCCAGCCCGATATAAAGCGATATCAGGTTATTGGCCGATACCATGCCCATCATGCCGAGCGTCGCCAGGACGGCAAGTACCGGATATTCGAAGCGGGCCACCCGCTCCTTCTCCAGATAATTGATCGACAGGATAATCGACAGGCCAGAAGCCGTCAGGATCAGCAGCTTGGCGAAAACCGCGAACGGGTCGGTGACGAACAGACCGTTGAAGGTCACCACGCGGCCCGTCAGCCCCGGACCGGTGACGGCCAGGAAGCCGGCTCCGATCAAGGAAGCCACGGCCAGCCAGGAAACCAGCCGCAGGGAGCCTTCACCCCGGAAGACGCCGATCAAAAGCAGCGCCATGGCAGCAACGGCCAGGAAGATCTCCGGCAGGGCAGGGATCAGGTCGGGAAAGGTTGCCATGGCTCAGTTCTCACTCGCCTTGTCGGCCACCGGCTGCCCGTCAGCGGCGACCGGCACGGTCTCTTGGGTGACGTGTGCGGTCTGGGTCGGCTGGGCTTCGATCAGCCCTGCCGAACGCAGCGACGCCTGATGATCCGCCAGGATCTTCTCAAGCGTCGGATTATAGACATTCTGGAAGCTGGCCGGATAGACGCCCATGATGATCACAATGGCGACCAGCGGGGCGAAGAAGCTGACTTCCTTCCAGTTCAGATCCTGCATCGACTTCACCTCCGGCTTGTCCAGCTTGCCGAAGAACAGCTTGCGATACAGCAGCAGCATGTAGGCAGCACCCAGAACCAGACCGGTGGCAGATAGCAGGCCGACCCAGGTATTGGCCTCGAACGCGCCCAGCATGGTCAGAAATTCCCCGACAAAGCCGGAGGTACCAGGCAGACCGACCGACGCGAACATGAAGATCGCAAACACCACCGCATAGCGCGGCATGTTCTTGGCCATGCCGCCATAGGCAGCCATCTCACGGGTATGCAGGCGGTTATAGGCAACACCGATGCAGAGAAACAGGGCTGCCGACACGAAAGTGTGGCTCAGCATCTGGAACATCGCACCGTCCAGACCCTGCTGGTTCATGGTGAAGATGCCCATCGAGACGTAACCCATATGGGCCACGGAGCTGTAGGCGATCATCTTCTTCATGTCGCTCTGCGCCAGCGCCACCAGCGAGGTGTAAATGATGGCGCCGATCGACATCACGAAGACCAGATTCTGGAAGTAGAAGCTGGCTTCCGGCAGCATCTGGATGTTGGCGCGGATCAGACCATAGCCACCCATCTTCAGCATCACGCCGGCCAGCATCACCGAACCGGCGGTGGGTGCTTCCACGTGGGCGAACGGCAGCCAGGTATGGGCGGGCCAGATCGGCGTCTTCACCGCAAAGGCGATGAAGAAGGCCAGCCATAGCCAGATCTGCATGTCGGAGCTGAACGGATAATCCACCATCACCCGCATATCCATGGTGCCGGCGGTCAGATACATGGCCAGGATGGCCAGCAGCATCAGCACCGAACCCACGAAGGTGTAGATGAAAAACTTGTAGGAGGCATAGACGCGGTTGGGGCCACCCCAGACACCGATCATCAGGAACATCGGCAGCAGCACCCCTTCGAAGAAGAAGTAGAACAGCACGAAGTCCAGCGCAGTGAACATGCCGATCAGCATGGTCTCCAGGACCAGCAGCGCGATCATGAATTCCTTGACGCGTTTTTCAACCGCATCCCAGGAAGCCAGCACACAGATCGGCGTCAACAGGGTGGAGGCCAGGACAAACCAAACCGAAACGCCATCAATGCCCTTGATGTAGGCGATGTTGAAGGCGGGCAGCCACTGCACTTCCTCCACCAGCTGGAAGCCGGGGTTGGAGGGGTCGAAGGCAGTCAGGATGAACAGTGAAACAATAAAGGTGATGATCGACGTCCACAACGCCACACTCTTGGCGTTACGCGCAACGTTCTGTTCCTCCCCACGGATGAGCAGGATGAACAACGCGCCGACAAGGGGCAGGAACGTCGTCAGCGAAAGGATCGGCACATCGGCCATTTCGAAAGACTCCCTACCTCAGCGCGCCAGGAAGAACCAGCCGGCCAACGCGACCACGCCGATCACCATCACGAAAGCATAATGGTACACATAACCAGACTGCAGCCGGCTGGCGACGACCGAGAGGCCGCGCGTAACCTTGGCCGCCCCATCGGGGCCCAGACCGTCGATGATGGCCACATCGCCCACCTTCCACAGGCCGAAGCCAAGCTTCATGGCCGGACGGACGAACAGGGCATTGTACAGTTCATCAAACATGTACTTGCGGAACACGAAGGCATGGATGGCCTTGAAGGTGCCGACAAAGGCACCCGGCAGGCCCGGTGCGAACATGTAGAAGACATAGGCGAGCGCGATACCGGTCAGACCCGCCACCAGCGGGGCATAGGGCACCCAGCCGGGCACATGGTGGGCGGCATCAATGATCGTGCCATGCTCACCGGCCAGCATGAAGATGCTGCCGGACCAGAATTCTGCCAGCTCATGACCGACGAACCAGTCCTTGGCAACGATACCGGCCAGCACCGCACCCACCGCCAGCACGAACAGCGGGGCCAGCATCACCAGCGGGCTTTCATGCACATGCGCCATCACCTTTTCGGAAGCGCGCGGCTTGCCATGGAAGGTCATGATCAGCAGACGCCAACTGTAGAAGGCGGTCATGAAGGCGGCAGCAATGCCCATCCAGAAGGCGAAGGTTCCGATGGCGGTGTGCTTGGCGAAGGCCACTTCCAGGATCATGTCCTTGGAATAGAAACCGGCGAAGATCGGGATACCGGCCAGGGCCAGATTGCCGATCCACATCAGCACATATGTCACGGGGATCTGCTTCCAGATGCCACCCATATTGCGCATGTCCTGCTCGTCAGACATGGCATGGATCACCGAACCGGCACCCAAGAACAGCAAGGCCTTGAAGAAGGCATGCGTCATCAGGTGGAACACGGCAGCAGGATAGGCCCCAACACCGATGGCAAAGAACATGTAGCCAAGCTGGCTCATCGTCGAATAGGCGATGACGCGCTTGATGTCGAACTGAGTCAGGCCGATCGTGGCGGCGACAAAGGCCGTCAGGGCACCCAGCACCGTCACCACTTCCAGCGCCGCCGGGGCATATTCGAACACCGGGCTCATACGCGCCAACATGAACACACCGGCGGTCACCATGGTGGCCGCATGGATCAGTGCCGACACCGGGGTCGGTCCCTCCATGGCATCCGGCAGCCAGGTGTGCAGGCCCAGTTGGGCCGACTTGCCCATGGCACCAACGAACAGCAGCAGGCAGGCGCAGGTCAGTGCATGAACCTGGAAGCCCAGGAAATTAAAGGTGGTGTCAGCCTTAGAAGCCGCCTGCTCGAAGATAGCATCGAACTGCACGGTACCGAAGATCACGAACACGGCCATGATGCCCAGCGCAAAGCCGAAATCGCCCACGCGGTTGACCAGGAAGGCCTTCATGGAGGCGTCGTTGGCGCTCTTCTTTTCGTACCAGAAATTGATCAGCAGATAGGAGGCAACGCCCACCCCCTCCCAGCCGAAGAACATCTGCAACAGGTTGTCGGCCGTCACCAGCATCAGCATCATGAAGGTGAACAGCGACAGGTATGACATGAAGCGGGCCTTGCTCGGATCGTGGCTCATATAGCCGACCGAGTAGACATGCACCATGGAGGAGACGCCGTTCACCACCACCAACATGACAGCGGTGAGCGTATCGATACGCAGCGACCATGACACTTCGAAAGTGCCGCTGTCGATCCATGTGAACAGGTGGATTGTGCGCGCGGCCTCGTGCCCGCCGAAACCGATTTCGGTGAACAGCAGCACGGACAGCACGGCAGCCGTCAGTACACCGGCGCAGGTGACGATCTGAGCACCGCGGTCACCGATCAGGCGACCGAAGAACCCGGCGATGAAGGCGCCCAGCAAGGGCAGGAAGATGGCAGCGATTTCCATGATGCCCGCCTCAACCCTTCATCATATGAATGTCTTCAACCGCGATGGTGCCGCGGTTGCGGAAGTACACCACCAGGATCGCCAGACCGATCGCCGCTTCCGCGGCAGCCACGGTCAGGATGAACATGGTGAAAATCTGGCCAACCAGGTCATTGAGATAAACCGAGAAGGACACCAGATTGATGTTGACCGCGAGAAGGATCATCTCGACGGACATCAGGATGATGATCACATTCTTCCGGTTCAGGAAGATGCCGAACACGCCGATGGTGAACAGCACCGCCGACAGGATCAGGTAATGCGAAAGTCCAACTTCCAACATGATCAAACGCCTCCCCGCGTCGGCACCTTCCGCACCACGACAACCTGGTCGCGCTTGCGGTCAAGCTGCTGGCCAATCTCCTGGCGGCGGACACCCTTGCGCGACCGCAGGGTCAGCACGATGGCACCGATCATCGCGACCAGCAGGATCAGGCCGGAAGCCTGGAAGGCGTAAACGTAATCTGTATAGAGAATATGGCCGATGGCCTGAGTATTGGTCAGTTCAGACGCCGGCGGGATCGCCGTGGGACCACCCGCAGGCTCCACCGGGCCGATCAACTGCGTGGCAGCCAGGAAGCCCAGTTCCACCGCCAGAATGCCGCCGACGACAAGGCCGACGGGCAGATAGCGCAGGAAGCCCTGGCGCAATTCCTGGAAGTTGATGTCGAGCATCATCACCACGAACAGAAACAGCACTGCCACCGCGCCGACATAGACGATGACCAGGATCATGGCCACAAATTCGGCACCGATCAGCACGAACAGGGCTGCTGCGCTGAAGAACGCAAGGATGAGGAACAACACCGAGTGAACGGGGTTCTTGGCGGTGATCACCCGCACGGCCGAAGCCAGCAGGATCGCGGCGAACACGAAGAATGCGATATTCACCATGGTTACGCCGCCTCCGGCGCGGGTCGTTTGCTGAAACAGGTCACGGAGGATACTCCGGGCGAAGGGCAGGCGGACGGTCCGGCGGGATCGCCGGAACGCCAACGGTTTTTATCGGTACGGCGCATCTGCCGCAAGATTGGCAGCGATCAGGGCTTCCCAGCGGTCGCCATTCGCCAACAGCTTTTCCTTGTTATAGAAAAGCTCCTCGCGGGTTTCCGTGGCAAATTCCAGGTTCGGCCCCTCGACGATGGCATCGACCGGGCAGGCCTCCTGGCACAGACCGCAATAAATGCACTTCGTCATATCGATGTCGTAGCGCGTGGTCCGGCGGCTGCCATCCTCACGCGGTTCGGCTTCGATGGTGATGGCCAGAGCCGGACAGATCGCCTCGCACAGCTTGCAGGCGATGCAGCGTTCCTCGCCGTTCGGGTAACGGCGCAGTGCGTGTTCACCGCGGAAACGCGGGCTGGTCGGCCCGCGCTCATACGGATAGTTGATGGTCGCCCTTGGGCGGAACATGTAGCTGAATGTCAGCGCCATGCCCTTCACAAGCTCAACCAGGAACAGGCCGCGCGCGGTACGGTCGAGCAGGGCCATGATCACCTCCATAACCGGGAGGAGGAACCAATCCCCCTGCCCTTTACAAGCGATATCATTTCGGCAGCAGGTCGAAATGGACCAGAACACCGGCGGTCAGGACGACCCAGATCAACGAGAATGGCAAGAAGACCTTCCAGCCCAGGCGCATCAGCTGGTCATAGCGGTAACGCGGCAGCGTCGCGCGGACCCAGATGAAGCAGAACAGGCAGAAGCAGATCTTCAAGATGAACCAGAGCGGCCCCGGTATCCAGTTCAGCGGTGCAATATCCAGCGGCGGCAACCAGCCCCCGAGGAACAGCACACTGGTCATGGCGCTCATCAGGATCATGTTGATATATTCGCCCAGGAAGAACAGGGCGAAGGTCATCGACGAATATTCAACGTTGAAACCACCGGACAGTTCGGATTCACCTTCCGGCAAGTCGAACGGTGCGCGATTGGTTTCCGCCAGCGCCGAGATGAAGAAGATGATGAACATCGGGAACAGCGGGATGAAGAACCAGACATTCTTCTGCGCTTCCACGACCTTCGACAGGTTCAGCGATCCGACGCAGAGCAGCACGGTGATGATGACGAGGCCAATAGAAACCTCGTAGGACACCATCTGCGCCGCTGCACGCAAGCCACCCAGGAAGGCGTATTTCGAGTTCGACGCCCAGCCCGCCATGATGATGCCATAGACACCCAGCGAACTGATGGCGAAGAGATAGAGGACACCGACATTAATATCCGCCAGCACCAGCCCTTCACCGAACGGGATCACCGCCCAGGCCACCAGCGCCAGCAGGAATGTGAGCATCGGCGCGGCGACGAAGACGACGCGGTTGGCGCCGGCCGGAATGACGGTCTCCTTGCCCAACAGCTTCAGGCCGTCGGCAAAAGGCTGCAACAAACCCCAGGGACCGACAAGAGCAGGCCCCTGGCGCAGTTGCATCGCCGCCATCACCTTGCGCTCGAAATAGGTCAGCATGGCCATGCCGATCAGCAGCGGCACAGCGATGACCAGGATCGACAAGACGATCCTGACAATCAGCGGCAACTGATCCCACAGTTGGGCCAAATTCTCCAACATCGTCGCTTACTCCGCAGCGGCGGCCGGCAGAGCCGGCTTGAGGAAGGCTTCCGTACATTGCGCCATCGTCTGCGAGGCGCGGCTGATCGGGTCTGTCATATAGAAATTCTCGACCGGCGAGGCGAAATGCGCATCAGCAATAGCGCCGGCCTGAGCGAACGGACCCCAAACAGCCGGGACCAGACGATCCAGCGTCGCGAAGACCGGGTTCATCTGTGCCATCCGCTGACGCAGTTGACCCAACGTGTCATAGGGCAAAGCCCGTTCCAGTTCCGCCGACAAGGCGCGCAGGATCTTCCAATCCTCGCGCGCTTCACCCAAGGGGAAGGTAGCGAACCGGGCGTGCTGCACACGGCCCTCAGTATTGACGTAGGTGGCGTTCTTTTCGGTATAGGCGGCACCCGGCAGGATTACATCGGCACGGTGGGCACCACGGTCACCATGATGACCCTGATAGACCACGAAAGCCTTGCCCAGCTTGGCACCGTCAATCTCATCTGCACCCAACAGATAGACCGCTTCGATCTCGCCGGACTGCGCACCGGCCAGGATACCGGCCAGATCGCGACCACCCGGACCCGGCAGGAAGCCGGCATCCAGTGCACCCACACGGCCAGCGGCCAGATGCAGCACGTTGAAACCGTTCCAGTCTTCCCGAACGGCACCAACATTCTCGGCAATGGCGCGGGCAGCTGCCTGAACAGCCAGACCATCGCCACGGCGCAGCGCACCGGCACCCAAAATGATCAGCGGATTCTTCGCAGCCTTCAGCGTTTCCACAAACGGATGCGAGCCATTGGCCAGCGCCGACAGAACCGAACCGCTATTGCCCAGAAATTCTGTCGGATATGTGAGATCGAAATTCTGCCCGACGACGGCAACCTTCTTAAGCTTGCCAGTCAGATACGCCTTGCGGATGCGCGCATTGACCAGGGGGGCTTCCCAACGCGGGTTGCTGCCGATCAGCAGCACGACATCGGCATTCTCAATCCCGGCGATGCCGGTATTGAAGATATAGCCGGCGCGGTTGCTGGCATCGAACAGGGCACCGTCCTGACGGCAATCCATGTTCGCCGAACCCAGCTTGGTCAGCAGATCTTTCAGCGTCACCACGCTTTCGACATCGACCAGATCACCGGCAATACCGGCAATCTTGTTGCCCGACACAGTGGAAAGACGGGTCTTGATGGCGGCAAAGGCTTCCGCCCAGGTCGCCGGTTTCAGCTTGCCGTCGGTGCCACGCACATAGGGGCGGTCCAGACGCTGACGCTTCAGACCGTCAATGGCATAGCGGGTCTTGTCGCTGATCCATTCCTCGTTCACATCCTCGTGCAGGCGCGGCAGCACACGCAGCACCTCGCCGCCACGGGCATCAACGCGGATGTTGGAGCCAACGGCATCCATCACGTCGATGCTTTCGGTTTTGCGCAACTCCCAAGGACGCGCATTGAAGGCGTAGGGCTTGGAGGTCAACGCACCAACAGGGCAGACATCGACAAGGTTGCCCGACATTTCGGAATTCACGCCGGCTTCCAGCGCCGGGGTGATTTCCAGATGCTCGCCACGGGCCAGACCGCCCAGGGCCGGCACGCCGGCAATCTCATCCACGAAGCGGATGCAGCGGGTGCACTGGATACAGCGGGTCATATAGGTCCGGATCAGCGGACCCATATATTTGTCCTTCACCGCGCGCTTGTTCTCTTCATACCGGCTGCGATCATAGCCGTAGGAGACAGCCTGATCCTGCAGATCACACTCACCGCCCTGGTCGCAGATCGGGCAATCCAGCGGGTGGTTGATCAGCAGAAATTCCATCACACCCTTGCGGGCCTTATGGACGGTGTCGGTATTGGTCTTGACGACCATCCCCTCGCCCGCCGGCATAGCGCAGGATGCCACCGGCTTCGGGCTGCGCTCTACCTCGACGAGGCACATGCGGCAGTTCGCGGGAACGGACAGGCGCTCGTGGTAGCAGAAGCGCGGCACCTCAATGCCGAGCTGCTCGCAAGCCTGAAGCACGGAGGTGCCGGGGGCGACTTCGACCTCGATACCGTCAATTGTGAGCTTGGGCATGGTATCCTCTTAGGCCCCCGACTTACTCTGCGGCCACGCGCGCGCCACGTTCGGCGTGCGTGCGGTATTCAAGAATGCGGCGTTCCACCTCGGGGCGGAAATGACGCATCAACCCCTGGATCGGCCACGCGGCGGCATCACCCAGCGCGCAGATCGTGTGGCCTTCCACCTGCTTGGTCACGTCCAGCAGCATGTCGATTTCCTCGACACGGGCATTGCCCTTCACCAGACGTTCCATCACGCGCCACATCCAGCCCGTGCCTTCACGGCACGGCGTGCACTGGCCGCAGCTTTCATGCATGTAGAATTTCGACAGGCGGGCGATGGCGCGGACAATGTCGGTCGACTTGTCCATGACGATGACGGCCGCCGTACCCAGGCCCGAACGGACCTCCCGCAGGCTGTCGAAATCCATCAGCACCGTGTCGCAGATTTCCTTGGGCAACAGCGGCACCGAGGAACCGCCGGGGATGATGGCCAGCAGATTGTCCCAGCCACCCCGCACGCCGCCGCAATGCTTCTCGATCAGTTCCTTCAGCGGAATGCCCATCTCTTCTTCGACGGTGCAGGGCTGATTAACATGACCGGAGATGCAGAACAGCTTGGTGCCGCTATTCTTCGGGCGACCGAGACCGGCAAACCACGACGGACCCCGGCGCAGAATGGTGGGAACCACGGCGATGGATTCCACGTTATTCACCGTCGTCGGACGGGAATAGAGACCCGCCATGGCCGGGAAGGGCGGCTTGTTGCGCGGCTGGCCCTTCTTGCCCTCAATACTCTCGATCAGGGCCGTCTCTTCACCGCAAATATAGGCGCCAGCGCCCAGATGCAGATAGACGTCATGATCATAGCCGGAGCCGCAGGCGTTCTTGCCGATCAGGCCGGAGGCATAGGCCTCATCGATGGCGCGCTGAACGTTGGCCGCCTCGTAATAGAACTCACCACGGATATAGATATAGGTGGCGCTGGCACCGATGGCGAAACCGGCGATCAGGCAGCCTTCGATCAGCTTATGCGGATCATGACGCATGATTTCCCGGTCCTTGCAGGTACCGGGTTCACCTTCGTCGGCATTCACCACCAGATAAACCGGGCCGCCATCCGTCTTCTTCGGCATGAAGGACCACTTCATGCCGGTGGAGAAACCGGCACCGCCACGGCCACGCAGGCCGGATTCCTTGACCAGTTCGATGATCTTGTCACGGCCGAGATCCAGGATCTCCTTGGTGCCGGACCAATCACCGCGCACCTTGGCGCCGTCAAGGAACGGGCTTTCAAAGCCGTAGAGGTTGGTGAAGATGCGGTCTTCATCGCGAAGCATGATCTGTCCCCTCCCCTCAGTTCTGCGGCTTCACGCCGGCGGCTAGCGCCGACTGGGTGAGCGTGGTCGGCCCGCCCGCAGGGCAGGACCGGAGACGGCCATTCTGCGGCCCGACCGTCGGCTTCTCGCCACGCGCCAGCGCGTCGAGAACCTTTTCCGTCGTCTCTGCCGTCAGGTCTTCATAGAAATCGTCGCCGATCTGCATCATCGGCGCGTTCACACAGGCACCGAGGCATTCCACCTCGATCACGGTGAACTGGCCGTCCGGGGTGGTCTGACCAGCCTTGATGCCCAGCTTGTTCTCACAGGCATGCAGCACTTCGTCCGACCCGCGCAACCAGCAAGGCGTTGTGGTGCAGACCTGGACGAAATGCTTACCCACCGGCTTCAGATTGTACATCGTGTAGAAGCTGGCCACTTCCAGCGCCCGGATCGGCGCCATGGAGAGGAAATGGGCCACATAATCAATGGCGACCTTCGGCAGCCAGCCGCCGCACTGGCGCTGGGCCAGATCGAGCAGCGGCATCACCGCGCTCTGTTGCCGGCCTTCGGGATATTTGGCGATGATGCGCTTGGCGTGCTCCAGATTCTCCGCAGAGAATTCGAAGCTGTTGGGCTCCGCCACGGCGGGACCATGGGAATGGGCGGCACTCATCGGTCAATCTCTCCGAACACGATGTCCATGGAACCGATGATCGCCACGGCATCGGCGAGCATGTGGCCCTTCGACATGAAATCCATCGCCTGCAGGTGCGAGAAGCCAGTCGGGCGAATCTTGCATCGATACGGGCGGTTGGTACCATCAGACACCAGATACACACCCAGTTCGCCCTTCGGCGATTCTGTCGCCGTATAGGTCTCGCCAGCCGGCACGTGATAGCCTTCGGTATACAGCTTGAAATGATGGATCAGCGATTCCATCGACCGCTTCATTTCGCCACGGGAAGGCGGCGTCACCTTGCGGTCATTCACCTTTACCGGCCCCGGTGTCTTGGACAGTTTCTCCAGCGCCTGACGCATGATGGAAATAGATTGCTTCATCTCCTCCATACGCACCAGATAGCGGGCATAACAGTCGCCCGTCAGGCCGACCGGAATGTCGAAATCAAATTCCTCGTAGCTGTCATAAGGCTGCGCCTTGCGCAGATCCCAGGCCACGTTCGAACCGCGCAACATCGGGCCGCTGAAGCCCCATGCCAGCGCGTCGGCGGCGCTGACGACGCCGATATCAACGGTGCGCTGTTTGAACACGCGGTTCTCAGTCAGCAGATTCTCCAAGTCGTTGTAAAACTTGGGAAAGCGCTCCGTGTATTCGAAAATATCCTCAGCCAGACCAGCCGGCAGGTCGAGATTGACACCACCGGGCCGGAAGTAATTGGCATGCAAACGAGCGCCCGAGACGCGCTCATAAAATTCCATCAGCTTTTCACGTTCTTCGAAGGCCCATAGCGACGGCGTTATGGCACCAATATCAAGCGCAAAGGTCGTCAGGTTCAGCAGATGGTTCAGAACGCGCGTCAGCTCAGCATAGAGCACGCGGATATACTGGCCACGCTTGGGCGGGGTGATGCCCAGCAGCTTTTCCACCGACAGAACCCAGGTGTGCTCCATCGACATCGGCGACACATAGTCCAGCCGGTCGAAATAGGGCGTGGCCTGGGTATAGGTCTTGTACTCGATCAGCTTTTCCGTCCCACGATGCAGCAGCCCGATATGCGGATCGGCGCGTTCGACAATCTCGCCGTCCATCTCCATCACCAGGCGCAGCACACCGTGTGCGGCCGGGTGCTGGGGCCCGAAATTCATCGTCAGCGGCTTGATCTGCACTTCACCGGGCTGGCCGGCGACGGCGATCCCGGCGCCCGTTTGGGAAGCGACGTTGGTCGTTGCCATTGGGATGGCCCCCTTAACGCTTGACCGCGGGCGTCGGCGCGCCCAGCGGAATGACAGCCTTCTCATCACCCGGCAACTGCACGTCGGTCATGCCTTCCCAGGGAGAGAGGAAATCGAAGCTGCGAAAATCCTGCGTCAGCGTCACCGGCTCATAAATGACGCGCTTCTGCTCTTCGTCATAACGCAGCTCGACATAGCCAGTCAGCGGGAAGTCCTTGCGCAGCGGATGACCCTCGAAACCATAGTCGGTGAGGATGCGGCGCAGATCCGGGTTGTCGGCAAAGAAAATGCCATAGAGATCCCAGGCCTCACGCTCAAACCAGCCGGCCACCGGATAGAGCGAGACGATAGAGGGCACGGGCGTGTCCTCATCCGTCGTCACCTTCACCCGGATGCGGTGGTTATGCTTGACGCTCAGCAGGTTGTAGACCACATCGAATCGCTCCGGGCGGCTCGGGTAATCCACGCCGGCGATGTCGGCCAGCATCTCGCAGCGGGTCGTCGAGTCGTCGCGCAGGAACTGGATGCCACGCAGCGCACCTTCGCGCGTCAGCGTCACCATCAATTCACCATGCGCCACCTCGGCCTTCAACACAGCGACACCCAGGGCGCCACTGATATATTCACCGAGTTCCTTCAGGGCCTCATCGCTCATAGCCAGGCGTCCTACAAACCGTCTTTAGCCAAACTCAGGCGCGGATCAGGCGATTGCCGCCTTTGATCTTCTTCTGCAATTGCAGAATGCCGTAGACCAGCGCCTCGGCGGTCGGCGGGCAGCCGGGAACATAGATATCCACCGGCACGATGCGGTCGCAGCCGCGCACGACGGAATAGGAATAATGGTAATAGCCGCCGCCATTGGCGCAGCTACCCATGGAGATCACCCAACGCGGCTCCGCCATCTGGTCATAGACCTTACGCAGCGCGGGGGCCATCTTGTTGCAGAGCGTCCCGGCGACGATCATCACGTCGGACTGTCGCGGGCTGGGACGCGGAATCACGCCGAACCGGTCCAGATCGTACCGCGCCATATAAGAGTGGATCATCTCCACCGCGCAGCAGGCCAGACCAAAGGTCATCGGCCACAGCGAACCGGTACGCGCCCAGGTCAGCAGATCATCCATCTTGGCGACGATGAAGCCCTTGTCCTCGATCTCCGTCGTGACAGCCTTCAGGTAGGCGTCCTGCGCGGCACCGGGCGGCAGCGGGCTGGTATTGGTCACGACGCCGTTGGCGTTGCCGATAACGAGATTGTTGCTCATGGCGCTGTTGCTCCCAGGCGACGCTGAAACGGGATCACTCCCACTCCAACGCACCCTTCTTCCATTCATAGATGAAGCCGACGGTCAGGATGCCAAGGAAGACCATCATCGACCAGAAACCGAACATGCCGATCCCGCCGAGCGAGATCGCCCAGGGGAACAGGAACGCCACTTCCAGATCGAAAATGATGAACAGGATGGCGACCAGATAGAAACGCACATCGAACTTGCTGCGCGCATCGTCGAACGCCTCGAAACCGCATTCATAGGCCGACAGCTTCTCACTATCCGGCTTCTGGCGCGCCACCACAAGGGAGGCGGCGACCATAGCACCCGCGATAACGGTAGCGATCACCAGGAAGACCAGGATCGGCAGGTACTGCACCAACAGCGGATTGGACAACGGATCGGACATCGTCACACCGTTTCAGCCTGGGCTTATGCCACGGCGCTCTGCCGGTCCGTATCAACGGGCCGGTTGGGCATATGGCAAAACCGCAGGCGGTTCATGGACTGGCAGGCTTGTGAGTGACACCCCAAGCCCAACGGAATATAGGCCCCTGCCCCGCACAAAGGAAAGCGAATTACGCCATTTTTTGGCTTGAGAAACGTTCGCAACTCCATGGAACTGATTGGCTTTCCGGCGTTTGGTGCGCTGCGGCAAGGCAGCCCTGCATCGGCGGGGAAGCTGCACCGGCACCACAGCCGCGGCGACAGGACAAAAAGCAAAAAAGCCGTACAGAACACCAACTTGTGCTCCACGGCCTTTAAAGCTCACTTTTCATTTGAGGAAGTGGCGCGAGTGACGGGACTTGAACCCGCGGCCTCCGGCGTGACAGGCCGGCGCTCTAACCAACTGAGCTACACCCGCGCAGGGTGGGAAGTCTTACAGCCCCTTCCATCGGGCCTTCGCAAAGCGCCACGTCCCTTTGTCTGAAGGGGTGGCGCGAGTGACGGGACTTGAACCCGCGGCCTCCGGCGTGACAGGCCGGCGCTCTAACCAACTGAGCTACACCCGCACAGCAAAACAAGCCTGCTGGCTT
>Ga0209373_10001640_pt1 | contig 25220 bp, 23 predicted proteins | sample Higcelweek5metaG_FD_187173 | JGI IMG/M metagenome (GOLD analysis project Ga0209373, IMG submission 187173) | Freshwater pond sediment microbial communities from the University of Edinburgh, under environmental carbon perturbations - High... | ecosystem: Environmental > Aquatic > Freshwater >... | reverse complement strand
AAGCATTGTTGGGTTTTTACCATTTTTCTTTATCCCTTTTTTGTGAACAAGAAACATTGGAATCTTAGTTCCATCAGAACTTGTATAGAATTCTTGCTCTACAACGATTTCATCAGGATTGAACTTTAATGCTGGTGTAAAAAATTCTTCTGACGAATTGTTTTCGGTGTTGTATTTATAAATGCAGTCAGGTGAATTGAATGAACTGAAAGAATAGAAAACATCCTTTCCGTGTGCTGTACCATTGAAGTTAGTTAAACTGCAAATGCCTGGTAGCTTTACTTCGCCATTTGGTTGTCCTGAAAGGGAAAAAATTTCAAGTTTACTTTTTGCATCAGCCATGTATTCGGCATAAAGCTGATCACCGCAATAAACCACATTAAGCAACGTGTTCTCCTTTTCAGGGATAATTTCTTCCCAGTTTTCAGGATCTGAATGTTTTGGGTCAATGGCAACAAGTTTGTATTTGGGTGCTTTAAAATTTGTTTTGGTAATTATTTTTCCAGAAGAAAAGGCTATCGGAAAATATTCGTATTCAAAACCTTCTGCAATTTTTATTATTGCCGAATCTTTCTCTTTCAGTGATTTTACATACAATCCGTTTCCGCTTGTAGATTCTGTTTCTACAATGAATAAGTTCTCCCGATTTTGATCGAGTATTGCCGAATACATTCGTTTTGGCATTTGTGGATTTGAGAAGATAAGCTGATCGCTGTTTTGGGCTGTTCCTATTTTGTGGAAATATATTTTTTGTCCTTCGTTTGAGTGCGATAATTCTTTGCCTTCTTCAGGTTTGTCGTAAGCACTGTAGAAAAAACCATCATTAAAGCAGGCTAATTCTGAAAATTTTACCCATTCGATATGGTCGGGAAGTAATTTTCTTGAGGCAATTTCCAGTACAAATATTTCATTCCAGTCAGAACCTGAACGGGCAATTTTGTAAACTAAGTATTTGCCATCTGGGGTTACATCCATTCCTGAAAAGGCAACAGTACCGTCCTCGCTTAGTTTGTTTGGATCGAGCAGCAGGTAAGGTTCCTCGAGAAGGCTATTCATGGTATACAACACATTTTGGTTTTGTAAACCATTGTTTTTAAACACGAACCAACGCTCAGAAATGTTGAATGGTGCAAAAATTTTAGGATAATCCCAAATTTCGGTAAGTCGTTTATTTATTTTTTCACGAGAGGGAAGCGATTGCAAATAGCTGTTGGTTAACTGATTTTGGGCTGTGACCCAATTTGCGGTTTCTTCGGAGTTATCATCTTCGAGCCAACGATAGGGGTCTTCAACCGCTGTGCCGAAAAAGGTATCGATTATGTTTACTTTTTTTGTTTCAGGATATTCCATTTTTGGTACTGAACAATTGTAAAATATGAAAATAAGGATAACTGGAATTATATTTTTCATCCGAATATAATTTGTTTTTTAAGGCTGGGGCTATCAGTACCATCCAGCCGAAATCTTGTTTAATGAACGTATTTTCGATCTAAAAGAGATTCCGAAAGTTAAAAATTTGTTCGGATGAAAATGAGAATCTTATGAAGAAAAAAGGGTAGCCATTTGGCCACCCTGTATCTCTGTTTTAGTCATCTCTTCTTCTTGGAGGACGTCGGTCTCCACCTCTGTCTCCACCTCTGTCGTTCCGATCATTCCGATCATTCCGATTATAGCGATCATTGCTGTCGCGGCGAGGGCCGTTGTTCCGATCGTTTCCACCAAAATTCCGATCGCCGGCAGGGCGTCGTTCAGGTTCAACATAACCTTCGGGTTTTGGCAACAAAGCCCTGCGAGAAAGTTTCAGTTTGCCAGTTTTTTCTTCAATGGCAATCAGTTTAACTTCAACAATATCGCCTTCTTTCAGAACTTCTTCAACTGTTTCGTGGCGAGCCCAATCAATTTCAGAAACATGGAGTAATCCATCTTTTCCTGGAATGATTTCGATGAAAGCACCAAATGCAACAATTGATTTTACTTTTCCAGTATAGATTTCGCCAACTTCGGGAACAGCAACAATTGCTTTTACTCTTGACATTGCTGCATCAATCGAAGATTTATCGAGAGCCGAAATTTGAACAACACCAGTGTCGCCAACTTCTTCGATAACGATAACTGTTTTGGTTTCTTCCTGAATTTTCTGGATTACTTTTCCACCAGGTCCAATTACAGCACCAATGAATTCTTTTGGTATAACAATAGTTTCTAGGCGAGGTACATTTTCCTTGTAATCAGCACGTGGTTCAGGAATTACTTCCAGAATTTTGCCTAAGATGTGTAAACGGCCACGGCGTGCTTGATCTAAAGCTTGTGCTAAAACTTCGTAAGAAAGACCATCAACTTTAATGTCCATTTGAGTAGCAGTGATACCATCAGCAGTACCTGTTACTTTAAAGTCCATGTCGCCAAGGTGGTCTTCATCTCCTAAAATATCAGAAAGGACGGCGTATTTTCCCTGGGCATCGGTAATTAAACCCATGGCAATACCCGAAACTGGTTTTTTTATTTTCACACCGGTGTCCATAAGTGCCATTGTTCCAGCACAAACAGTAGCCATTGATGATGAACCATTTGATTCGAGAATGTCGGATACTATACGAACAACATATGGGAAATCATCGGGGAACATGCGTTTCAATGCACGGTGTGCAAGGTTTCCGTGACCAATTTCCCTGCGGCTCAAACCACGTCCAACTTTTGCTTCACCTGTACTGAAAGATGGGAAGTTGTAATGTAAAAGGAATTTTTCGGTTCCCTGGAAATTTACACCATCAATTATTTTCTCATCCATTTTGGTACCCAATGTAACCGAGGTTAACGATTGAGTTTCTCCACGGGTAAAGATTGCAGAACCATGAGCACCAGGTAAATAATTGGTTTCGCCCCAAATTGGACGAATTTCATCGGTTTTGCGGCCATCTAAGCGGTGACCTTCGTCGAGGATCATGCGGCGCATTGCCTCTTTTTCAACGTCGTGGTAATATTTTTTAATGAGTTTGACATTTTTTACGAGGTCAATCTCAGTGTTTTCTGCATTTTCAGATTTGTAAGCTTCAAGATATTCATTAAGAATTGTTTTGAAGCCGTCAGAACGTTTATGTTTATCTGCTTGTTGAAGGTTAGCATGTACATAACATTTCTGATATAAATCGGCATTTACTTTCTGGCGAATTGCTTCGTCATTAACTTCGTGGCAATATTCACGTTTAATTTTTCCAACTTCAGCAGCAAGTTCTTCCTGAATTTTGCAGTGCACTTTAATTGCATCGTGAGCAATCTTAATTGCTTCGAGCATTTCTGCTTCAGAAACTTCGTTCATTTCGCCTTCAACCATCATAATGTTGTCGTACGAAGCGCCAACCATAATGTCGATATCGGCTTTTTTCAGTTCAGAAAAGGTTGGATTAACCACAAACTTTCCATCGATACGGGCAACTCTTACTTCAGAAATTGCGCATTCAAAAGGGATGTCGGAAACGGCAATGGCAGCAGAAGCAGCTAAACCAGCTAATGAATCGGCCATTGTTTCTTTGTCTGACGATATCAAAGAAATCATCATTACTGTTTCAGCATGATAATTACTTGGGAAAAGTGGGCGTAAAGCGCGGTCGACCAAACGGGCAACAAGAATTTCGTCGTCAGATGGACGGGCTTCACGTTTTAAGAAACCACCGGGGAAACGCCCAGCAGCAGAATATTTTTCACGATAGTCGACAGAAAGTGGCATGAAATCAACATCTTCGTTTGCCTCGGTTGCGGAAACAACGGTAGCAAGAAGCATGGTTCCGCCCATTCTAACAACTACCGATCCGTCGGCTTGTTTTGCTAATTTTCCTGTTTCGATAGAAATTTTTCTTCCATCGCCCAGGTCTATAGTTTTTTCTATAACATTAATCATAAATCTGTTTTCAATTTTTGTATTCTGAGAAAATAAAATTTGGGCGGGTCTTTAAAAATTCGAAAAGAGGCAATTTTAATAATTGCCTCTTTAAGTAAATTATTTACGTAAGTTAAGTTCTTTAATAATAGAACGGTAACGTTGAATGTCGCGATCTTTTAAATAATCGAGTAACCGACGGCGTTTTCCTACAAGAGTAATCAATGATCTTTGAGTTCCTTTGTCTTTTTTGTTAAGTTTCAGGTGCTCGGTAAGGTGAGCGATACGGAAAGAAAACAAAGCGATCTGTCCTTCAGCTGATCCGGTATCTGCTTCGCTTTTACCGTGTTTTGCAAAAAATTCTTTTTTCTTTTCAGAAGTTAAATACATAATTTTTTCTTTTAAAAGTTAAACTATTCGATAATAACACAGCAACATTCGAGTTCGATAGAAACTGTGTTAGATTAAAGTCTGACTTTACGCCAAATTTTGCGCAAAAGTAATTAATTTTCTTAATTTTAATAAATAAATAGACTGATTTTTAATAAATTCTATCGAGTTATTGAGTTACTCGTCATCTGGTTCAACTCGGCAATACGTTGTTGTATTTCAACAGAAAAACTTCCGCTTTGTGCATCGATTTTTTGAAAAACAACCAAAGCTTTACTAGCTGTACTTTTCATGTTTTCCAATTTATTCATTGATCTAAAAGTAGCTGCTTTTTGATAAAGTAATTCGGCAACCGAGTGTTCTATTTCTAGGCCGGGTCGTGCTAGTTCAAACACAAATGTTGCAAATTCTTCGTCTGTAAGTGTGTCTATTTTTGTATCGGGAATATGAAACCAGGTATCTAGTATCTGGTTGATTTCATCGATTGCCAGAGCATATTTCTTTTCTTCGCGAAACCCAATTAGTGCGGCAAGTACTTTGCCAAGTTGTTGAAAGTAACGGGTTAAATAATCTTCAGAACTCATTCGGTTATTTCAATATTTCTTGAACACGATTACTGTTTGCAATTTGCAGTTGATAATTTTGCTTGCTAATAAAAATGCTTCAATGGTTGATCACTTTATTTCCGATTTGGCACTTCAAGCAATTTTTGTGATCACAATATACATTTTTTAGCTGAATGAGGGCTTGCGTGTCGTATGCATTTTCGGCTTTCAAACCTAGTTCAGCCCAACGATTGGTAATGTTGTTGTTTTCAGCAGGGAGTTGTTCTAAAAACTGAAACGCACGTTCTTTTAATTCATTTTTCGCTGTTCGGTCTCCATAGAGGAAGAGAAAAGGAACCACACTGTTGATGAGCAAAAGATTTGAGGTGTTTTTTCCCAGCCACTTTTCTTGTTTTGTTGAGGCTTGATTAAACCTGTAATGTGTTTCCCAATAGGTAGAGGTTTTTACATGAAACATTGGAGCAATCGCTTCTATGGATTTAAACTCCATTAGTTTTGAAAAGAGAGATTCAGATTTATTGATTAAAGCAGCAAATTGTGCAATGCGAATGGTGGGGAAGTTGGCTGGGCGTAATCGCAGAAACTTCCACAAATGACTTTCCATTCCTTTTAATTGATATTTCGCAGCAAGATATTGGTACTCCTCACGTAATTTCAGAAAATAGTCGTCTCCAATTAGTTGTTCGTTCAGCATTCCTGATTGACCAAATAGTAAAGCTTCGAGCTGAAAAATGCTCTCTTTATGTTTCGAAACAATGCTTAATGGAATGGAGCGGGTAAGCATTTCAAATGGAAGTTCATTGGTTTTCAATCCGAATGTCATTGCCAAATGCTGATAAAAGGTTTCGTTCCAGTGGTGGTTGTTCAGGTTTAACAAACGTTCGATTTGCAGGGTTTTTGCCTGAAGCCTCTCAACAAGCAGTGCATTCAGTGCCGATGTTCGGTAAATGGGATCAACGGTTCCGATGCTTTCGCTACAGGCTGGCCATTTGTTTTGCTGAAGAAGAAATTCATAATTGGTTTTTACGTTCTGGCTTATTTGGGGAATGAAAGTAGGAAGAGCGCGAATTTCGTTTATGGTCACATCAACATCGGGCTCGTTTACAACATGAAGAATTACGTTATTGTAGGCGGCGTCAGACTGATGGCCATGTTTCATCCAGTCGGAACTTTTCAAATGTATTTCCACATTTCCAGCCCAAAGTGTTTTGCCAATGCGGATTGAAGCATTGAAAAAATCAGGACCAGCATCGGAGTTGAGTGTTCCGGGGTTGATAATTTCAAGTTTTTCACCTTGTTGTGTTGTGAGATTTTCTTTCTCAAACAACTGATGTTTCCAAATGTATTGGAGGAATTCTTCGGTCATAGGGAAATCGTTTGATTTTGAGTTGCCTAAATTTAAGAATTCTCCTTTAATGTAACGTATTTCGGGAGAAGTAATTGAAATTGAATTCTCCGAAAAAAAATGGAGAACCAATTCTGGCTCTCCATTCTATATTGTATAATAAGTTACATTAAAGCAATTCTGCTTCAAGCAGCAATTCTTCCATTTCCAATTGAACTGCTTCGGCCTGAGTGCGGGCTTGTTGGGCAAAATCTTCGCCATCGCTTGCAAAGATAATAGCACGCGACGAGTTCACGAGTAATCCGCATTGGTCGTTCATTCCATATTTTGCAACTTCTTGTAAGTCTCCGCCCTGGGCACCAACGCCAGGAACAAGAATGAAATGGTTGGGAATAATATCCCTTATTTCTTCTAATTTTTCGGCTTTTGTTGCACCAACCACATACATAATGTTGTTGGTATTGCCCCAGTTCTGTGAAGTTTTCAGCACCGATTCGAACAGCATGTTGCCCGATTCTTCATCTTTCAAAAATTGAAAATCGAAAGCTCCTTTGTTTGAAGTTAATGCGAGAATAATCACCCATCTATCGAGATAAGTGAGGAATGGTTTTACTGAATCTTCGCCCATGTAAGGGGCAACAGTTACTGCATCGAAATCGAAATGGTCGAAAAAAGTACGGGCGTACAGGCTCGATGTATTGCCAATATCGCCGCGTTTAGCATCGGCAATAATGAACATCTCGGGACACTTTTCGCGGATATATTTCACAGTTTTATCGAGGCTCACCAAACCTTCGGCACCTAGCGATTCGTAAAAAGCCAGATTCGGTTTGTAGGCCACAGCCAAGTCGTGGGTGTAGTCGATAATTTCTTTGTTGAACGTAAAAATTGGGTCACTGGTGTCGAGTAAATGACGTGGTATTTTTTGGATATCGGTGTCTAAACCAATGCAAAGAAAACTTCTTTTCTTTTTTATTTCTTCGAACAATTGTGCTGAATTCATGTGCTATATTATTTCATTTTTCGTCAACAAAAGTAATCATTTGCAAGTAAATGGTCTGAAAAAATAGTTGTCGTTTTTATCAAAACTTAATTGTACCCAGCAATTTTGCGTTTAAATTATTACCTTGAAACAACGAAAAAGGAAGTCGATGAGATTGTTGAAACGAGGTTTAGCGTTGTTAATTTTTTTGCTGGTTGTTCAACTTGCAACAGCGCAACCTATCAACCCTGTTGTCGATAGTCTCATTCATTTAATCACAACAGAGAGTTATCGGTCTCATTTCGACTCGTTGCGTACTTTAGCAACAAATAATCGAAAGGTAACAGAAACAACAGTTCAAAGTCGTGATCACGATGCTTGTCGTAATTACATTTATAAAAGGTTTTGTGAATATCTGGGAAACGAGAACAGTTACTTACACCATTTTGTGTCGGATGACTATGGCGGTTTGTGCAATGTGGTTGGTTTTAAAAAGGGAACCATGCCGTGGAAAGGTGTTTTAATTGTGTGCGCCCATTACGACTCCAACAATAATCGGGATTCGAATTCTGATTTTGAAAAGATTTCGCCTGGAGCCAACGATAATGGAACCGGAGTTGCAGCAATTCTTGAAATAGCAAGAGTTTTAGCCCATGTTGAAACGGAACAATCTGTACTGTTTGCCGCCTGGGATTTGGAAGAGGTTTTTACCAATATGTTGCCAACCGGATCGAACGAATGGTATGTGACACATGTAAAAAAGAGACTTGTTACAGATTGGGACAAAACAGGAAAAGGTGGCAAAATTGGTTTCGACGATGTTTCTACGGTAATCAATTTCGACATGTTTGGAAATCCTAATTCAAAAAACTTCAACAAAAAAGAACTTTGTATTTATTATGGCAACAACTTGCACCGAGATTTTGCAACCCAATATGCCGAAACTGTAACCCGATATGTGGAAGATATTAAGGCGATAAACTCTGGAAAGTTGATTCTGTCAGATCATTATACTTTTGCATCTCGTGAAATTCCTGCTCTTGTAAACTTGGAATCGGGTTATAAAGATGATTTATTTTATCATACTGCTTCCGATTATTTTCCAAGAGGGCAAAACATCGATTTTCTGTTTGCATCGAAGGTTGCCCAGGGAGGACTGGCTTTTTTGCTTGAAAATTGCGGTGGGTCGTTTTTGAAAAAGCTCCCGATAGAAAAGGTGATTTTAACAGAATTGGCCAACGCTTATCGGGTTGAACATGTACCAACTGATGCTATGTTGAAGGTTTTTGATGCCTTTGGAAATTGTGTTTTACATCGACAGGTATCAACTGATTTTCATATTGTACCAGCGTTTGATGGGTTATATCATATTTCGGTAATTACTGCTGAAGGAGGGAAAAGTACATCGTTCAATTTGAATAAAAAAGAAGGGCCTTCGTTTGAAAGCCCTTATAATAGTTACTGATATTAATTTCCAAGTTCGGAAAGGAATTTTATCCTTACCATTCGAATGTCATCCATAGAGTAATCATCTTCACCCAATTCTTTTATGGCTTCCTCCACAGCACCGGTTTTCGAGTCGTTTTTGAAATATTCAAATATCTCTTCAATTACATCTTCATCCATTACCGTATCAATATAATAATCGATGTTGATTTTTGTACCCGAGTTTACAATGGCTTCAATTTCGGTAAGAAGGTCATCAAATCCAAGTCCGATCGACTCGGCAATGATGTCAAGTCCAACTTTGCGGTCGATATTTTGAATGATGTTTACCTTGTTTTTCGATTTTTGAGCAACCGATTTTACCACGATGTCTTGTGGGCGGTCAATCTCATTTTCCTTAACATATGTTTTAATCAGATCGATGAATTCTTTTCCATAACGCATGGCCTTTCCTTGTCCAACTCCCTGAATATTTTGTAATTCTTGGATTGTTATTGGGTATTGGATTGACATGTCGTGTAACGAAGGATCCTGAAAAATAACAAAAGGCGGAAGGTTTTTGACCTTTGAGACTTTTTTCCTTAAATCTTTGAGCATAGCAAACAGTTCAGGATCACCTGCACTTCCGCTCGAAGGAGCAGCTGCTTCAACATCGGCATCGTAATCGTGGTTTCGGACCATCATAAATGAAGTTGGGTTTTCGAGAAAATCCAATCCCTTTTGGGTTATTTTTAGTAATCCGTAGTTCTCAATTTCTTTACTAATAAGTCCGGCAATCATTGTTTGGCGGAAAATGGCATGCCAGTAATGTTGGTCGTGTTCGCGTCCTTCTCCAAATATGTCGAGTTCATCGTGTTTAAACGACTTCACGGCTGCGTTGTTGTTCCCAATAAGAATATTGGTGATGTGTTCCATTTTGTATTTTTGGTTCACAGTAAGAATTGCATTGAGGGCAATCACCACTTCGTCCATTGCCTCAAGTTTTTCTCTTGGATTTAAGCAGTTGTCGCAGGCGCCGCAGTTTTCAGGTTCGTAAGTTTCGCCAAAATAGTGGAGCAATATTTTTCTTCTGCAAACCGATGTTTCGGCATACGAAACGGTATCGAGTAAAAGTTGAGTACCAATTTCCTGTTCAGCCACAGGTTTTCCCTGCATAAATTTTTCAAGCTTCTGAATATCCTTGTAGCTGTAAAAGGTAATGCATTGCCCTTCACCACCATCGCGTCCAGCTCTTCCGGTTTCCTGATAGTAGCCTTCAAGACTTTTAGGAATATCGTAATGGATAACATAGCGCACGTCTGGTTTATCAATACCCATCCCAAAAGCAATGGTTGCCACAATTACATCAACTTCTTCCATTAGGAACATGTCCTGGTGTTTCGACCGGGTAGCGGCATCCATACCTGCATGATATGCAAGAGCTTTTATCCCGTTTACCTGAAGCGTTTCGGCTAAAAGTTCAACTTTTTTGCGGCTTAAACAGTATACGATACCAGATTTGCCGGTGTTATTGGTTATGAATTTGATGATTTCGGTGGTTGCATTCACTTTTGGCCTTATTTCGTAATAGAGGTTTGCCCTGTTAAACGAAGTTCGGTATACTTTGGCATCCTGCATCCCAAGGTTCTTTTGAATATCGTGTTGAACTTTAGCTGTAGCGGTTGCTGTAAGTGCAATTACGGGAGCTTGTCCAATTTCAGCCACAATTGGCCTGATGCGGCGATATTCGGGGCGGAAATCGTGACCCCATTCAGAAATACAATGTGCCTCGTCAACAGCATAAAAAGATACATTTACCTGTTTCAGAAAATCAATATTCTCTTGTTTGGTAAGAGACTCGGGCGCAACGTATAATAATTTTGTTTTACCTGAAATAACATCTTCTTTCACCTCTTGAATGGCCGCTTTTGAAAGCGACGAATTTAAGAAATGGGCTATACCGTCTTCGGTACCAAAGCTACGAATAGAGTCGACCTGATTTTTCATTAGAGCAATTAACGGCGAAATAACAATGGCAGTGCCATCGAGCAAAATTGCCGGTAACTGGTAACATAAAGATTTACCCCCTCCTGTAGGCATTAACACAAAAGTGTCGCTACCTTCCATTAAACTATTAATTACTGCTTCCTGGTCGCCTTTAAAGCGGTCGAACCCAAAATGTTTTTGCAGTTGTTCAGTTAAAAACTGATGATTTGCCATCTCCAATTGAATTATTTTCTTCCCAAATTTTTAGAACGAATGACTAAGATAACAATTATTCGTTTTTACCAAAATTGATTTGAAAGAGAATTCAGAAGAATTTAAGATTAAGTTATTACAAACGGGTTTTTGGTTTTTACCAGATCATGTCAACTTCAATGCTATTCTAGGTTTCAATTAAGTATGTATATTTATCCCCTCAAAAAAGTTTATATGGCAAAATCGAGAAAAAAAAGTCAAAAAAAAGAAGAAATGTCCTTCTTAGACCATCTTGAGGAATTACGGTGGCATTTAGTACGATCGGTATTGGGTGCAACTGTTTTTATTGTCATCGCTTTTCTGAACCGCAGGTTCATTTTCGAGGAAGTAATTTTGAAGCCTAAAAACCCAGAGTTTTTTACAAATCGGATGTTGATAAATGTAAATGCATGGCTTGAAACCAATTTTGGGCTTAAAACCGAAGCATTGGCAATAAATCAAAATCCTCTTGAGATTGTGAATATCGATATGGCTGGGCAATTTATGTCGCATCTTAAAGTCTCGATTGTTGCCGGTCTTATTATTGCCAGTCCTTATGTTATTTGGGAAATTTGGAGTTTCATTAAACCCGCCCTTTATCCCCATGAAAAGCGACAAGCAACTGGAGCTGTTTTTTTTATCTCGTTACTTTTCTTAATTGGGATACTTTTTGGTTATTATATTATTACCCCTCTTTCGGTCCATTTTTTGGCCAGTTATTTTGTTAGTTCCGAAGTGCAGAATACCATAAAGCTGAGTTCTTATATTGGAACCGTTACATCGGTCACATTCGCATCGGGGGTAATATTTGAGCTTCCTATGATAATTCTTTTCCTAAGTAAAGTAGGATTGGTAACTCCGGCTTTTATGCGAAAGTATCGTCGCCATGCCTACATTATTCTTTTAATTATAGCTGCTATTATCACTCCTCCCGATGTTTTCAGTCAAATTCTGGTGAGTATTCCTTTGATCATATTGTATGAGGTGAGTGTTTATCTATCGTGGTCTGTTGTTCGGAAAAAGAAAAAAAGATTGGAAGCTGAAGAGGCCGGGAATAACACAAATTCCCCAAAAATTGAAAATGAATAAAAGGAATTCTTAAAACAAACGTTTATTGATTGAAGCGAGAAGAAGAAAACCTTGAAATGCTAAGACTATGAAACTACGTGCAGAAAATATTGTAAAAGTATATCGGAAACGAACTGTTGTTAAGGAAGTTTCGATCGAAGTCAACCAAGGTGAGATTGTTGGGCTACTTGGTCCAAATGGGGCAGGTAAAACAACGTCGTTTTATATGATTGTTGGACTGATCCGCCCAAACAGTGGTCGTATTTTTCTCGAATCGGAAGACATAACGAAATTGCCGGTTTACCAGCGGGCAAAAAGAGGAATAGGCTATTTGGCACAGGAAGCTTCGGTTTTTCGTCAAATGAGTGTAGAGGACAATATCCTGTCGGTACTCGAAATGACGAATCTTTCGCGCGAAGAGCAGCACGAACAACTCGAAATCCTGTTGTCTGAATTCGGGTTGAACAAAGTACGTAAAAGCAAGGGCATCCAACTTTCGGGTGGTGAACGCCGCCGTACAGAAATTGCCCGGGCATTAGCAATTAACCCAAAATTCATATTGCTCGACGAACCTTTTGCCGGGGTTGATCCCATTGCTGTTGAAGATATACAGAACATAGTTTACCATCTAAAAGATAAAAACATTGGCATATTAATTACCGACCATAATGTTCACGAAACCCTTGCTATAACTGACCGTTCGTATCTGCTTTTTGAGGGGTCGATTTTAAAGGCTGGAAGTGCCGAAGAGCTTGCTGCCGACGAAATGGTTCGGAAAGTTTACCTGGGTCAGAATTTTGAATTACGGAAGAAACGTGAAAAATTTCAGCATCCATCGAAGTAAAATCACAAACTTTTTCAGTTTGCAAGAAAATCTAAAATTAATTTCTATATTTGCGCCGCTAAAATGCGGGCATGGCGGAATTGGTAGACGCGCTAGACTTAGGATCTAGTGCCACACGGCGTGGGGGTTCGAGTCCCTTTGCCCGCACAAAAAACCTAACCGTTTGGAACCTTATAAAGGATCCGAACGGTTTTGAGTTTATACAAGTTTAGATCTGAAATAGTTTTTTAGAGTCGCACAAATTAAGTTTCTAATTTTATGAATATTACCAGAGAAAATATCGACGAATTGAATGGATTGATTCGTGTTGTTATCGAAAAATCCGACTACGAAACAAGCGTTGAAAATGCACTTAAAGATTACCGTAGAAAAGTTAATATGCCAGGTTTTCGTCCGGGTAAGGTACCTGCCGGTTTGGTTAAAAAAATGTACGGGAAAGCTGCTCTGGTAGATGAAGTAAACAACCTGCTCACCAAAGATCTTTCGAAATATTTGGTTGAAGAGAAACTGAATATTCTTGGCGAACCACTTCCAAACGAAGAACAACAAAAATCAATCGATTGGGACAATGATACCACTTTTGAATTTGTTTTCGACCTTGGTTTTGCTCCCGAAGTGAAAGTTAGCTTAGACAAACGAAGCAAATTTACATCGTATAAAGTTGCTGTTTCTGACGAAATGTTGAACCAACAAATTGAAGCATATACAAACCGTTTTGGTGAAACACAAAATAGCGATGTTGTTGAAGCAAAAGGAACACTTAGAGGAAACATAGCTCAGTTAGATGCCGATGGAAACCTTAAAGAAGGCGGAGCTTCAGCCGAAATGGCCTTAATTTCGATCGACATTATTAAGGACGAGGAAATTAAAAATCTATTTGTTGGTAAAAAAGTAGACGAAGAAGTAGTTTTCGATATCAAAAAAGCATATCCAAACAATACCGAAGTCGGTTACTTGTTGAATATTGATAAAGAAGCAGCTGAAGCAATTGACGGAAATTTCAAAATAGTAATTAAAGAAATTCACAAATTTGTTCCTGCAGAATTGAACGCCGACCTTTTCAAAAAGGTGTATGGCGAAGAAACTGAAATTACCGACGAAGCTGCTTTCCGTGCTCAAGTGATTTCTGAAATTGAACAAGCCTTTGTTCCATCAAGCAATTATAAATTTTCAACCGACACCCGCGATTCATTAGTGGCTAAAACCAAAATTGAGTTCCCTGTTGAATTCTTAAAACGTTGGTTAATTGCTACAAACAAAGAATTGACTGTTCAACAAATTGAAAATGATTTTGAAGCTTTCATTACCGATCTGAAATGGCAGGTAATTAAAGAAGAGATTATTAAAGAGAATGAACTGAAGGTTAGCGAAGAAGAAGTAATCAGTCTTGCCCGCGAAGTTGCAGCATCACAGTTCCGCCAATACGGAATGTTCAACGTTGCTGATGAGCACCTCGACGGTTTTGTAAAACAAATGCTTTCGAAAGACGACGACCGTAACCGTTTGTACAGCAAAAAAATGGAAGACAAAATCATGGAAGTGATCAAGTCTAAAGTAACTGTTGATGAAAAGGTTATCTCTCGCGAAGAATTTGAAAAACTTTTCGAAGAATAAAAATATTCCATATAATGTAATGAAGCCGGATCCATAAGAGTCCGGCTTTTTTCTTCAATGTTGCATTAATTTTTTAAAACACGGTTTAGAATCCTCCACAAAAATCAAACTTGCCAATTTTTGCTAAATTTGTGCACTCATTTAGTTGAACAATTTTAAACTTTGTAAGTTTAACTATCAAAAAATTAGAACAATGGATCACAAAGAAGAATTTCAAAAATATGCCAAAGGACGCATGGGCATCAGCAGTTTATCGTCCGATAAATATATCAGTTCGGTTTACGGGAGTTATATTTCTCCTACAATTATAGAGGAACGCCAGTTGAATATTGCCACCATGGACGTTTTTTCGCGTTTGATGATGGATCGTATTATCTTCCTTGGAGTTCCAATTGACGATTATGTGGCCAACATTATTCAGGCTCAATTGCTTTTTCTCGATTCAACCGATCCGGGCAAGGATATTCAAATTTATTTCAATACTCCCGGAGGTTCAGTTTCTGCTGGTTTGGGAATCTACGATACCATGCAGTTTATTTCGTCGCCGGTTGCTACAATTTGTACCGGAATGGCCGCTTCGATGGGGGCTGTGCTGCTTACTGCCGGAGCCAAAGGAAAACGTTCGGCATTGACTCATTCGCGGGTAATGATTCACCAACCAATGGGAGGAGCCCAAGGGCAAGCTTCAGATATTGAGATTACGGCAAGGGAAATACAAAAAATGAAAAGAGAGTTATACGAAATAATTGCTAACCACTCTGGCAACCCATACGATAAAGTGGAGAAGGATTCTGATCGTGATTACTGGATGACAGCAAAAGAAGCATTGGATTACGGAATGATCGATCAGGTGTTGGTAAGGAATAAAAAATAGGAAGGGAAGTTGATGGACAAGTGCTCATTTTGCGGAAGAAATAAAAAAGAAGTTGAATTACTGATTGCTGGTATGGAAGGTCACATTTGCGACCGCTGTATCGAGCAGGCTTATGCAATAGTTGAAGAGGAACTTAAAAGCAAGGGAACATTCGATCTGAAAACGATTGAATTGATGAAACCTAAACAGATTAAGGAATTCCTCGACAAATATGTGATTGGCCAAGATCATGCAAAAAAAATATTGTCGGTTGCTGTATACAACCATTACAAGAGGTTGGGCCAGAAAATTGAAGACGACGAAACCGAAATTGAAAAATCGAACATCATTTTAGTGGGACCAACTGGTACAGGTAAAACCTTGCTGGCCAAAACTATTGCTAAAATGTTGCACGTTCCGTTTACAATTGTCGATGCAACTGTTTTAACCGAAGCAGGTTATGTAGGCGAGGATATTGAAAGCTTACTTACCCGGTTGTTACAAGCCGCCGATTACAATGTAGAAGCGGCTGAGCGGGGAATTGTATTTATCGACGAAATTGATAAAATTGCCCGAAAAGGAGACAATCCATCCATTACCCGCGATGTTTCGGGTGAAGGTGTGCAACAAGGATTATTGAAACTGCTCGAAGGTTCAATTGTGAATGTTCCGCCGCAGGGTGGACGTAAACATCCTGAACAAAAGATGATTCCTGTAAATACCAAGAATATTCTGTTCATTTGCGGAGGAGCTTTTGACGGCATTGAACGTAAAATAGCCCAAAGATTGAACACCAAAGTGGTAGGTTATTCAGCCATTGAAAGCACAGCTCATGTCGACCGTGATAACCTGATGCAGTACATTGCGCCAATGGACCTGAAATCGTTTGGGTTGATTCCTGAAATTATAGGACGCTTGCCTGTGATCACTTATCTCGATCCACTTGACCCAGCTGCTTTGCGACGGATTTTAACCGAACCGAAGAATGCTATTGTGAAGCAATATGTCAAATTATTCGACCTCGACAATATTGAACTTTCGTTTTCAGAAAGTGCGTTGGAATACATTGTGAAAATTGCAGTTGAGTTCAAATTGGGTGCACGTGGGTTGCGTTCCATTTGCGAAACAATAATGGTCGATGCCATGTTTGAAATGCCGTCGAACGGGCACAATGAGTTTACAATTACCGAAGAATATGCACGCGACAAAGTTGAGAATTCGGGAATGAAAATGCTGAAAGCGGGCTAGTTATTAGCTAAGATATATTGAAAAAGCCAGATGAAATTCTGGCTTTTTTTGTGACTTTTAATGACTATTGTGATTCACTGTTTTTTCGATTTTGGCGAGCGGCCGTTCTTCTTTAATGCCTGATCGAGGATATATGAAATTTGCCCGTTCAAGCTACGAAACTCATCAGCAGCCCACTTTTCGAGGGCTGCCATGGTTTCAGCATCAACACGCAAAACAAAATTTTTCGTTTTATTTTCTTTTTCGGCCATATTAATTGTGAAGAGTTCCTGCATTAATTATTGGCTGAGTCGATTCTTCGCTGCAAAGTACCACCATAAGGTTGCTAACCATCGCGGCCTTCTTATCGTCGTCGAGATCAATAATTTGTTCGGCCGAGAGTTTGTTCAACGCTAGTTTTACCATTCCCACAGCACCATCAACAATTTTTTCGCGGGCAGCAATTATAGCATCGGCCTGTTGGCGACGAAGCATAACAGCTGCAATTTCTGGTGCATATGCCAGGTAGTTGATCCGTGCTTCAACAATTTCAATCCCTGCAATTGCTAATCTTTCGTTCAACTGATTTTCAAGAATATTGTTTACTTCTTCTCCTCCCGAGCGGAGAGTAAGCTCACTTGAACTGGCAGTGCCAGTATGGTCGTAAGAATACATTCCAGCTACATTTCGAAGTGCTGAGTCACTTTGTATCTTCACAAAGTTTTGGTACGACATCATTTTTTCATTCATTTTTACGGCAGTGGTAGTTGTGCCAGGAGCATGTGCCACCATTGATGCATTGTCTATGTCAAACGAAGCCTTATAAGTATCTGCTACACGCCATACCACAACAACTCCAATCATAATTGGGTTGCCGGTTTTATCGTTTACCTTAATTGGTTCGGCATCGAGATTACGGGCCCTTAACGTAAGTTTCTTCTTGGTGAAAAAAGGATTTACCCAGTAAAATCCATTTTCCTTAATGGTTCCTTCATATTTTCCAAAGAAGATCATCACCATTGCTTCGTTAGGTTCAATTTGCATAAAACCACCCCAGAAAATAGAGTTTAATACAAATAGCAGAACCAGTGCGATAATTGATACCACTTTTAATCCTACCACCAGCGATTCTGACGATGCGGTTAAAATGAACAACGCAATAATTGCAAAAAAGGATAAGATATTTACGATTAGCATTGGAATTCCCGAAAGCTTTGTCCCGGTAAAAATTTCTTCATTAGTCTTCATGGTTATAATTTTAAATTGATATTAAATTGATATCACAAATGTCTATAATAATATCTGAAATTCAAATAGTAATGGATAAAAAAATTTCAATATTAATTCAAGTTCATACTCTTTTGAATTGAAAAAGAATCCCATTCAGGAATTATTGTGAATAATAGAAAACTTAAAATTTTCCTAATTGAACCAACATCCAATGAATAGAATACAATTTTTATATTTTTGTCTGAACGGAAAATGACTTTGCCGGGTCTTAAACCTAACATCAATTGCAACTTGACCACTGTATGATTCCAGATATTCGCCAGCTTAAAAAGAAGATATTCAAATACCGGATCAAACCTCAATATCAAAAACAATTTAAAATTGGGTTTATCGTAATTGCCTCTTTTATTGTACTATCGTTTTTAGTGAATCCTATTTCACAGGGCATCGATTCGTTGAAAAACCCAAGAGCTACTGGCAAAATTCAAGTTAATAAGTACAAGGATCTAAACTCGGTACATCTTCGATATGCAAAAGCCCGCGGAATAAAACCGTTCAAATCGTCGTGGGAATTTCACAAGGGAATTGATGATTTGGTTGATGAAGGGAGGCTTGAAAGGGTTTCGAATACAAAAAATTATGTTGTCAAGAGGTTAACACATTCACACCCATACTTACGACCAGTTGCACACGATTTTCTCGATGACTTGGGGAAACGTTATCGGCAGAAACTAAAAAAGAACGGGTTGGGAAACTATTCGTTTCAGATTAGCTCGTTACTTAGAACAAAAGAGAGCCAAAAAAGTCTGAGCCGGTCGAATGTCAATGCTTCATCGAATACGGCACATTTATATGGACTTACTTTAGACATAGCTTACAAAAGTGTGGTTAAAAAACCATTGCCATGGATGAAGGTAGAAGTTGCCGATGCTAAAGCAATAAAACTGCTCTCGGAAACCATTGGCGACATGCGCCGCGAAGGCCGTTGTGTGGTGGTAACTGAACGAATCGAAAAGTGTTTTCACATAACTGTGATTCGATAGAAAGGCTTTATAACTTGGATTTTAGTTTCGCAAAAAAAACCGCAAGAAATGATTCTCGCGGTTCTCAATTATTTTGAAATGCTCTTAAGCTCTTTTTATTCTAAATCTAATTACGGTAAAACCAGCTAGGCCAACAAATGCAGCTAAAATCCACCAGATAGAAACTGGAACAGAAACAGGGTTACCTACAACTTGAACAGCATCAATTCCAAAGAAATTAGAATCAGCACCCGAAGGACCTCCATTTGTTTCATAATAACGTATTGCAAATCTTACCGAACCATTTGCAGTAACGGTTTCAGAAAATTGTGTCCATGCTAATGGCACAACTGTCCGGTCTCTCAACAAAATAAAATCAGCCAGGTTTGTACTCCCCGTAGGTGAGTAGTAAATGTAAATATGATCATTCCACGGGCCGCCTCCAGCACTTCTAGTCCAGAATGAAAAAGTAGTTTCACGATATGATGTAATTTGAGGAGTAATAAGCCATTGGTCAATTAGAAGTCCACCACCAAAAGCTCCACTGTAATTTTGTGCAAGATAACTATCAGTCGCTCCATTGTAAGAAACAAGTGTTGAATTTCCCTGATAAAAGGTCGTGGCACCTACACCATCAACATCGTTAAATACCCAACCTGAACTAATCAGATTATTAACATTATCCATGTTTTCTTGAAATATAACAACATTCATGGGAATTGACAATGGAGTCGAAGGGGTAGTAATAGCAGCTGGCATACCATTCCGAGTACCCTTAATACCACCTTGCGAATATGCCGCAGATACTGTAAATAAAAGGAGAAAGATTACAATTGAGTTTTTCATATAATAAAGAGTTTAAATTTTTTCAAACATAATAAAATATTTTTATATTTTTCATCCCTATTCTCATCTTTCATAGTCATTTGTATAATAAAATATTTCGGTGAAATTTGGCTAAACAGCGTTGAAAATTCCTGTTCTGTCTATTCCATTATATTGTGTTCTCTGTTCAATCTAGTTTTGAATCGTAAATCAGAATTAGACATGAGAGCACAAACATTCATCTTAACAATTATCCTGGCGGGGCTGACCGTTTTGAGCAGCTTTGCTCAGGAAAAAAGCTGGAGCCTCGACGAGTGCATCAACTATGCCCTCGAAAACAACATCCAGATTAAAAAGGCCACGCTTTCGACCAGCAGGAACGAGGTGCTGACCGACCAATCGAAAGCCAACCGCTTGCCATCGGTAAGCGCATCGGTGCGGCAGAACTTTGGCTGGGGCAAGAGCCTCAACACGCAAACTGGTGAGTACGGCAACCTCAATGGGTCGAACAGCACCAACTACTCGGTAAGTTCGAACGTGACACTCTTCAATGGGTACCGTCTGCAAAACACCATCAAACAAAGCGAATTAGAACTTGAAGCCAGTAAGCTGTATGCCGAAACGATGAAGGAGTCGGTTGGGCTGAACATTATGAACGCTTTTCTGCAAGTGATTTATGCCGACGAGCAAATGAAGAACGCGCAGAAACAGATCGAAGCCACCACCGAGCAATTGGCCTTGGCAAAAGAGCGGCTGAACCTTAGCGCCATCTCTCGATCCGATTATTTGCAGATTGAATCGCAACTGGCAAGTGAGAAACTGACGTTAGCCAACGCACAAAGCCAGCTCACCATGAGCAAAGTGAACTTGCAACAGTTAATGGAACTGACCGTTACCGACAATTTCTTGGTGGTTTCGCCCAACATCGATGCGCTTGTTCAGCAGGAGCAAAATCTTTCGGCAACCGAAATCTACGAAACAGCATTGAAAATCAGGCCGCAAATCGAAAATGCGAAACTCAACACCAAAAGTGCCTTGCTTGATACCGACATTGCCCGCGCCAGTCTGTTGCCATCAGTGTCGATGGATGCAGGATTGGGAACAGGTTATTCGAGCCTCAACAGCGGTTTCAACTACCCAACACAACTGAACAACAGCATCAACCCAAGTTTGGGCGTAACGCTTTCGATTCCCATTTTCCAAAAGAAGCAGGTAAAATCGAACATTGCTATTGCCAAAATTGGGGTGAACGATGCCGAATTAGATGAGCTGAACACCCGCAACCAACTGCGCAAGGAAATTGAACAGGCCACCGCCGACGCGCTTTCGGCCAAAACACAATACCAGGCCAGCATTGAACAGTTGCGTGCAACCACCGAATCGTATCAACTTGCCGAGGAAAAATTCAAGTTGGGTTCGCTCAACTCAGTCGATTTCCTCTTCGAAAAAACCAAGTTGATTACCGCCGAAAGCCAACTTTTACAAGCAAAATACAATTTAGTGTTCAGCAACAAGATTATTGATTTTTACAAGGAACCCTAAGACCACCCCCCGACCCCCTAAAGGGGGGGTACAAGACCCCTAACCCCTAAATCCCCTAAAGGGGACTTGAATAACTACCAAATTTGGAAAGACGTTCATTGCATAAACAATAAAACAAAGAGATAAAATAACAATTACGCACTCGCTTGCCCCCCCTTTAGGGGGCTGGGGGGTAAAAATTATAATTATGAAACGAAAATTTATTTACATAGGAATAGCTGTCGTTGTAGTGGTGGTAGCCACCATCGTACTGAAAGGCAACAGCACCTCGAAAGCCACGTTTGCCATCGAAACCGGAAAAGTTGAACGGGGAAACATTAGCAACACCGTTACCGCTACCGGAACACTCGAAGCCATTACCACCGTTGAAGTGGGAACGCAGGTTTCGGGGGTGATCGAAAAAATTTACGTCGATTTTAATACGCAGGTGAAGAAAGGCCAGTTGTTGGCACAGATAGATAAGACACCTTTGCAGGCACAAGCTGATCAAAGCCAGGCCAATGTCGATAATGCCGAAGCCGAACTGACGTATCAGAAATCGACTTTTGAAAGAACCAAAGCACTGTTTGAAAAGAAGCTGATTGCACAGTCGGACTACGATTTGGCACTCTACAACTTCAACAAGTCGCAGGCAAACTTGAAAAATGCCAAATCTGTACACGACAAGAATAAAATCAACCTGTCGTACGCATCCATCTACTCGCCCATCGACGGCATCATTCTCGACCGTGCTGTTGACGAAGGCCAAACGGTAGCTGCCAGTTTCAACACACCAACACTTTTCACCATTGCCAACGACCTTACCCAAATGCAGGTGGAAGCCAACGTTGACGAGGCCGACATAGGCCAGGTAAAATTGGGCCAACGTGTTGAATTCACTGTTGATGCCTATCCCGAATTGAAGTTCGACGGATCGATCATCGAAATTCGCCTTCAGCCTGTTGAAACCAACAATGTGGTGACCTATACCGTGATCATTCAGGCCCCAAATCCCGAAATGAAGTTGATGCCCGGAATGACCGCAAGCATTACCGCTTTCACCAAGGAAAAGAAAGACATCCTGGTGGTGCAGGGCAAAGCCATTCGCTTCAACCCTGAACAAAACTTGGTTTGGGATTATCTGAACTCAGTAAAAGAAGCCAATTCAAAAGCAGCTCAACCAATTGATATACCTACAACTGGTGCTACAATTACTGAAAAAGAAGGCACATATATTTGGGTGAAGAATGGTGCTTTAATCCAACGCCGACAAATTGAAGTGGGCGAAAACGACGGTATCAACTACGAACTGGTTTCAGGTTTAAACGAAGGCGACGAATTGGTACTTTCATTGGAAAAGCAGACTAATAAAGAGGCAAAAGCAGCAGCTAAAAGTCCGTTTATGCCAACCCGTCCGGGTCAGAAGAAAACCACAACTTCAAAGTAAAAGCCATGAACAAGCGATCAATTATAGAAGTATCACAGCTCAGAAAAGATTTCCATGTGGGCGATGTTACCGTTCATGCGTTGAAAGGGGTGAACATCGACATTCACGAGGGCGACTTTGTGGCCATTATGGGAACCAGCGGATCGGGAAAATCGACCATGCTGAATATTCTGGGTTGCCTCGACAAACCTACTTCGGGCGATTACAAGCTCGACGGGGTGAGCGTTGCCGATTTGAACAAGAACCAGTTGGCCGAATTGCGGAACCAAAAACTGGGTTTTGTATTCCAGAGTTACAACCTGCTCTCACGCACCACGGCGTTGGAAAATGTAGAGCTTCCGCTTTTCTATAACCCTAAGGTGAAAGCCAAAGAACGCCGCGAAAGGGCCATCAACGCCCTTGAAGCTGTGGGTTTGGCCGACCGTATGCACCACACGCCCAATCAGCTTTCGGGCGGGCAGCAACAACGTGTAGCCATTGCCCGCTCGCTGGTAAACGATCCTGTGGTAATACTGGCCGACGAAGCCACAGGAAACCTCGACACCCGCACCTCGTACGAAATTATGGACTTGTTTCAGAAATTGAACGAGCGGGGAAAGACCATCGTGTTTGTAACCCACGAGCCCGACATTGCAAGGCTCACTTCGCGCAACATTGTTTTCCGCGATGGGCATGTTATCCGCGAAAGTTATGTGGCCGATCAGTTGATTGCAGCCGATATTCTTAACACGCTTCCTGTAGAAGTTGATCAACTTTAAAAACAGTTTCAGATGAACTATTCAAATTTGACAAAAATAGCTTGGGGCGCGTTAATGCGTAACAAATTCAGGGCATTCCTTACCATGCTGGGCATTATTATTGGCGTGGCTTCGGTAATTGCGATGCTGGCCATTGGGCAGGGTTCGAAGAAAAGTATTCAGGGGCAAATGTCGAGCATGGGTTCGAACCTGGTTTTTGTGATGCCTGGTTCGCAACAAAAAGGCGGTGCCATGATGGGCAACAGTAATGCCCAAACCTTGACCCTGGCCGATGCAGAAGCCATTCAAAAACAGTGCGAAAACATCACCGCCGTGTCGCCCGAAGTACGTTCGAGCGGACAAGCCGTGTTTGGAAACAAAAACTGGCCAACGTCCATTTATGGATCGAACGAGGACTATCTTTCGATCAAGAAAATTGATGTGAAGAGCGGTCGCATGTTTACCGATAAGGAGATCAAAAGCATGGCAAAAGTTTGTTTGGTTGGCGAAACTGTTATTGAAAACCTCTTCGGAAAAGGGGCCGACCCCATTGGGCAAACCATTCGTTACAAGAATATTCCGTTTAAGGTGATTGGCGTGTTGAGCGAAAAAGGCGACAACTCCTTTGGACAAGATCAGGACGATTTGCTGCTTGCGCCTTACACCACTGTGCAGAAACGGATTTTGGCCATTGAGCACATACAAGCCATTTATACCTCGGCGGCGAGTGAAGAGAAAACCACCGAAGCTATTGCCGAACTCGAAACAGTATTACGTGCCCGCCACAAAATTACCAATCCCGACGACGATGACTTTAGGGTAATGTCGCAATCGGAACTGGTGAAAACCTTCACATCTATCAGCGACATTCTGACAGCACTGTTGGGAGCAATTTCAGGCATTTCATTGTTAGTTGGCGGCATTGGCATTATGAACATCATGTACGTGTCGGTAACTGAGCGAACCCGCGAAATTGGTCTCCGCATGTCGATTGGCGGAAAAGGGAAGGACATTTTGATGCAGTTCCTTATCGAATCAATCATGTTAAGTGTTCTTGGCGGACTAATCGGGATACTGCTTGGATACCTAGCTGCTGCGGGCGTGGGTTCAATCATGGGTTGGCCTGTTGAAATCACAACCAATTCGGTGGTCTTATCTTTCTTGGTCTGTTCCGCCATCGGTATTTTCTTTGGATGGTACCCTGCAAGGAAAGCTTCCAACCTGAATCCGATTGATGCATTGCGTTACGAATAGTTAAATATGAAACGAACATATTTGCAGAAAAACACAAACACGGATGAACAGAGTACATGTGAGTTCCATTCGGACGAAATTTTGCTCAAAGAACGACTGTTCAATCCAAAAGAAATTCAGCAAGTTAAAAGTTTTGTTAGAATGAAAAACCAGAAATAATAATGAAATCAATTTTGAAAAACAGGACAAACAAATTTGTTATTGATTTGACAATGATTGCCGGACTAATCGCATGTATAGTGTCGACAAGTGTTTTTGAAAAAAGTAAAGAAGCAGCCCGTAATGGAGCAAACATTGGCGATGTATTCCATTGGGGAACATCGCATTGCATTGTCTCCATGCTATTGGTAGCAATCATTTTGATCCACATTTGGCAACATTGGGGATACCTCAAAGCGGTAATAAGCAAAAATCTCTATTTGAAAAACAAGGTAACTACAATAACTTCGGTACTCTTTCTGGCTACTGTCGTAAGTTTTACGCTGTATTTGTCGGGGTTTACTATGCCAACATTGCATTTTCACAGCATGATAGCACATTTCTTTGTACTCTTTGCTATTATCCATATGATAGTGAATTGGAAGAAACTAATTGCGCTGCTGAAGAAAAAGGAGTGTCGTGAACAATAAGCTAATTTCGAATACCTACTCTAATAGCCACATATATTGATTGTTAATAAAGAATTATTTCAGTTTCAAAAAACTGATGTTGAACTTTTATAAATTGCAAAAAATACAGAACAGCCTTTCAGGTTGATC
>Ga0209373_10001639_pt1 | contig 25227 bp, 23 predicted proteins | sample Higcelweek5metaG_FD_187173 | JGI IMG/M metagenome (GOLD analysis project Ga0209373, IMG submission 187173) | Freshwater pond sediment microbial communities from the University of Edinburgh, under environmental carbon perturbations - High... | ecosystem: Environmental > Aquatic > Freshwater >... | reverse complement strand
ATCCCAATAACCCCTCGAGTATTAGTACAAATGTTACAATGGCTCTTTTCTGCGATAATCAGAATAATATTTGGGTTGGGACTTATAATGGAGGATTAAATAAGTTTGATCAAAAAACACAGAAATTTCAAAACTACAAATTCGATCCACACGACTCAACCACTATAAGTAGCAATCATCCATGGAGTTTTGCCCAAGATAAGAACAACAACCTGTGGGTTGCAACGTGCAATGTTGGTTTAAATCTTTTGAAGCCCGGGGCATCTTCTTTTGTTCGATATACTGTTAAAGATCCAATTCTCACTAGTCCTCAGCAAATCACATCTAATGCCATAACTCACCTATTGATTGATAAAAAGAACCGGTTGTGGATAGGTACTGAAAATGGTTTCGGTATGGTCGACTTAAATAATGTAGATTTTAATGCACCTGTTCCCGAACTTTTCTTTAATCATTATTTTCATTCAGATTCTATTAATAGTATTAGCGACAATAAAATTAGCTATGTAACTGTAGATAACGAAGAGAATATATGGATTGGCACAAAAGGAAGTGGGCTCGATAAGCTTGATACAAAAACTAACTCATTTAAGAATTACAGTGTCAAAGATGGGCTTCCGCACAATGTTGTTAATGGAATTCTTTTCGATAGTCTTAATAACTTGTGGATTAGTACCAATTATGGGATATCGAATTTTGATACTAAAGCAAACCTGTTTAAAAATTATAGCACTTCAGATGGTTTGCAGTCAAATGTTTTTGTGAAAACTGCATGTTTGAAAACTCATGATGGGATGTTCTTTTTCGGTAGCATTAATGGCTTTAATGTATTTTCCCCCCAGAAAATTAGATCTAACATACACGAAAATAGTTCAGTGTTAATTACTGACTTTAGGTTACTTAATCAAAGTATTAATGCCGGAGATAGCATTAATGGCCGGGTTATTCTTACAAAACCAATTTTTGAGATGTCAGAAATTGCTCTCAATCACAAAGAGAACGAAATTTCTTTTGAGTTTTCTGCGAAGAATTATTCAAGCCCCGAGAAAATTTCTTTCTCATATATGTTGGAAGGGTTTAATCGGGATTGGCAAGTTACAGATGCAAAATTACGAGTCGCAAAATATACAAATCTTGATCCCGGAGAATACATTTTCAAAGTTAGGTCATCATACAATAAAGAGATTTGGTCAGATGACGTTGCTTCAATTAAAATCATTATAAAACCGCCATGGTGGAAAACGTTATGGTTCAAAATTGTAGCGATATTACTTTTGGTTGGTTTTTGGATAATTGGCTATTCCGCAAGAATTTATTCGTTGGAGAAACAGAAACGGATTCTCGGAAAAATGGTTGATGATAAAACAAAACAACTTCAAGATGCGAATGAAAAACTTAAAGAATCGAACATCACTAAAGACAAATTTTTATCAATTATTGCTCACGATTTAATTAATCCATTTAATACAATACTTGGATTTTCTGATCTGCTGCTCAATAATTATTCAGAATATGATGAAGAGACTAAGCTCACAACAATTAGAACAATAAATAACTCATCCACAGAACTCTTTGAATTATTGGGGAATCTTTTACAATGGTCTCGTTCGGAAAGAGGGTTGCTTGAGTATTCGCCAGAGAAGATTGATATTAATAGTATCATTTTAAAGATAATGTCTCTTTTTTCGGCTACTGCAAATTCTAAAGGTATAAATATTGAGCTCAACCTTTCGGACAAAGACTCAATGGTGAATAGCGATATTCACCTGCTAAATGCCATTTTACGTAATTTGATTAGCAATTCCATCAAGTTCACATCTTCAGGTGGAAAGATTTCAATTATTACTGAAACAAAAGGAAAATATATAATTGTTTCTGTTGTTGATAATGGTGTTGGTATTTCAAAAGAGAATCTGGATAATTTATTTAGAATTGACATACAACACTCAACGTTAGGAACTAACAGCGAAAAGGGAACTGGTTTGGGACTGTTTCTTGTGAAGGAATTTGTTGCGAAGCAAAAAGGCGAATTGAGAATTGAAAGTGAAGTAGGAAAAGGAAGTTCTTTCTCTTTCACTGTACCTCGTTGGAATGTATAACTATACTGTAACTGGTTTTATTGTATTTTGTTGAAGTAGAGAAAGCCTTTGATTGGATATTATTATTGCGCAATAAAAACAATTAAGCCCTGCACCATATCTTTGGTGCAGGGCTTAATATTTTCTGGTTATAGTAAATTTTTATTAATTTCCCATTTCAGATAAGAATTTGATTCTCACCATTCTGATGTCTTCAACGCTATAGTTGTCTTCACCCAAATTCTTTACAGCTTCTTCAATAGAGCCATCTTTCGATTCTTCCCTGAAATAATCAAAAATTTCATCGCGGTAATCTTCATCCATCACATCGTTGATGAAATAATCGATGTTGATCTTTGTTCCTGAATTAACAATGGCTTCAATCTCCGACAGAAGGTCGTCTTTGCTCATTCCAAGAGATTTAGCAATGATGTCGAGGCCAACTTTTCGGTCGATATTTTGAATAATAAGAACCTTATTTTTTGATTTTTGAGCAACCGATTTTACTATTATGTCTTGAGGCCGGTCAATCTCATTTTCTTCAACATATTTCTTTATCAGCTCAACAAACTCTTTTCCGTAACGAGAAGCTTTTCCTTGACCAACGCCCTGAATATTTTGCAACTCAGTTATAGTTATCGGATACTGAATAGACATATCGGACAACGAAGGGTCCTGGAAAATTACAAAAGGAGGTAAGTCGAGTTGCTTTGAAACCTTTTTGCGAAGATCTTTCAGCAAAGAAAAGAGTTCAGGGTCGCCAGAGCTGCTGCCACTTTGTGCTGCCGAAGCTTCTTCTATAGCCGCATCATAATCGTGGTTTTTGGTCATGATGAACGACCCTGGATTGTCGAGAAATGCCTGTCCCTTTTCTGTGAGTTTTAGCAGCCCGTAATTTTCAATCTCTTTATTGATGTATCCACCAATCATAGCTTGGCGGTATATTGCATGCCAGAAATGTGAATCGTGATCTTTGCCCATTCCAAAGATATCCAGCTCGTCGTGTTTGAACGACTTGATAGCAGCAATGTTGTTTCCAATAAGTATGTTGGTAATGTGCTCCATTTTGTATTTTTGGTTCACCGCAACAATAGCTTCGAGCGCTAAAGCAAGTTCTTCGCCAGCTTCAATTCTTTCTCTTGGGTTAAGGCAGTTATCGCATGCACCACAATTATCTTCGGTATATGTTTCTCCAAAATAGTGAAGGAGAATTTTCCTGCGGCACACCGATGTCTCGGCATACGAAACAGTGTCGAGCAGAAGCTGCTTGCCAATTTCCTGTTCGGCAATAGGTTTTCCCTGCATGAATTTTTCAAGCTTCTGTATGTCTTTGTAGCTGTAAAAAACGATGCATTTACCCTCACCTCCGTCGCGGCCGGCGCGTCCTGTTTCTTGGTAATACCCTTCAAGGCTTTTGGGAATATCGTAATGAATCACAAAACGAACGTCGGGTTTATCAATTCCCATTCCAAAGGCTATAGTGGCAACAATTATATCAACTTCTTCCATCAGAAACATATCCTGATGTTTAGAACGGGTTGCTGCGTCCATTCCAGCGTGGTATGGTAACGCCTTAATGCCGTTTACCTGAAGATTTTCTGCAAGTTGCTCAACTTTTTTTCGGCTGAGGCAATAAATGATACCTGATTTTCCTGCATTATTTGAAATGTACCTGATTATTTCGGCTGTAGGCTTAAATTTTGGGCGGATTTCGTAATAAAGGTTTGCCCTGTTGAATGACGATTTGAAGACGTTTGCATCCAACATTCCTAAGTTTTTTTGAATGTCGTGCTGTACTTTAGCCGTTGCCGTTGCCGTAAGTGCAATTACCGGAGCTGCTCCAATTTCCTGAATAATTGGGCGAATGCGGCGGTATTCTGGCCTAAAATCGTGGCCCCATTCCGAAATACAGTGAGCTTCGTCAACTGCATAAAACGAAATTTTTATCTGTTTCAGAAATTCAATATTCTCTTCTTTGGTTAGCGACTCTGGTGCAACGTAAAGCAACTTGGTTTTTCCTAATAATACTGAGTCTTTTACCTCTTGAATAGCTGCTCTCGTTAGTGAAGAGTTTAAAAAATAGGCAATCCCATCTTCGGTTCCAAAACTACGAATCGAGTCAACTTGATTCTTCATTAATGCAATTAGCGGAGAAATTACGATCGCTGTGCCTTCGAGCAGTAGGGCTGGGAGCTGATAGCAAAGAGATTTGCCTCCTCCTGTTGGCATTAACACAAAGGTGTCGTTGCCGTCCATTACACTTTTTATTACTTTCTCCTGATCACCCTTAAAGCGGTCAAACCCGAAATTTTTTTGAAGTTGTTCCGCTAAAAACTGAGAATTTACCATCTTAAATTTATTAACCCCTCTTTGTCAGTTACAATTTGATTTACCTACTAAAGTAATAAATAAATAATTTCCCGAAACTTTTATCTGTTAATAAAACTTATCTGTTCAAATATTTAATAGTCTCTTCTCAAATAACGTTACTACTCGGGCAATTACTCTAATGTAAATTTTTTATTAAGTAATCTTTTGGGTCTTTAATCTTTTTAAGATTCGCGATTTTAATTTAGTGTGTATATTTGTCCGTTTCGGTACCAATGCAATGATAAAAAAGAAGAATAATATTGGCGGCGAGATGTCGTTTCTTGGGCATCTCGAAGTTTTGCGATGGCATCTTATTAGGGCAGCTATTGCTGTTCTGGTTTTTATGGTAGTCGCATTCTTGAGTAGAAATTTTATTTTTAATGAAATTATACTTAAACCCAAAAACCCCGATTTCTTTACAAATAGAATGCTGGCAGAACTAGGTGCATGGTTGAATTCCACTCTTGGGATAAATGCCTCCGATTTGATAATCAATAATCAGCCTCTTAATTTGGTTAATATTGACATGGCCGGGCAATTTATGTCGCACATGGAAATCTCGCTTATCGCAGGTCTTATTCTAGCATGCCCATTTATTATTTGGGAAATTTGGAGGTTTATTGAGCCAGCTCTTTTGCCAAATGAGAGAAAGTATACCGGTGGTGCGGTTATTTTTATTTCCGGACTGTTTATATCAGGCATCTTATTTGGGTATTTTCTTATTGCGCCACTATCTATCCATTTTCTGAATAGTTATATTGTAAGCGATCAGGTGTTGAATACCATTAAATTGAGTTCATATATCAGCACCATTACATCAGTCACTTTTGCTTCAGGTTTAATATTTGAATTGCCTGTGGTAGTTTTCTTCTTAAGTAAGGTTGGGCTGATTACTCCTTCGTTTATGCGCAAATACCGGAAACATGCATACATTATACTCCTGATTGTTGCCGCAATTATTACTCCACCCGATGTTTTTAGTCAGACATTAGTGTGTATCCCTTTAATTGTATTGTATGAAATAAGCATTCTGATTTCTCGTTCTGTTCTTAAGAAGAAAGAAAAGGAGAAACCCAGCAGTGTTGAATTGAAATAATGGTTTGTAAATATTGTTAAAATAATGAGGTTAAGTACCGATAATATTGAAAAGAAATACCGGAAACGCACTGTTGTAAAAGGTGTTTCTGTTGAGGTGAATCAAGGCGAAATTGTTGGACTTCTAGGCCCGAATGGTGCAGGGAAAACCACTTCATTTTACATGATTGTTGGACTTATTCGGCCAAATAGTGGGCGTATATTTCTTGACGATGAAGACATTACCAGCTTGCCGATTTATAAAAGGGCTCAGAAGGGAATTGGCTATCTTGCGCAGGAAGCATCGGTTTTTAGAGGTATGACCGTTGAAGATAACATTAAGTCGGTGTTGGAAATGACAGATTATTCACACGAGGAACAAAAATCGAAACTCGAATCGTTGCTTTCAGAATTTGGGCTTCAGAAAATAAGAAAGAGCAAAGGAATACAATTGTCGGGAGGAGAACGACGCCGTACCGAAATTGCCCGCGCTTTAGCAATTAACCCAAAATTCATATTGCTCGACGAACCTTTTGCCGGGGTCGATCCAATTGCTGTTGAGGACATCCAAAACATCGTATATCATTTGAAAGATAAAAACATTGGAATCCTTATAACCGATCACAATGTGCATGAAACTCTGGCTATTACCGATCGTTCATACCTGCTTTTTGAAGGGGCAATACTGAAAGCAGGGAAGGCCGAAGAGCTTGCTGCCGACGAAATGGTGCGTAAAGTTTACCTTGGGCAAAATTTCGAACTTAGAAAGAAACGCGAAAAATTTGAACATACAATTAGTTAAACTTTCATTTCTCTGTTTTATTAATTGTGAAATTTTAAAAAAAAGATTTATATTTGCGCCTCCAAAAAGCGGGCGTGTCGTAATTGGTAGCCGAGCTAGACTTAGGATCTAGTGCCGTAAGGTGTAAGGGTTCGAGTCCCTTCGCCCGCACAAAACTAAACCGTTTGGGAAACTTAAAAGTACCAAACGGTTTATAGTTTATAAGATCAGATTTGTTGTTTTAAAACTTTAAAGCAAAATTAACTTTTCAGTAAAATGAATATTACCAGAGAAAACATTGACGAATTGAATGGCCTTATCCGAATTTCAATTGAAAAGGCCGATTATGAAGCATCTGTTGAAGCATCATTGAGCGAATACCGTAAGAAAGCCAACATGCCAGGTTTTCGTCCGGGCAAAATTCCGGTAGGGCTTGTCAAAAAAATGTATGGAAAAGCTGCTTTAGTTGATGAAATCAATAAGATACTTTCTAATAGTTTGGCTAAATTTCTGGTCGATGAGAAGTTAGACATTCTTGGAGAACCACTTCCAAACGAAACACAACAAAAAGCTATCGATTGGGACAATGCTTCCGATTTCGAATTCCTTTTTGATATAGGTTTTGCACCCGAAGTGAAGATTAGCTTCGATAAGAGAAGCAAATATCCATACTACAAAGTTCAGGTTTCGGAAGAAATGATTGACCAACAGGTTGAAGCTTATGCCAACCGTTTCGGAAACAATGAACCTGCCGATGTTGTTGAATTGAAAGATACAGTTAAAGGAGATATTGCCCAGCTTAATGCCGATGGTACTGTAAATACTGAAGGTATTTCTGTTGAAATGGCCCTTATTTCTATTGATGTTATTAAGGATGAAGAAATCAGAAATAGCTTTGTAGGCAAGAAAGTTGGCGACGAAGTGATTTTTGATATCAAGAAAGCTTATCCAAACGACACAGAAGTAGCTTACATCCTTAACATTGATAAAGTTGAAGCTGCATCCATTGAAGGCAACTTTAAAATTGCAATTAAAGAAGTACACACATTTGTTCCTGCCATTGTAAACGAAGATCTTTTCAAAAAAGTTTACGGTGAAGAGACTTTGATTGCTGACGAAACAACTTTCCGTGCTCAGATTGCAGAAGAGATCACAGAGTCTTATAAAGCATCTAGCGAATACAAATTCTTGATTGATACCCGCGAAGCTCTGATCAGCAAAAATAAAATGGAATTACCTGAAGAATTTTTGAAACGATGGCTGATGGCTGTTAATAAAGAATTGTCTCAGGCTGACATTGAAGCTGAATTTGGTCATTTCGTTGAAGATTTGAAATGGCAGGTTGTGAAAGAGAAAATTGTTAAAGAAAACGAGCTGAAAGTTGACGAAGCCGAAGTGGTTGAAATGGCAAAAGAAGTTGCTGCTGCCCAGTTCCGTCAATATGGAATGTTTAATATTCCGGCAGAACACCTCGATGGTTTTGCCCAACAAATTCTTCAAAAGAAAGAAGACCGTAACCGTCTTTATAACAGAAAACTTGACGAGAAGATCATGGAGGTTGTTAAATTGAAAGCAACTGTTGAAGAAAAAGAAATCTCGAAAGAAGAATTTGAGAAACTATTTGCATAACTTTTCAATTAGATACAGAATAGCCGGACTTAAAATAAGCCCGGCTTTTTTATTGCATTTTTTTCTACCTTTGCCAATCTTATTACAGAAGAAAATTAAATGTTGGATCTCCTAATGTTTTCTATATGAATCAGAAAAATGAATTTCAAAAATTTGCGAAAGGGCAAGGAATAAGTAGTCTCTCGGTCGATAAATATATCTCATCAACATACATGAACTATATTTCTCCGACAATTATCGAAGAGCGTCAGTTGAATATTGCTACAATGGACGTATTCTCACGTCTTATGATGGACCGGATTATATTCCTTGGAGTACCAATCGACGATTATGTGGCAAATATTATTCAGGCCCAATTGTTATTTCTCGACTCTACCGATCCGGGTAAAGATATTCAGATATACTTTAACACTCCAGGAGGTTCGGTTTCTGCGGGACTGGGAATTTACGACACCATGCAGTTTATTTCATCGCCGGTAGCAACAATTTGTACTGGAATGGCAGCTTCGATGGGTGCGGTACTTTTAACTGCCGGGGCTACCGGAAAACGCTCAGCATTGACACATTCGCGAGTGATGATTCATCAGCCAATGGGCGGTGCTCAGGGACAGGCTTCTGACATTGAAATCACTGCCCGCGAAATTATGAAACTCAAGAGAGAGCTGTATGAAATTATTGCGAAACACTCTGGAAAAGATTACGCTACAGTAGAAAGAGATTCAGACCGCGACTACTGGATGACAGCTCAGGAAGCTGTTGATTATGGAATGATTGATCAGATTCTGGTCAGAAATAAAAAATAAAGAATGGCTAAAGCTACAGATAAATGTTCTTTTTGTGGAAGAAAGAAAGACGAAGTTGAACTCTTGATTGCAGGCATGGAAGGTCATATTTGTGACCGATGTATTGAACAGGCTTATGCAATTATTGAAGAGGAATTTAAAGGTAAAGGCAGCTTCGACATTTCGGGTATTGAATTGCTTAAACCAATTCAGATGAAAGAGTTCCTCGATCAGTATGTGATTGGGCAGGAACATGCCAAGAAAATTCTTTCGGTGGCTGTTTATAACCACTATAAACGTTTGGGGCAGAAAGTTGGTAAAGATGAAACCGAAATTGAAAAATCGAACATCATTCTTGTAGGGCCAACCGGAACCGGAAAAACATTGCTTGCCCGTACCATTGCTAAGATGTTGCATGTGCCTTTTACAATTGTTGATGCAACTGTTTTAACCGAAGCTGGTTATGTGGGCGAAGATATTGAAAGCCTCCTTACACGCTTGCTTCAGGCGGCCGACTATAATGTTGAAGCCGCTGAAAAAGGAATTGTATTTATTGACGAGATAGATAAAATTGCCCGCAAAGGCGATAATCCATCAATAACACGCGATGTTTCGGGCGAAGGTGTTCAGCAGGGTTTGCTTAAATTGCTCGAAGGTTCGATTGTGAATGTTCCGCCACAGGGAGGACGAAAACATCCAGATCAAAAGATGATTCCTGTCAACACAAAGCATATTCTTTTCATTTGTGGTGGTGCTTTCGATGGAATTGAGCGCAAAATTGCCCAGCGTATGAACACCAAAGTTGTTGGGTTCAACGCTATTGAAGAGAGTGCTCATGTCGACCGCGATAACCTGATGCAGTATATTGCACCAATGGACTTAAAGGCATTTGGTTTGATTCCCGAAATAATTGGCCGTTTGCCTATGCTTACTTATCTCGATCCTCTCGATCCGGCTGCGTTGCGAAGGATTCTTACAGAGCCTAAAAATGCCATCGTTAAGCAATATGTGAAGCTTTTTGAACTCGACAACATCAAGCTTTCGTTCGACGAAAAGGCTCTCGAGTACATTGTGAGTGTTGCTGTTGAATTTAAACTAGGTGCTCGTGGTTTGCGTTCGATATGCGAAACAATTATGGTCGATGCCATGTTCGAAATGCCTTCGACAAGCCACAAAGCATTGAAAATTACTGAAAAATATGCCCGCGATAAGGTCGAAAATTCAGGAATGAAATTATTAAAAGCAAGTTAAGAACATATATTCTTGTTGGAGAGCCGGGTTTATAATCCGGCTTTTTTTATGGCTGGCTTTTACCTTACGGTGATGTGGAAACACTTTTCGATGCGCTCGGTAACAACTACGCACCGACCTTCGCGGCGGAGTTCGCCAATGGCTTCCGATAGCAGTTTGATTGCTCTGGCATCCTGCTTCTCAAATTTCATAAATGGGAACGACCGCTTTACTACGCTACTGTACGCAATGTCGAATGTGGTGCCATAAAGGTGCGAGGTGTTCGACGATGCATTTACATTTGATGTTTTCAATCTACTTTGGCTCTCTTTTGTGCGCAAAAGCGAACTAATCTGGTAAGAGTAGCTTCCCATGTTATGTTCGCGAAGCTTCTTCTGAAATCGTTTTCCAATATCTTCAAGCAGTTGTTCGGCTCTTGGAGTGAGGTATGGATAGGAGTGGCTCAGGTGTTTTACTACGTAATATTTGTTGCTCTTGATCTTTACCAATCGGTCTTTGTCGAGTAAATCATCAAGTCTCTGGTGAAAATCGGCCGAACTTTTAAAGGCTGAAATGCCATTTCTGCGGGCGTATTTCAGGTGAAGAGCGTTATAGTCGCGGTATTTGTCGACCTTGATCCTTCCGTAAGATGTCGGATTTACAATGCTGTCAATTTTAGTTGAAACGGGACCCCAAAGCATCAGAACCACGATAATACCCACAATGCTTAACGCACCAATTTTGAATTTCCTCTGGTATTCGGGTTTTAAACGGTATTTGAAAATATTCTTTTTTAGTTGTCCTAATAGGGAAGACCAATCGAGCATAATATCTAAGACTGTTATTGTTTCTGTTCGGAAACAAAAATAAGGAAAAAGTATAGTGTAAACCTAATCGAAAAGGTGCTTTTATTGCTTAAGTGATTATCCTGTTGTTGATATGTTGACAATTTTCGTGTCGTATTAATAGTTGCAAGTAAGGTTGTGGTTACTGCTAAGCTTGTGTTCGCCTTAAGTTTATATATTTCAGAATGAGCTTGGCCGCATTTTCAACACCTACTTTACTGGTGTCAATAGTGAGGTCATAATTTTGTGTGTCGCCCCATTTTTTTCCAGTAAATGTTTTGCAATAGGCCTCTCTATCTTTATCGCTTCGAACAATCATTCTTTCGGCTTCGGTTTCTGGTACATTAAAAAGTTGCTGAACCCTTTCGTTCCGAAATTTTGTGTCGGCATGTAAAAATATGTTGATGCAATTTGGATGTTCGCGAAGAGCATGGAAGCCGCAACGACCAATAATTACCGCAGAACGTTCGTAGGCAATGCGTTTAATGACCTCAGACTCTGCATCAAAAAGTTCATGGTCGAAAGGAAAATTCATCTCGGGCGGAATGTGTGTTTCGGCTGAATACCCGTTGATGTGGAAAAACGAATTCCAGAACGAGAGCAATGCTTCTTCTCGTTGTTCTAAATTATCTTCCTGCATAGATAATTTTTGGGCCGTTTGACGAATTATTTCACGGTCGGCATAAAAAATGCCCAGTTCTTTAGCCAAATATTGTCCAATTAACGATGCCCCGCTTCCCAGTTGCCTGCTAATTGTTATTGCGTAAGTTGTTGTTTCTTCCATTATAATTTCCTCCCGAATGTTTTATTTAATAACAGTTAGTTGTGGTATTTGTTGCCCTAACTTAATTATTAATTTTATGTTGCAACATAAAATAAGTTTCCTATTTTTAGTCCTCATTTCGATACGGTTATGCCGAAATATTTAACTGTACTTCGGACTTACTTTAGCTGGAATAATTATAAACTAATATACACAATCAAACTATGGAAAAAAAGAACATTGTTGGCTATTATCAAGTTAGCCCTAAAGAAAACTCGTATTTTGCACTCCGCGTAATTTTCAGCATCCTTATTTATGCCGGAATCGCATCGGCGTTGGTAATGTTGCCAAAACTTGACACTAAGTTTTCGGCTGTTGCCGGAGTTGTGTTTCTTATTATTTATTTTCTGATTTTTTATATCGTTTATAACGGGCTGTTTGTTGGGTTGATTAAAACGCAGTCGGTTAAGCTTGGCGATCATCAGCTTCCCGAAATATATAAAATGGTGAAAACCCTTTCGGCTAGTTTGAATATCAAGGAAACGCCAAACACTTACCTAATTCAGGCTGGCGGTAGCTTGAATGCTTTTGCCAAAAAGTTCATGGGCAGCAATTATGTGGTTATTTATTCCGATTTGCTCGAAGCTTTTTACGAAGGGAACATCGATGCTGTTGAATTTGTGGTTGCCCATGAGCTGGGGCACATTAAGCGGAACCATTTGTGGAAAAGCCTGCTCCTTTTTCCTTCGGCACTAATTCCTTTTCTGGCACCGGCCTATAACCGCGCATGCGAACTTACTTGCGACAATATTGGGAAATTCTTCAATGCCAAAGGTGCAGTTGATGGGCTGTTGATTCTTGCCGGGGGAAAGAAAATTGCCCGCGAAATCAATATCCATGTTTATATCGATCAGAATAGGACCGATGCTAGTTTTTGGCGTTGGTTTGCCGAGAAAACAATGAGCCATCCGGCTTTGTATAAAAGGCTCGACAATGTTTATACCTCCTCGGCTGCTATGAGGCGCGAAGCTCCTAAAATGGATGCGCCTAGTGAAACGGCTCAGGTTGAGAGCCCTGTCGAAACTCCAAAAGAAAAGGAATCGGACTATAGCCGTTACATGCCCAATTAATCTGCTTAAAAAAATAAGCCCCTTGCCATTTAACCGGCAAGGGGTTCTTTTCAATTAAGAATCATGCTTAATCAATTCTTAATTACTTCTTTTTCATTTTAATGCCGATTGCCTTTTTGTTTTTATGCTTCGGCAACAGCCTGCTCAACTTCACCCTCTTTTTTGCTGCTCTTCCCAATTACAACTCGGGCCGCAGCGTATTCGTTTTTCAATATTTTTTCTGACGAAGCCAGTGATTCAATCATCTTATCGAGGCGGTTATTAAATAGCGATTTCAACTGTTTTATCTGTTCCTCAATTTTTGAGGTTGCCTGCGAGCGGGTTATAATATTGGCTCGGGGCTGCGAGATAAGCAAATAGAAATCGTTGATCTCTTTTTTCAGTTGCGCCAGGTCATTATCGCCAATCCCGTAGTCAATAATTGCCGTTTTTTCAATTGAGCTGAGAGCATCAAAAACCGATAAGCACGTGGTGTGCAGTTGCACGTCGCTCATCTGTTTCAACTTCCATGCTGCAATTGATAATTTTTCCTCAAGACCTGGAAGTTGGTTTTCGGTAGCATAGACATACCCTTTGCAGGCTAGTCTGACGGTTGCTTCAATCATTTCGTCTTCCTCTTTCTGTTTCATTTTTGCGGCTTCGGAGGTGTACCCGTTCTGAACCTGAATTGCCTCCTTCATCTGTTCAAAAACAGAGAAGAATTCGTCGAACATGCGTTTTAATGCCACATTCGAATCGATTTGTTCTTGGTACTTGGTGTAGAAATGCATTAGAGCAAGGCACATCGAATAAAAGTTTGATTGTGTTCGTTTCATTTTTTGAGTTTTCGTGATTTTTTCGATTAAAACTATTTCAATTTAGATATTATTATGCTTATCCGGTACTGAATTGTTCAACTATTTTACGAACGGCCCAAATGTGGTGACGAACATCGGTTTTGGTAATGTTAATCTTGATATCGAATTGTAGAGACGTTGTATGCAACGTCTCTATGGTATGCGTGAAATTTCCGAATGGATTATGGAGACCGCCGACACGCTTTAAGAACCTTCCGACATGTTTTAAGAACCTTCCGGGTGGGTTTAAGGGTGTTCCGCATCGATATAAATGATTTCCGAATTGATTATGTAGTTGATCGGATCGATTTAAATTATTTTCGGGTCAATTATGTAGTTGACCGGGTCGTGCGTGAAATTTCCGGATCGATTGTAGAAACATCCGACACGTTTGAAGAACCTTCCGAATGGGTTGAAGAGATTTCCGGGTCGATTCCTTTTGTTATCTATTTGAATTTATGATTTGTAACCGGCCAATCGCATTTGCCGGGTACTTCCCATTGGCAATTGCAGCAGTCGTCGCCATCGCCAAGTGTTTTGGTGCGCTCAAACCCCTGGTCAAAATAGTGGCTGAAGAGGTAATCCATCCTGCAAATGTACGGGAACATGTCCATCTGGTTAAGCCTCTTCGCCATCTTTATAACGTAGCATTCCATAATATCAATCGACCATTTCTGCTTCGAAATCTCTTTGAATACAATCCTCCAATCGTATGGGTGAAGGTTGTTTTTCTTTGCTTGTTCAGTTGCCCAAACCCCCATCTTTTTTGATCTCGACACATAGAAACTACCCGTGAACGAGAGAATAGGCCGAGGAATTTTCTGAAGAAATGATTCGTTGATCTTCCATATAATTGTTCCCGCTTCTTTTGCTGAATATCCAAGATCCTTCAACGCCGGGAAATAGTAGAAGTAGCAGCTGGCAAAGTAATAACTTGTGTCGAACACTGTCTTCCCTATTTCCGGAATTTCAGGGTAATATTTTCGTTTGTAGTACGATGTCTTTTTTCTGAATAGTCGATATTTTTCTATGCCCAATTCGTTCCTCAATGTTGATTTTGAACTGGCCATCAGAGCCAAGTTGGCCGCCTTAATTATGAATTTCATCCTTACGTATTTATAAATTGTTTTCGTATTGAAATGAATCTCTTTTTGCTTTTGACGGTTTCTGTCTCAACTATTCATATTCTCAGCAATATTGAAGTAAGTTGTTACCCCAACAAATTTGTCTTTTTCGACTTTACAGCTTTGTAGATTTCAAACCAGCTAATGGATATAAATCCGGCAACAATGCAGAATAGTATTTCAAGTATTCCCACTGGTTGGAACTGGAACATATCGCGCAAAAATGGAACGTACAGCGTTAGTGCAAGGAATATGATTGCCCCGCCAACAACCCACTTCACAGTGCTGTTGCGTGTTGCCAATATCCTGAAGATACTGCGTTCCCACGAGCGGTTGCATAATATTACCGCAATGTTCGACACAATAAGGGTGACAAACGTGAGCGTACGCACCTCTTTTTCTTCGTAACCCATTTTCAATCCGAAGAAATAAATAAGCAGCGTTACAGCCAGAATGCCTACACCTTGCATGCAACTTAAGAATATCTTCTTTGCACCGAAAAATGGTTCGTTAATATTCTTTGGCGGACGGTTCATTACGTTGGCTTCCTCTTTTTCGGCCTCGAAAATAACCGAGCACGAAGGGTCAATTATCAGTTCGAGGAAGACAATATGCACAGGCCAAAGTATTAGTGGGAAGTCGGCAAAGAATACCGGAATTAACGAAAGCCCGGCTATAGGTACGTGAACGGCAAAGATATAGCCTAGTGCCTTTTGCAGGTTGTCGAAAATGCGGCGGCCCATACGTACCGCGCCCACAATCGACGCAAAGTTATCGTCGAGCAGCACCAGCGACGAGGCTTCGCGTGCTACGTCGGTGCCGTTTTCGCCCATGGCAATGCCAATGTTGGCGGCCTTAAGGGCTGGTGCATCGTTCACGCCGTCGCCGGTCATGGCAACAATTTCGTTGTTGCGTTTCAAGGCGTTCACAAGGATAAGTTTCTGCTCAGGCACCACACGTGCAAACACATTCACCTCGCGTATTCGTTCGCAAAGTTCATCTTCAGTCATCTCGTTCAGTTCGGGACCAGAGATGCACTTATCGTAGTTTTTCAACCCAATTTCGCGGGCAATATTCATAGCCGTAACCGGATAATCGCCCGTGATCATAATTACGCGGATACCTGCATTGTAGCACTCCTTTACTGCCATTGGAACATTCTCGCGGATGGGGTCGGAGAGGGCAATCAACCCAACAAATTCGAAGTCGAAATCGTGTTGAATTTCGGGTAGATCGCCCGGGGTAATGTTATTTCGGGCCACACCAAGTATGCGCAGTCCTTCGGAAGCCATTTGGGCAACAGCTTTGCTATATGTCGAAATCTCGGTTTCGTTGAGGTGGCACAAGTCGAAAATGGCTTCGGGGGCACCTTTTGCTGCAATTACTTTCGAATTTGACGCGGTATTGATGAAAACCCTCGACATGGCCAGCAACTCTTTCGAAAGCGGATATTCCTTCTCCATCGTCCAGTTTGCATGAAGGTGTTCAGTTCCGTGAAGGTACTCTTCGCCAATATTGATGATTGCTTTCTCCATTGGGTCGAACGGATTTGTTTGGCTCGAAAGGATACCAAACTCAATAATTTCGTGAAACTCTTCGGGGAAATCGCCATCCGGTTCAACCGTAAAAAAGTCTTTTCCGTTGTAGAGTTTTGTAACGGTCATTTTGTTTTGCGTGAGGGTACCTGTTTTATCGGTACACAAAACGGTAGCCGAACCAAGTGTTTCTATGGCCGCGGGTTTTCGGGTAAGCACCGATTTCTTCGACATTCGCCATGCCCCAAGGGCAAGGAAAACAGTAAGTACAACAGGGAATTCTTCGGGCAGCATAGCCATTGCAAGTGTAATGCCTGCAAGGAAACCTTTCAGCAGATCGCCCCGGGTAATGAAGTAGATCACAATAACTAAAAGGCACAGCGCAACTCCAATAAAGGCGAGTCGCGTAACCAGTATGCCCATCTCTTTTTTCAGCTTGGTAGGTTCTTCTTTTACCGATTCGAGAGCTTTGCCAATCTTCCCAATTTCGGTATTCGAGGCAACGGCTGTAACTTCAACAATACCATTTCCCTGAACAATCATCGAGCCCGAATAGACATACGGGTTATCGTCGCCGCCGGGAATTATTTTCGCATCGGATTCATTAAATTCTCTTTTTCGCACTGGTATCGATTCGCCGGTTAGCAGCGATTCGTCGGCAAGGAGGTTGTTGCTCGACAATACCCTTGCATCGGCAGGTACACGGTCGCCTTCCTGTAGGATAACAATATCGCCGGTAACCACTTCGCGTCCGGCAATACGGCGTTCAACGCCATCGCGTATTACCAGTGCACGCGGACTAGCAAGATCTTTGAGGGCAGTGAGAGCATTTTCGGTTTTTTTCTCCTGATAGAATTCAATGCCCATAATAACGAACACAAACCCCAAGAGCATTAACCCCTCGGTAACGTCGCCAAGCATAAGGTAAAGAGTACCACAAGCTACCAGCAATAGAAACATTGGTTCTTTGACTACCCCTAAAGCAATCTGCAATACATTTTTTGGTTTCGACGAAGGCAATTCATTGTATCCTTCGGTTGTAATCTTTTGTTGAACCTCTTCGTCGGTTAATCCTTTGTAGGTTGCTTTTTTGAACGTTTTTTCCATAATCGTTTTATTTTAGTTAGTACATACTAACCATATAGACAAAAAAATTTAGTTGTTTTTGAATATTTTTTCCATCAATAAGATAAACTGCTCTTGTTCTTGCTCGTTGAGCTTTCTTATAATCGATTCGGAGATGCGGCTGTGGGCATAATCGTGCATCTGATTTATAAGCTTCCCTTTTTCGGTAAGATGAAGATGGGCACTGCGCCTATCTTCGTCCGATTGGACTTTGTAAACAAACTCCCTCTCAATCAGTTTGTCGATGGCAACCTTTACCGTTGGCTTCGAAAGTTTAAGTTTCTGAGCCAGTTCGGTAATGTTCGGGTTGTCGAGCGAGTTGATGGTTTCGAGATAGTGCATTTGAGTCAGCGTAAGACCAGAGAGGTTGAATTGCTCTTTCGCATTTTCCTCCATTAGTCCAACCATGTTTGAAAGGTCAGCAACTATTTCAATTATTTTTTTCATTCGTATGTTATGTCTTAAGTTGCAGTTTGACATTTGGATACAAACCCATTTCTTCGATCATCTATTCCCCCACTCATGGAACTCGCAAAGCGATATTCATGTCCTTTTGTGACAGACAACGATGCTCGTTTCATGGCAACAAAAGTAGTTAGTCTATACTAACAAAAAAACTTTTTGTGATTTTTTTTGTCTTCAACGATCTTTTTTAATTCGATTGTATGAAATCGGTTGTTAGAACCACTTCAGAATTAGGATATTGGATTTCGGCCTCGTTTTCAGCTGTGATGAAAATTTTAGTTGGCTTGAAAGAGCTAACTGTTTCGAATGATGCTTTTAACCTGTTCGACATTGACTTGGAAGAGCTGATGATTTGACCAATATTTTTTGTGATGCCATTATCGGTTACCATCCACACAATGTAGAAACTCTTTGGTGGTGTGAGCCTTTGCGAATCGGCCAAATTTGAAATGGTTACACTAATTACAAAGTTTTTATTCCCATCTTCTTTAACCTTTATTGATCCTTCGGCAGCAGGAACTACTGCCGACGTTAGAAATGGAGCTTTTGTTGCACATGAACTAAACCCGAACATTATCAATACTGCCGCTATGGCTATGAACATATTCGCCGATTGTTTTTTGATCTTTGTCTTCATCGTTTTTGATTTTTAAATTATTATAGAATTATTCTTCGCAAGCCTAGTTTGTTATTTTAGAAACGAAGGCGGCAACTTTTTTGTTGATAAACGGAGTTGCAAGTAAATCGATAGCCATTGAAGCTAGGAAGTCGGTAAAGCTTCGTTTTTGTCCGAATTTTTGTTCAATGGCATAGTTTGTAGCTTTATTCACCACCATTTTCGATAAGTTGATGAAGGCTCGTTTGCTATCCTGAACCTCGTTGACGGTTTCTTTTTCGGCTGGTTTGGGAATGAAAAATGGTTGTGTCAACTCTTTAAACGATTGATTCAGCTCGGTTTCATTATTTGATTTCTTCGCTTTCAGCAGCAAAATTTGCGTTTGAAGTTCTGTGCTTCCCAATATTTCTACGTTTTCCATTCTGAACTTTTATTTTGTCTTTTTTGATTGCATAATTTCTTGTATCATCCTATCGCGTATTGGTCTTATCAATATCTTTTTTCGAAATACGATCAGCGCAATTAGCAACAACAGGTAAAAACCAGCAACTATTCCAAAGCCAATGTAACTGTTGTCGAAAATATCGGACAGGAAAAAGCTTATACAGAGGCTCAAGAAGAGCGAAAACAGAACGACGGTTAGCCATATAATTACGTTGCTAATGAGCTTAGATAGAATTGTAGAGAAACGGTCGGCAGTTTCGAGTTTAAATAGATCAACCGTAGTAACGGCATAGCATTTTAGGTTCTCGATGAGATTTTCTATTTTTTCAAAAGAGAGTTGCATGTGTTTTGTTTTTAGATTATAATTCAAATTGATTTAACACCAAAAAATCGATCAACCGATATGCATTAGCTTCTCGATTGGTCGGATTTTTTAATTTTATTCAAAGAGAATTCAAACGTTAATTAGTACTTCCTACGGTTTCGTGAAGTTTTTCCTTTACCGCATTCTCGATATCTTTCGCTTTATGACGTAAAGCTTTCGCCTCATTTTTCATTTTACGTTTAAGATCATGTGCAATTCCTTTTGCTCCGTCGGTAATGTTGCTCCTGGTTTTGCTCCCTTTGTGAGGGGCAAATAGTACTCCAAGTGCGGCTCCGGCCAATGCTCCAATAAGCAATCCGCCTATTAGTGTTCCTGTGTGATTTGATGTTTCCATTTTTATTTATTTAAATTATAAGCAATTATGTGTTTATTCAACTGATGACAGATGCAAAATGAATCTGTGTATCATAAAATTAGTTGACAGCAAATCGGTATCCAACTGTTGCCTGATACCATAAGTTTTTATAGCGTGGGGTTGTTGAAGTTCCGTCACCTTTATTATTCTGAAGATCCCATCCAACACGTCCGCTTATAACTAGTTGGGATAAGTTGATATCGGCTCCACCAACCACGCATAAGGTGTTTTTACGAATATTGTCGTTCTCAAAATCTTGTTCATCGCTGATGTTGATAAATTCATTGTCGAACTTGTATGTTTCTTTCATCAGAAATGAAAATTGAGGACCGGCCAGAATAGTCAATGCACTTATTGGTTTTATTGCCACTAATAATGGCACATCGATAAAATTTGAGGTGCGGCTATAGCTGTATTCGCTTCCAAGAATGCTACCCGATCCTTTGTACCCCTTTTGCGAAAAGAGTATTTCGGGTTGAACACCTAAGAAGGTTCCAATTGGTATTGCAACAAATACACCTCCGGCTAATCCTAATTTAGAATCGGCAGTAAAATCCTCATCCTCCGAGTCATATATATTTGATAGGTTTGCACCTACTTTTAGTCCAACCTGAATTTTATCTCGTGTGTCGGCATTGAGGTTTTGAGTGTAGCCAATGTTTGCCATTAGGGCAACAGAGGCAAGAAGTAAAATTGTTTTTTTAATTTGTTTCATTTTATTGTTTTTAATTGTGAGTGAATCTTAACTGTTAGAAGACTTTATCTCCTCTTATCAGTCGAAGTAATATTGCGATAACTGCAACTACAAGTAGAATGTGTACAACACTTCCTAAGTTCAAAGCAAAATAGCCAAGAGCCCAAAGGATAATTAAAACTATTGCGACGATGTAAAGAATATTACTCATTGTGATTGTTTTTAGATTGTTATTAATTGAATAGATCAAAGGTGATTCTATTTGCGAGCGAAAGTGTTACATAACGATGAGCTATTGTTACACAAATCACACCTTCTTATTTCCGACCCTCTTTATTCCGTTTAGCTTTCGATGAATTGTTGTTTCCCGATTTGCCGTCCGCATGATTTTTATTTATACGTTGCGGCTTTACATCTTGATTTAGTGTGTAATTGGGACGGTTTTTTCGCTTGGTATATTTCGAATCACGACTGTCGCGAATAACTTCTTGCTTAGGATGTTCTTGTTTGAAATGCTTATAGTAATTCGAATAATGATCGTTTCGCAAATAAGGTTTCGATTCATTAATTACCACTTTGTATGTTGAATACAAGTCGATATTACGGTGCTGGTATGGCAACTTATTCGAGAAAACCCATTTATTCCCTTTTAAGTAAACAAATTGTGACCTAGGAGCATAGTAATACATGTCGCATTCGGGCATATAATAGTATTCAACATGGTCATAAGCTACTGGTCCCCAAAGAGGTTGCGAGTTGATGTTTACGTTTAAACTAACCTGTGCCGAAGAAAGAGAGGCTTTCATTACAAGCAGGGCCAAAAAGATCAGAATGATTTGAATTTTTTTCATCATTTAACATTATTGTTCGATGTAAAGATGAAGTGCTTTCATATGAATAGCGTTACATCTTGTAACCAATTTGTTACATGAATCGCATATTCAAGGTTGATTTTCAATTATTGGCATAGACGTTTTTGTACTAAATTGAAGCTCCTTTAGGGAATGGAAAAGAGTTCTTTATAAGACTATTAAGGAACTTTTATGATTGTGTGAGGAAACTATTTAATAATTTCATAAACAATTCTTTATCGATAGGTTTTGTGATGTATGCGTCGCAACCTGCCTCCAGGGCTTGTTCTCTTTCCTTACTAAGTGCATAGGCTGTTTGGGCAATAATCGGCAATTCAGGCCTCATGTGTTTTATAAGCCGTGTAGCCTCATAACCATCCATAACGGGCATTTTTATATCCATTAAAGCCAATGAAATGTCCGGGTGGCTTTTTACAAGTCCAACCGCTTCACTACCATCCCAGGCATGAAGTAAATTAACTTTTGTTGCTTTAAGCAATTGTTCTGCATAAGCATAATTGTTTACTTCATCTTCAACCAACAGTATTGTTTTTCCATCCCAATTGCATTTTTCTGGTTCGGACACTAATACTGAAGCAGTACTGTTTTCGGTTTCATTTTTGTATGGAATGGTAAATAAAAAAACTGAACCCAACCCTAATTTTGAATCAACTGTAATATTGCCGCCAAGCTTTTCAACCAATGCTTTTGAAATGGATAAACCTAGTCCATTTCCGCTATTGATTTGATTTTTAGCTGCATCAACCTGTCTGAACCGTTCAAAAACAAGTGTTTGGTTTACCAGATCAATGCCGATGCCAGAATCTTTAACATAGAATTCGATGAAATTCTCTTTCATTTTATATCCAAATTCAATTTTCCCTTCTTTGGTAAATTTTATGGCATTGTTTAACAGGTTGCAAATAACCTGCTTAATCCTGTTTCCATCCGTTTTGATTTGAAGAAGTTCATTGGGACAATCGAATGAATATTCCAAATTCAACTTTTTCATATCAACTATTTTTTTATAGGTAACAAACAGATCAGTCAATAATTCATTGATGTTAACTATTTCTGAATCAATAGTAAATCGACCTGCTTCCATTTTTGAAAAATCCATAATATCACTAATTATTGACAAAAGTTGACGGCTGTTTGCATTAATAATCTGAACAAAATCTTTAAGATTTTCTTTGGATAGATCGGGTTCTACAAGAAATCCGGAAAATCCCATGATTGCATTTAGCGGAGTGCGAATTTCGTGGCTCATATTTGCAAGGAATGCTGATTTAAGTTTATCTGACTCCTCGGCTTTATTTTTTGAAATGATCAGCTCATTATTTATATTCTGAATTTGATTTAAACTTTCGGTAAGTACTTTATTGAGAGTTGAATATTCTTTTGCCCGTTGCTCTTTTTCTTCATTTTGAAAAACAAGTTCTTTGTTGGCAATGATTAACTCTGCTGCGCGTTTTTCTTTCTCCTGATTCTGAAAGACAAGTTCTTTGTTGGCAATAATTAATTCTTTTGCCCGTTTCCCTTTTTCTTCATTTTGAAAACCAAGCTCTTTGTCGGCAATGATTAACTCCGAAGCACGTTTTTCTTTTTCTTCGTGTTGAAAATCAAGTTCCTTGTCCGCAATAATTAATTCTGAAGCACGTTTTTCTTTTTCTTCGTTCTGATAAATTAGTTCTTTATCGGCAATAATAAGTTCGGCTGCACGCTTTTCCTTCTCTTTGTTTTGATAGGCTAGTTCTTTGTTTGCAACAATTAACTCAGCCGCGCGTTTCTCTTTTTCTTCGTTCTGAAAAAGAAGTTCTTTATTGGCAATGATTAACTCAGCTGCACGTTTTTCCTTTTCCTTGTTTTGAAAAAGAAGTTCTTTGTTTGCAACAATTAACTCAGCCGCGCGTTTCTCTTTCTCTTCGTTCTGAAAAAGAAGTTCTTTATTAGCAATGATTAACTCTGCTGCTCGTTTCTCCTTTTCCTTGTTTTGAAAAAGAAGTTCTTTGTTTGCAACAATTAACTCAGCCGCGCGTTTCTTTTTCTCTTCATTCTGAAAAATAAGTTCTTTGTCAACATTGAACAATCTTACTGTTTTTTCCTGTTGGCTGTTGTTCCGACTCATCACGATGCTATCTTTACTCGTTCCTAAAATACTCTTTAACAAAAGCATGCATTTGATTCTCCGATAGCTTGTCGGCTGTTTTGCATTCGATTTTTATATTCTCGAAATGGCGGTCGTCTTTTAAATCATTAAAAAGTTCCGTTTTAGCACTGGTTGGCCCAAAAAGTAGCACCTCGTCATAACCTAAAATAACCTCGCTTATTTTTTTGAAAAACGACGATAGTTGGTTCTGTTCTTTATTTTGTATCATGCTCTCGTCGAGGGAATTTAGAGGTTCATCTTGTTCACCATCCTGTGCCTCAAGCGTAGCTGATGACATTGGTTCATTGTCCGATTCCATGAAATAAGCAACTGAATGATCCATCCAAATGCCCAATTGTGTTTTTGTTTTCATATTTTTCTTTTGTTGTTTTATTTATCATTTTGTCCATTTCCAATTCTTAATTTCTGGCATATCGTCGCCGTGTATCGAAATGTATTCTTTGTGTTGCGAAATTTTATCGATCATTGCTTGCTTTACAGGTAAACCAATTCGGTCGAGCATTGGCAAGCGGTCAATTACATCAATCACCAAATGGAACCGATCCAGATCGTTCATCACCACCATATCGAATGGCGTGGTGGTTGTCCCTTCTTCTTTGTATCCACGAACATGAAAATTGTTGTGATTTGTGCGCCTATAAGTCAGTTGGTGAATAACCGTGGGGTAGCCGTGAAAGGCAAATATCACCGGCTTGTTTTGCGTGAATAGCGAATCGAATTCCCTATCGGATAAGCTATGAGGGTGTTCGTTTGCCGATTGCAAAGTCATTAAATCGACTACATTGACCACTCGGATTTTTAGCTCTTCGAAATTATCGCGAAGAATATCAACCGCAGCAAGGGTTTCAAGAGTTGGAACATCGCCGGCACAAGCCATCACCACATCGGGTTCGCTGAACATGTCGTTGCTTGCCCACTCCCAAATGCCTATTCCGGCAGTGCAATGGCTAATGGCCGCATCAATATCGAGGAACTGCAAGGCCGGTTGTTTTCCGGCTACAATTACATTCACGTAGTGGCGACTCCTCAGGCAATGATCGGTAACCGAAAGCAGCGTATTGGCATCGGGCGGAAGATAAACACGGACAATCTCCGCTTTTTTATTGATTACGTGGTCGATAAAACCAGGATCCTGATGACTAAACCCATTGTGATCCTGCCTCCAAACATGCGATGTAAGCAGGTAGTTTAATGAGGCAATTGGTCGGCGCCATGGAATTTCTTTGGTTGTTTTCAACCATTTGGCATGTTGGTTAAACATGGAATCGATGATGTGGATAAACGCTTCGTAGCACGAAAACAGTCCGTGCCTGCCCGTAAGCAAATACCCTTCGAGCCAGCCTTGGCAAAGATGTTCGCTAAGCACCTCCATCACCCGTCCTTCGTGTGCGATGTGATCATCGGTAGGAAGGATTTCTTCAGTAAACACACGGTCGGTTTCTTCGAACAGTGCGCTTAAGCGGTTCGACGCCGTTTCGTCGGGTCCCATCACCCTGAAGTTTCGGTTTTCGGCATTCAGTTTTACCACATCGCGCAGAAACTCGCCCATAGCACGGGTGGCTTCAGCTTCGATGCTCCCATTGCTTATTACTTTAACGGCATATTGACGAAAATCGGGCAGGATAAGTTCTTTCAAAAGTAAACCTCCGTTGGTGTTGGGGTTAGCTCCCATACGCCGTAATCCTTGTGGGGCAAGTTTAGCTAAAACCTCCTTCAACTTGCCATTTTCATCAAACAGCTCTTCGGGCTTATAACTTCGCATCCACTCCTCCAGAATCCTTATATGATCGGGCTTTGTAGCCAATTCCGAAAGAGGAACCTGGTGCGAATGCGACGTGCCTTCAATTTGAATACCATCGATAACTTGGGGGCAAGTCCATCCTTTGGGAGAGCGCAAAACTATCATTGGCCATTGCGGACGTTTTGCAAATCCGTTTGACCTGAC
>Ga0209373_10001638_pt1 | contig 25252 bp, 22 predicted proteins | sample Higcelweek5metaG_FD_187173 | JGI IMG/M metagenome (GOLD analysis project Ga0209373, IMG submission 187173) | Freshwater pond sediment microbial communities from the University of Edinburgh, under environmental carbon perturbations - High... | ecosystem: Environmental > Aquatic > Freshwater >... | reverse complement strand
TTTCAATTTCTTGATGGCAATCTCAACCGGATGTTCGATGGGAATTGTCCAGTTGCGGAAATTGAAAGGAACTGTCCGCTTGCTGGTGATCGGTGTAGAGACGATGAAGTCGATCTCACCCTCAACATATTTTAATTTCAGATAATGTGCTTGTTCATCATAGTCAGGGCAGTTCCATATGGCTTCTCCGCCCAATCGGGGGGAGAGCATCGTTAGATACTGTTGATCGGCGATGAAAAGATCAATGTCCCGGCTGTTACGGTGCTGGTACTGGATCATCAGCGCCGTTCCACCCCCGAATGTCCACCAACGCAACGGCGTGCCCGTTTCGGCCAGGGCATCTATGCCGCCCATAGCCCGTTCAAGCAGCCGTTCCCAACCCTGCAAGATCCTGCTCCAGTTGTTTGTTGGACTCGCCGGTCAGTTCCTTGACCTTTGTGTAACTGGCGCTCAGCGTAGGGCCCGAAATGCCGTGCAGCTTGGCAAAGCTGAGCAGCAGGTGCGGCGTCACTTCCGTGAAAAATGTCGCAACATGAGGCAGCCAGCTTTCCAAATCCGCCGTTTTGATAATGGTCGCAAGCTTGCCAGCGGCCAATGTCCGCTTCCACGGTGCATTGACGGTTCCCATTACCAGATTGTCGACGCCCTGCGGAGTCATAGTTGTCCGCCTCCTTCGAACAATAAATTAGACCTTCGCGGGTAACAGGGCAAGTGCGCCAGGGCTAGCTGCCCCCCCCCCTCACCGATCCGCCTGCCGGTTCACCACCGCCGTCACCGGGGCCAGCACGATGCCCCGGTCGCGCAAGGTGCCGGCCCAGAGCGCCAGCCGGTCGATCACCACCGGGTTCTGCGCCTCCGCAAAGCCCACGGCCACACCATTGGCCTGGGCCAGCCGTTCCAGCTGCGCCAGTTGTTCATCAATGCCGATGGCGGATGGCATCCGGTCGATCTGCAAGTCACTGAAGGCGCGGGGCAGGGAGAGTTCCTTGGCCAGTGGGGCCACCTTGCTGCCCTGCACCTGCCAGAGGTCCAGATAGACCAGCCCGCGCCGCTGCACCTGTTGCAGCACGGCGCGCAGATTGTCCCGCTGGGTCAGGAAGGCGGTGCCGCTGTCGGTGCGGCTGGTCAGGCCGACATAGCCAGTGAAGGCGGCCAAGGTCGCCTCCAGCCGCTTCACATTTTCTTCGTCCGACAGGCTTGTCAGCAGGGTGTTGGCACCGGGGTCGCTGGCGGGATAGCCCTGGGGCTGCATCGGTACGGCCAGCAGCACCTCATGCCCCTTTTCCCGCGCCGCATCCACCAGCGGCTGGGGCTGCGGGGTGGTGGGGGCGAAGGCGAAGCTGACGGCACCGGGCAGGCGGGCAATGGCCGCCTGGGTGGCAGCAGAGGATTGGCCCATGCCCGTCACCACAATGGCGATGCGCGGGCGCTTGTCATCCTGCGGGAAGGGGCGGGCATAATGCTGCCAGGGGGCGGTGCCGTCCGGTGCCACCTTGGGCACCAACCCAGCGCGCAGCCGTTCCAGCAACAGGTCGTTGCGCGAGGGCTGTAACGCTACCGGCAAATCCACGGGGTCCAGCGGTGCCTCCTCCGCCTTGGGCATCGCTTCTTCCGTCGATGCGGGGGCATCGGGGAAGCGCGGCGTGCCGTCAGGCAGCAGCACGGCCAGCTTCGGCCCCACCTGTCGCGAGGCGGTCAGCCGCGCGGCGGTGTCATGCGCCTCCAACGCCAGCCAGACGGCGGTGCCGGCCAGCGCCAGCAGAAACACGCCCGCCACCGCACCGGCGGCGATCAACGGCTTGGAAGCCGGCGCCCGGTCCCCCTTTGCCGCCGCCGCTGCCTTGCCACGCCTTTTGGGGGCGGGCAGGTCATCACCATCGGATGCTGCATCCAGGTTGATGAAGGGATCGTCCTTGGCCTTGCCCTTCTTCGCCTTATCCCCCGCCTTGCCCACGCCGAAACGCGCCGCCAGCACGGCTGCGCTGTCGTCCTTGGCCTGTTCGGTGCCCACCTTGGGCTTCTTACGGAGAAGAGAGAGGGCCACGGATCAGCGGTTTCGTTTCAGCGAGGGGGAAGGGTGAGGTCAGTTGGCGTTGGATGCGGCGGGGGCAGTGGCGGCGGCCTGCTTGGACTGGTTGAACATGGAAACCCCGCGCAACAGATCAATGGCGCGCAGAAGCTGGTAATCCACCGGGGCGGCCTCAGGCTGACCGTTGGTATTGGCGGCGGCGGGCGGCGCGCCGTTCGGCCCCGGCGTGGCCGGTGCCTGCACCTGCGGCGCGCTGTCATTATTGCCGGGGCCGGGGGCTGCCGGCGGTGTGGTCGGCGTGCCCTGCGGGTTGGCCTGGCGCTGCTGGGCGGCGGCATCGGTGTTGCGCAGGGCCTTGGGCAGATCGGCCTCACGACGGCGACCGGCCTGGGCCAGTTCCTCCACCTTGGCGGGCTGCACCTCGATATCCGGGGTGATGCCCAACTGCTGGATGGATTTACCGGACGGCGTGTAATAGCGCGCCGTGGTCAGGCGCATGGCGCTCTGGTTGCCCTGCAGCGGGATGATGGTCTGCACCGAGCCCTTACCGAAGCTCTGCGTGCCCAGGATGATGGCGCGCTTATGGTCCTGCAGCGCGCCAGCCACAATTTCAGAGGCCGAGGCGGAGCCGCCATTGATCAGCACCACCAGGGGCAGACCCCCGGTGGCGTCGCCCGGCTTGGCGACATAACGGTCGCCCTCCTTGCCGCCGCGCCCACGGGTGGAAACGATCTCCCGACCCTTTTCCAGGAACGTGTCAGAGACGGAAACCGCCTGATCCAGCAGGCCACCCGGATTGTTGCGCAGGTCCAGCACATAGCCGATCAGCTTGTCGCCCAGCTGGGTCTTGATGCCGGTGATGGCCTTGTCCAGCCCTGGCTGGGTCTGTTCATTGAAACTGGAGATGCGGATATAGCCGACATTATCCTCCACCCGGAAGCGGACCGACTGCACCTTGATGCTGGCGCGGGTCAGGGTCAGCTGGATCGGTTCTGACAGATCGCCGCGGCGGATCGTCACCTTCAGGCTGCTGCCCACGGGCCCGCGCATCTTCTCCACCGCCTCATTCAGGCCAAGGCCCATGATGGATTCGTCGTTCAGATGGGTGATGTAATCGCCCGCCTGCACACCGGCCTTGGCGGCGGGCGTGTCATCCATGGGGGAGATGACCTTGACGATGCCGTTTTCCTGCGTCACCTCAATGCCAAGGCCGCCGAACTCCCCCTTGGTCTGCACCCGCATGTCGGCAAAGCTCTTCTTGTCCAGGTAGCTGGAATGCGGGTCCAGCGAGGTGAGCATGCCGTTAATGGCGGCGGAGATCAGATCCTCGTCGGAGACCTCCTCCACATATTCCGAGCGCACCCGCTCGAACACATCAGCGAACAGATCAAGCTGCTTGTATGTCTCCGACTTCAGCGGTTCCCGCGCGGTGGCGTGGGGCGCCAGTACCGCTGGCGAGAAAGCCAGAAGGGCCGCCAGCGCGGCCGAGGAGAGGAGCTTTTTCATCATCAACCTTGCCCTTTGCCGTCGGAGCCTGAAATGCCGCGTGTGGGGTTGACCGGCTGACCGCCACGCCGCAGCTCGAAATACAGCGTCGGGGCCCCATCCCCCGACAAAAGACCCACCGGTTCCCCGCCCAGCACGCGCTGCCCGACCTTGGCGTCGATCCGCCCCATCCCGGCCAACAAAGAATGATATCCGCTGGGGTGTTCCAGGATCAAGAGCAGCCCGTAACCCTTGAACGGGCCGGCGAACATGACTGACCCATCCGCCGGGGCTACCACCGGGCCGCCGGCGCGACCGCGATATGTCAGGCCACGGCTGACCGCCCCCACCTCGTCCGCTTCCCCGTAACGGGTAACAACCGCCCCCCCGACAGGTGCCACCATACCCCCTAATTGCGGCGGGGTGGGGGCGCGTTTCAGGCCGGCAACCTTCTCCCTGGCGCGGCGTTCGCGTTCAGCATCCGCCGCCTGCCGGCGTGCGGCCTCTTCGGCGCGCTGGCGGGCGAACGCCGCCTTGCGCTCTGCTTCCAGCTTTTCGATCAGATCCTTCAGATCACTGGCCCGACCCGCCAGTGCCGTCACCGTAGTGGTCAACTGTTCGCGTTCGGCATCGGTGGCGCGGGAAATTTCCGCCCGCCGGGCCACCAGATTGGCCAGATCCTTCTGCCGCACGGCCAGACTGGCCGTGGCCTTTTCCGTTTTGGTGCGCTGGGCGGCCAGCTTTTCGCGCAAGGCTGAGAGGTCGGTCAATTCGGCTGCCAGCGCATCGGCGCGGGTTTTCAGTTCCGGTACGGCGCTGCGCAGCAACATGGCAGTTTTCACGGTATCGCCGGGCGGCTGCGGCCTTGCGATCAGCGCCTCCGGCGGCAGGCGGGACAGGCGCTGCAAAGCGCCCAGCAGGTCTGCCAGGGCGGAACGGTCGGCCTCGATCCTGGCCAGCCGTTCCTGTTCCTGCTGGCCCAGATCGGCCAGGGCCGCCTCCAGCTTTACCAGTTCATCGGCCTGATCGCGCTGCTGTTCGGCGGCCTGGATGGACCGGGCGCGCAAATCCGCCAGTTCCTTTTCCAGCGCCTCGGCCTTGGCATCCAGTTCGGCTTTGCGGCTGTCGGCCTGTTTCAGGTCGCGCTGCACCTCCTGCAGCTGCTTCTGCGCCTCCACCGGTTTTTCCGGCGTCTGCGCCATGGCCGGCGGGGCCAGCGACAGCAGGCAGAAGGCGAAGGCAGGCAGAACGATCCTCAAATCGGTCCTCAACAGCGGCGAACCCGAATCACCCAATGGCCACCGGACCATGTTGGGTGCATTTAAGTGCTTGAATCCAGCCATCTTATACCAGATTGGCTTTTTCGGCACCCATAGTAGGCGCATCGGGTCGCCCGGTCGATACCGCTTTCAAACGTCTTTCATCAGCGCCAGGTCAGGAACAGCCCCGCATCGCCCGGAATCCCGTCGGGAAAATCCAGGATTCGGGCGGCGATGCCATAGCCCAGTTCGCGCAGTTCCAGCTGCCAGAAGGCGTAAAGTTGCAGCGCCACACCGGCCAGCGTCTGCGGCCAATGGTCTTCGTTATTGTTGATGGCGCGGCCCCGATCATCGCACAGGTCGCTGGGGAACCGTTCCAGCAGCAGCTGGAATTCCCCCCGCTCCACCATCTCATCCAGACCGTTCAACCGGTGGCGAATTTCGGCGGGCAGCAGTTCGCGTTTGCGTTCGGCATCCAGTGCCGCTCGACGGGCTTCGTGGTCTTCCACGCGGCGGCGGGCCTTGCGCGCACGTTCACGCGCTTCCTCCGTACGTTGGCGGATCTGGTCCGACGGGGGAAAATGGATGTGAAAATGCTCTGTCGACGCTGACATTCCGTACCGCTCCTGCGAAAAGACTGACGCCATGTTCAGCGCGGAGCGACCCGGATGTCCTTGATCCACATCACAGCACCTGGTTGGAAACAGAATGGTTGCTCTGCAGCAACGACGCGACTGATCAGTTCTTATCAACCACCGGATGAATGATTAGGACCCGTTGTTGTTGATCCAGCCGCAGTTCCGTATTGGGCAGCATTACCGGTGATTGGTAGCGGCTATAGGCTCGACTGGGGTCTTCGCATTCCAGCCCGCCATCATAGGCACCATCATGGGCACGACCGCCGACATAACCGGCAGTGCCACCCACCGCCATGCCGATTACGGCAGCGGCCAACTTGTCCAGTGCGTTACCGCCATTGCGGATGGCCAGACCGCCGATTATGCCAGCGGCAGCCCCGGCATAGGTGCCAGCCTTGGCCCCTGTACGGTCGCGGCCCGTACAGGGTGGGGGCAATGCCGCGTTTTGCTGATCATCTGCTGCGCCCAGCAAAGCAGCGTCCCCCGGCAAGGGGGATGCTGCTGTCTGAATTGGCTTGAACCCGCTTGCACGAACAAGCTCCCCAGCCATAACCGGAGAGGCTGCAAACAAAATTGTCAGCATGAACAAGGCGGAGACGGTGATCCGGGTCATCGCAGGGTCAGCGACGGCCATCCCAGAACTCCAGCGGAGCGGTCACGGACGGCGCGCCTGCAATGTTGCCATTGTACAAGTGGCGCAGGAAGGACTGATTATATTGCAGACGCGGTGTCGCCCGCTGATAACCGGTGTAAGGGCTGTAGTAGCTGCGGCTGTTGGAATAAAACGGCTCCGCATCATAGACGGAGACACCATCGCCCAGCAGTTCATTCGACCGGCGTGCGCCCATGGAGTTGACATTGCCCCAGCCGGCCCCGCCGCTCATGTAAAATTGCACACCGGTGCGACTGTCACTGTCGCTGTCGCCCGTGATACCCAGCATGGAGCCGCCCGGATTGGTACCGGGCCGGGCATAGGCCTGAGACGCCGCGCGTTCACCCGGTGTGGGAGCACGCTCGATGGGCTTGAAGCCATTGACCTTAGGCGCCGCCTCCTCCGCCAGGGCGGGGAAAGTGGCCATCAGCACCAGCAGCGTGGCAATTCCGGCGGCACGACGCGCATTTTTGCGCGGTCCATGGGCTGGAACGACGTTCATGGCAAACTCCATAACCTGTCGGGACGGGGGGCGACCCCGCCAGCGTGACCCTTAAGGTCGTGCCGACGGGCGCCTGCGTCAAGTCTTTCCGACGGTTTTTCAGCGCCGACCGTCGATCTGCACGTTCAGCATGAAGGAATTGCCAACCGGGTAATCCCGATAGACATCCCGGTAGATGACTGTGGCGGGCGGACGCGGCGGCGGCGCGTAGTAATGATAGACCACGGGCGGCGGGGGCGGCGGCGACCGACGGTAATGGTGGTGATGATGGTGGTGGTGCGACCGCTCACGGTCGTAATCGCGATCATAATGATGATGATGATGGCGACCGCGCCGGTGATCATCGCCGGCAAATGCCTCGTTGATCGGGGCCAGACTGACAACAGCCGCCGCGATGGCGGCAAGGGAAAGTGCCTTTTTCATTTTTCTCATATCCGATCCACTGCCTCGGGTAAGAAACAGGCTGACCCCGCATCGGGGCGGGATTACGGCGGCGGGGCGGCATGATCTGGCCCAAACCTGTGACAAGTTTGGTGCGTTGCCTGTGCATGCGGGCCCCATGGCGGCAGCCTCGCCGCCCGTGCTAAGTAAGCGGCAGCACCTTGGCGCCCCGGAGATGTTTTCCCTTCCATGTTAGAACTGCTTTATCGCGGATTGACCCTTCTGGCCGGCCCCGCCGTGCGACGCCTGCTGGACCGGCGGGCGCAGCGCGGTAAGGAGGATGCCGCCCGCCGGGGCGAACGGCTGGGCCATCCCGCCTGTCCGCGCCCCGTGGGCCGGCTGGTCTGGGTCCATGCGGCCAGCGTCGGGGAATCGCTGGCCGTGCTGCCGCTGGTCGACCGGCTGCTGGCGCTGGATGCCACCTGTCACGTTCTGGTGACGACGGGCACCGTCACATCCGCCGATCTGATGGCAAAGCGCCTGCCGGGCCCCCGCGCCTTTCACCAATATGTGCCGGTGGATCTGCCGCGCGCCGTGGATGGGTTTCTGAACCATTGGCAACCCGATCTGGTGCTGTGGATCGAATCCGAATTCTGGCCCAATCTTCTGGCCGGTATCCGTCGCCGCGCCATCCCCTGCGCCTTGGTGAATGCACGGCTCAGTACTGCCAGCTTCCGCAACTGGGCCCGTGTGCCGGGGACGGCCCGTCGGCTGCTTTCCGTCTTCCAGCTGGCGCTGGCGCAGACGCAGGTGGAGGCTTCGTATCTGGCAAAACTGGGCATCGGCGATGTGCGGGCAGTAGGCAACCTGAAATATTCGGCCTCCCCCCTGCCGGTGGATGTGGGCGAACAGGAGCGCCTGTCCGGTCTTCTGATGGGCAGGCGGGTCTGGTGCTTTGCCTCCACCCATGCAGGCGAGGAGGCGTTGGCGATTGTCGCCCAGGTGCGGCTGATGTCCAGTCACCCTAAGGCACTGCTGATCCTGGTCCCCCGCCACCCGCCGCGTGGCGATGCGGTGGCGGCGCTGTTGCAGGCGGCCAATCTGTCGGTGGCCCGCCGGTCGCGGGGGGAGGTGCCGGGGCCGGAGACGGACGTGTTCCTGGTGGATACGCTGGGGGAACTGGGGTTGTTTTTCAGGCTGGCACCGATCAGTGTCATCGGCGGTTCCTTCATCGATATTGGCGGCCACAACCCGATTGAGCCGGCGCTGCTGGGCAGTGCGGTGCTGTATGGGCCATATATGTATAATTTTGCGGAGATCGCGGCGGCGATGCAGCAGGCTGGCGGTGCGCTGCGCCTGGAGGGGCCGGATGCCATCGCCGCCGCATTGGCCCGGTTGATGGATGATTCCGCTCTGCGGCAAACCCAGGCGGATGCCGCCCAGATGGTGGCGCAATCCAATGCCCAGGCGATTGACCGGGTAATGGCGGCGCTGAGCCCGCTTTGCCGGCAGGTTGGGATCGGAACATGAAGGCGCCTTCCTTCTGGTATCGCCCACCAGGGATGGCGGCGGCGTTGTTGTCGCCGCTTGCGGCCATCTGGGCGGGGGTGACGGCGCGGCGGTTGCACGTGGGGGCGGCCTTCGATCCCGGCATCCCCGTTTTGTGTGTTGGCAATCTGGTGGCCGGTGGGGCCGGTAAAACGCCGCTGGTCCGTCATTTGGTCGAACGGCTGCGTGCGCGGGGCGTGAACGCGGCGGCGCTGTCGCGCGGTCATGGCGGTCGGCTGGCGGGGCCGCTGGCCGTCGATCCCGCCTGTCACCGCGCCGCCGATGTAGGGGACGAACCGTTGCTGCTGTCGCGCCATGTGCCAGCCTGGATCGGTCGGGACCGGGCGGCGGCAGCGACAGCAATGCGGGGTGCCGGCATTCAGGCGGTTGTCATGGATGATGGGTTCCAGAATCCAGGGCTGGCCAAGGATCTGTCGCTGATCGTGGCCGATGGCGGGGCAGGGTTCGGCAATGGCCGCGTAATCCCCGCTGGCCCGTTGCGCGAACCGGTGGCGGCAGGGCTGGCGCGCGCCCAGGCTGTGATGTTGATGGGAACGGAGAGCGCCGCCGCTGAACCGGTGCGCCGGGCGGCCGCCATGGCCGGTCTGCCCGTCCTGTCGGCGGACCTGACCCCTGATCCCAAGGTGGCGGCGGCCCTTGCCGGGCAGCGCGTCCTGGGCTTTGCCGGTATTGGACGACCGGAGAAGTTTTTTGACACGCTGCGCAGCATCGGCGCCATGCCGGTTGCCACCCTTCCTTTTCCGGATCATCACCCCTACATGGCGGGCGAGGTGCAGGCGGTGCTGGACCAGGCGCAGGCGATGGATGCCCTGGCTGTGACCACGGAGAAGGACGCGATGCGTCTGCCTGACACTGTACGGGACCGGGTAATGGTGCTGCCGGTGCGGGCAAATTTCACCGACGCGGCGGCACTGGAGCGGATGTTGGATCGGCTGATCGGGGTTGGGAATGGCGACGCATAGCCAGGCGCGGCGGAAATTCAACCGCCTGGTGCTGTATCGGGTGGAAGCGGCGCTGGCCTGGATATTCATGAAATCCATGCGGCTGCTGGGGCCGGCGGCGGCATCCAATATCGGCGGCTTTATTATGCGGACGTTGGGCATATGGCTGCCCGCCACGTCGCGGATGCGCCGCAACGTGGCCCGCGCCCTGCCGGCGCTGTCCCCGGCGGCGGTGGATGATGTGGTGCGCCAGGCCTGGGACAATCTGGGCCGCAACTTTGCCGAATATGTGCATCTGGACCGCATTGCCGCCAAATACGAGGCCCATGTCGATCTGATCGGTGGGGAGAATTTGGCGGCGCTGGCGGCGGATGGTGTCGCTGGCATCGTCTTCACCGGCCATTTCGCCAACTGGGAACTCTGCGCCATGAGTGCGGCCCGGTTCGGCCTGGACCTGACCTATGTGTTCCGCCGGCCCAACAACCCCTATGTCGCCGATATGCTGGCACAGGCGCGTTCCCCGCTGGGCGGGCAGATGGTACCCAAAGGGCGGGAGGCGGCGCGCGGCCTGATGGCGGCGGTGCGTGGTGGCGGCCATGTCGGCCTGCTGATCGACCAGAAACTGAACGAGGGTATTCCCGTCCCCTTTCTGGGCCGCGATGCCATGACGGGCACGGTGCTGGCGGACCTTGCCCTGCGCTATGATATTCCGGCGGTGCCGATCCGGGTGACCCGGCTTGGGGCCGCGCGTTTCCGGGTGGAGGCAATGGCCCCCATCCGCTTTGCCCGCACCGGTGACATGAAGGCCGATGTGGCGTCGGCCATGCGGCAGTTGAACGACATGCTGAGCGATTGGGTGCGCGATCAGCCCGGACAGTGGATGTGGCAACATCGCCGCTGGCCGGATTGAGCGTCACCCGACGGCTATTCGACCATCGCCTGAATTGACAGGCCATCCAACTGGCGCGACCCTTTGTTGCAAACAAGCGGCAGGGGAAAACGCTATGCGGATGAAAAAATGGGGCATATTCGTCGCCGTCGCCATGGTAGCGGCATTCGTTCCGCATATACATGCGGCAGACCCTGATCCTTATGCCGCCCTGGCACCATTCGTCGGCAAGGTCTGGCGGGGGGAAGGATCGGGGCCGGATGGCAAGCCGATGGTGGATGTCGCCCGCTGGGATTGGGCCTTGGGCGGCAAGGCCATCCGCACAACCCATGCCCTGACCAGCGCCGCCTATGGCGGGGAGACGATGATCTTCTGGGACAAGGCCAGCAACTCCCTGATCTATCATTATTTCACCACCGCCGGGTTCCACACCCAGGGCACCATGGTGGCGGAATCACCGGGCCGGCTGGTGGCGGAAGAGGCGGTCAGTGGCCATCCCACCATCACCCGCGTCCGCTCCGTCTCCGTGGTGGAAGCGGGCGGTAGCATGAGCGTTTCGTCGGAATATCTGGATGGCGGGCAATGGAAGCCCGGCCATAAAATGACCTATCGCCCGGCACCGGCGGGTGTGGAGCCCATATTCCCCGATACCCGCCGGTAAGCTTCGTCAGGGCGCGGCGCAGGCATCATTCCCCAGAACCGGGGGATCATCCGGGCTCAGCGGGGTAATGTGCCCGGAAACCGGCAGGCCCAACGCCTTCAGCCGGCCCGCCACCAGGGTCGCGATGGCGCGGGCACCCTTTTCGCTGAAATGCACATCATCACTCACCCCATCCGGCCATTGTTTGTAACCGGCTTCCTTGGGATAGTGCAGATAATAGGCCTTTGACGGCTCGACGCCCACTTTCTGCATATAGGCGCGGCTGTCATAATTCAGGTCGATCAGCGGGGTGGCGGTGGCGTGCGCCACCTCCCGCGTGGCATTGGCATAGGGTGTCAGGCTTTCAGCGATGGCGCCATTTTCTTCAAACCGGCGGATGGCAACGGGGGTGATCAGCACCGGGGCTGCCCCCTTTTCCCGTGCCATGGCGATGAAACGCAGCAGATTGCTCTTGAATTCCGGCACGGGCGTATAGCGTTCCGGCTTTTTATCATTGGCGTCGTTATGGCCGAACTGGATCAGCAGCGTATCGCCGGCTGAAATATCCTTGGCGATGGCATCGAACCGGCCTTCGCCGATGAAGGTTTTGGTGGAACGCCCGCCCATAGCCCGGTTTTCCACGCTCTGGCTGCCATCCAGATTGCATTTCAGCAACATGCCCCAACCCATCTGCGGGAAGCGGTCGGGCTTGTAATGGGCCGCCGTGCTGTCGCCGGCGATGAAGATTCTGCCTTCCGCCAGGGCCGGTGCGGCCAGCAGCAGGGAGCCCAGCACCAGGGTGGCGAGTTTCTTGGCATTCGTCACGTTTCACATCCCCGTCTTCGTTCATTTCTTGTAATATGAAATATCATCCTGAAAATTGAAACCGGCTTCTGCAAGCCGGATCGGGGCAGCCATCGCGGGCCGGCACTTGTGGCGGGGTGGTTGTGGCCCTTATAGTCCCGCGCTTTGGCCCTGCACGGGCCTGTTGCCAGGAATACTGCCCCTATGACACCCGCCGCCCGTCTGGCCACCGCCGTCGATCTGCTTGCCGAGGTGATGGACACGCCGCGCCCGGCCGATGCCGTCACCAGCGCCTTTTTCCGTGCCCGCCGCTTTATCGGTGCCAAGGACAGGGCGGAAATCGCACAGACGGTCTATGGCGTGATGCGGCGCTGGGCGCGGCTGCATTGGTGGCTGGAACGGGTGAACCATATGCCCGATCCGCGCGCCCTGGTGTTGGCGGACTGCATCCTGGCCGGCGGGCGTGCCGCCGATGCTGTGGCCGGCCTGTTCAACGGTGCCAAATTCGCACCCGCCCCGCTGTCGGATCGGGAGCGCAAGCTGATCCGCGCGCTGGACACCCATACGCTGGCCCACCCGTCCCAGACGGAGGAAGTGCAAGGCGAGGTGCCGGATTGGGCCGCCGGCCCAATGCGTGCCGCCTTTGGCGACCGGTTCCTGGCCGAAATGTCGGCCATGCTGGGCGAAGCGCCGCTGGACCTGCGCACCAACCCGGTGAAGGGCACGCGCGCCGATGCGCTGAAGGCATTTGCAGACGCCGGTTACAAGGCGGTGGAAACCCCGCTATCACCCGTGGGCGTGCGACTGGCTACCCGCGCCCCGGTGATGGCAATGGATGCCTATAAGAATGGCCTGATCGAAATTCAGGATGAAGGCTCCCAACTGGTTGCCTTCCTGACCGATGCCAAGCCCGGTATGCAGGTGGTGGATTTCTGCGCCGGGGCCGGCGGCAAGACGCTGGCCATCGCTGCCATGATGGAAAATAAGGGCCGGGTGATCGCCAGCGATGTGCTGGCCGGTCGGCTGGAGCGTGCCAAGGAACGATTCCGCCGCGCCGGGCTGCACAATATCGAAACCCGTGCCATCAAGAATGAGCGCGACCCGTGGGTGAAGCGCCACAAGGGCAAGTTCGACCGCGTGGTGATCGACGCGCCTTGTTCGGGCACGGGCACCTGGCGCCGCAACCCGGATGCCCGCTGGCGCCCGCTGGGGCCTGGGCTTACGGAACTGATGCCGCTGCAGGCCAGCATTCTGGACAGCGCGGCGCGGCTGGCCCGGCCCGGCGGGCGGGTGATCTATGCCACCTGCTCCCTGCTGCCGGAGGAAAATGAACATCAGGTGGAGGCGTTCCTGGCCAGCCATCCGGAGTTCACCCTGGTGCCGGTGGCCGATGCCTGGCCCGAAGCCTGGGGCAAGCCGCCGGTCACCACGCCGATGCTGCGCCTGACCCCGGCCCAGCATGATACGGACGGCTTCTTCGCCGCCGTGCTGGAACGCCGCGCCGACGTGGCGGAGGAGACGGCGGACGAATCACCCACTGAACTGGCGCAAGCCGAAGCGCAGGATTAAAATTTTGAAATCCTTGTCGGCCCTTCCGATCATTGACCGGGCAAGGGCCGACAGGCATGGTAACGCCGCTTTTCAAAGCGAAGGGAGTATCCGCGTTGCGCGCGTTGATCCGTGAATGGGCGGGGCTGATCGGCTTTGTCGCCATCTTCTATTTCACCACCAACACTTTTCTCTTCGCCGGTTTCCATGTCCCCTCGGAAAGCATGTTGCCGACCCTGAAGGTGGGGGATCAGTTCTATGCGGCCAAATACGCCTATGGCTATAGCCGCTTCTCCACCTCCTTCGTGCCGCTGCCGTTTGGCGAGGGACGCTTCCCCGACCTGAAGCCGGAACGTGGCGACGTGATCGTCGCCCGCATCCCGCGCATCGAGGAAGATTATGTGAAGCGGGTCATCGGCTTGCCGGGTGACCGTATCCAGGTGATTGGTGGCCGCCTGCACATTAACGGGGAGATGGTGCCCCGGGAAAAGACTCGCGACTATTCCTACCGCGATAATGGCGGTTTCGTCGTCTCTGTTACCGAATATAAGGAGACGCTGCCCGGTGGGCGCGAGCATCTGATCCTGGAACAGACCGATAATGGCCGCGACGACAATACCCAGGTCTTTGTCGTGCCCGAAGGCCATGTCTTCCTGATGGGCGACAATCGCGACAATTCCCAGGATAGCCGTTACCTCAATCAGGTGGGCTATGTGCCGATTGAGCGGGTGCTGGGCCGCGTCTCCATGGTGGCCTTCGCCCGCCGTGGCTGCACCGAGGAAGCGGGCCTTGTCTGCCCCGGTGGTGGCTGGTTTAACCGGCTGTTCCACTGGATTCAGTGACCGCCAGCGGGCTGTTGGTGAATGAAGGCCCGGCACCGATCCATGGTGCCGGGCCTTTTTTATCTTATACCAATCTCCCTTGCTCGTGACCGATCAAGGGAGATTTCGCGTTCCCTCAATCGCCGGGCGGGCGCGTCCGCGCCCTTGGCTTGGCGGCGCACGAGCGCCGGGCCGGCAGTCGCCGGCCTCCAATCTGCCTAAAGGTCAACCTTTAGGCAGATTGGTATTAGAGCATCTGCGACGCTTTTGTATTTACTAACAATAACTTAACCGTCATTCCCGCGAAGGCGGGAATCCAAAATCCGTGCTGTCGTATGGATTCCCGCCTTCGCGGGAATGACGGTGGTGAAATGGCAAGGCTTCGAAAGGCACGATATATTTTCGGACAGACACTCACGGTTCGCCCTTGAAAATGGCAACCACGGGCTTTTGCCCTTCCGCCACCCTGGCCCGGTACATGCCGGATGTATTGAAGCTCCAGGCCAGGGTGCCGTCGGGTGCGACGGCAATCACCCCGCCATCACCACCCAGGGCGGTCAACCGTTTCTGGATCACCTCATCGGCGGCCTGCTGCAAACCCTGGGCGCGGTAGCTGACCAGATTGCACACCTCCCGCGCTACGCCGAGGCGGATGAAATATTCCCCCGTGCCGGTGGCGGACACGGCACAGGATTTATCATCGGCATAGGTGCCGGCCCCGATGATCGGCACATCGCCCACCCGGCCCCACAGCTTGGCCGTGGTGCCCCCGGTGGAGGTGCCGGCGGCGACATGGCCGGCCCGGTCACGGGCCACCACGCCAACGGTGCCGAACTTGCGGTCTTCCGGCAGCCCATCGCTCAGGGCCAGCGGGGCCGGTTCCGGCCCCACACCGGGCGGGCGCGGCGGGAAGGGTAGGCCGCGTTCCTTCAGCGTCTTCTTCAGCGATTGCCAGCGTTTCTCGGTGAAGAACCAGGATGGATCAGCCTTTTCCACGCCCTTTTCAGCGCCGAACCGCTCCGCCCCCTGGCCGATCATCATCACATGGGGGGATTGTTCCATCACCGCGCGGGCCAGCGTGATCGGGTTGCGGATGCCGGTAATGCCGGCCACGGCCCCCGCCTTCAGCGTGGCACCATCCATGATCGCGGCATCCAATTCGTTCCGGCCATCGGCGGTGAACACGGAACCGCGCCCGGCATTGAACAGCGGATCATCCTCCAGCCCGCGCACCACGGCCTCCACCGCATCCAGCGCCGAACCACCCTTTTCCAGCACGGCACTGCCACGCTCCAGGGCGGCATTCAGGGCGGCGCGGTATGAGGCTTCCGTTTCCGGCGACATGGTTTCCCGGTCCATCACCCCGGCCCCGCCATGCACGGCCAGGGACCAGCTGGGCTTGGCGGATGGGGTGGGGGCGCTGGTGCAACCGCTGGCCAGCAAGGCCAGGGTCAGCAGGAACGGGGCGGAACGGGTGCGGCGCATGGGGCAACCTGCCTTCGTCGATGGAATACCTTGCCTTGATAGCAAAAAAAGGGCGGCACGGGTTTCCCCGTTCCGCCCCTGAAAGTCCATTCCGTTACTGGGAGGAGAGTTGCGCGATCAGAACCGGGCGCGCACGCCCGTGTAAATCCGCCGACCGAACGTATCGAAGATCGTGCGACGGTACTCGCTGTTGGCATTCTCCACGCGGGTGGCGTCCAGAATGTTCACAGCTTCCAGGAACACGGAATATTGTTCGGAGACGTTGTAGCTGACGGAGCCATCCAACTGGCCGAAGGCTTCGCCATATTCCGGGTTGCCACCGCGACCGGACGCCGTGATCAGATAACTTGAACGCCAGTTATAGGAGACGCGGGCCGAAAAGGCCTCGTCCTCATAATAGGCGGACAGGTTGTAGCTGTTGCGCGACAGGCCGGGGAAGCTCAGCTTCTCGCCGGTATAGCGATCGGTGCCCTGGTAGCCCTTATCATCGGAGAAGGTGTAATTGACGATCAGGCCCATATTGTTGAAGGGAGCCGGCAGGAAATTCAGCCCATATTGGGCACCGGCTTCCAGACCGTTGATCGTCACCTTTTCCGTGCCGTTGGAGGGAATGACGACGGCATAGGTGATGCCATCAACAACCTCATCCACCGTGGTGTTCTGGATGAAGGAGGAAATTTCCTTACGGAAATACGTCGCGGAGAAGAAGTCGGTACGATTCAGGTAATATTCCAGGCCTACATCGTACTGTGTTGCTTCATAGGGCTTCAGATCGGGGTTCCCGCGTGAACCCGAATAACCGACCGTGTCCAGCGTACGGCGCGGGGCCAATTGTTGCGGAGTCGGGCGGGCGAGCACCTTGGTCGCCGTCAAGCGGCCCAGCAGTTCGTCCGGGATCAGGTCCAGCTTCAGGTTCAGGGCGGGCAGGTACTTGGTATATTCCCCATCATACTTGACCGGGGCATAGGTCACTACCGTACCATTGGTGTTCTGGCTATAGCCTTCCGACGTGGTCTTGGTGTTGACCGCGCGGATACCCGCGACACCGGAAACGGGAACCAAGGTATCAAAGGCGAAGGAGGCCTGCACATAGCCGGCACGGTTCTTATCCGTGACCTTCCAGGTCTCCAGATATTGCGGGTTGCCGTACGGATCGTTCAGACCACCGGCATCGACCACCGCATCGCCCAGGTTCAGCCATTGGGTGATGGAGGGATCGAAGCCGAGCGAGCCTGTCTTGAAGAAGGAGACGTCGCCCAGTGTCGCATTGTCGCCAACGATCTGCTGAATCTGGCTCAGCAAGGACGGGTTGGCATAGCCGTTGAGCACTTTGGAGGAGGAGTAATAACGGCTGTCGGCGGTCAGATCGCGGACTTCAATCCCGGCCTTGACAGCGGTGATGAAGCCATCATCGAACTTATATTCCGCATCGAACTTGCCGCCCCATTCCTCCTGATCATTGATGCGCGGCTTGTGCGACAGCGTCAGCTGATCGATCCCGGCGGTGCTGGTCGGGTCGAAATTCACCCGAATGTCGGGCGCATGCTTGCTGTTGGTGTAATCCACCACCAGCCGATCAATGCCGATCACGTCGGCGACGGCATTGATCTCGTCATTGAAGGCGCGGGAATGGGCGTAGGAACCGCGTGCGGAAAGCGTCAGGTTCTCCGTGGCTTCCCACTTGGAATTGACCGCCGTGTTCCACTGGGTACGGGTCAGCGTGCCCAGGATGTTGCGGTAGGATGCGGTGAGCTGCTGGCCCTGGGCAGCCTTCGAATCGTTGGTGAATTCGATATGGGAGACGGTGTTGTCTTCCCCGACCGTGGTGTTGGCCGTATCGATGATGCTGCCGGTGCCTGCGGTGGAGAATTGCAGGAACTGTGAGTTCACCTTCTGCTTGCCGCGGGCGTAGTTACCATCAATGCCCAGGCTGAACGTGTCGGTGGGACGCCATTCAACGGCCCCGTTCAAAGCCACACGTTCCGTTTCCAGCCGGTTGATGACATAGCGCGGAATATCCGGCGCGAAATCCTTCACGCCATCGGCATTCAGGTCGTCGACCTGGCGCCAGCCGGTCGTGCGCGCCTCGTGGGTGGAGACGTTCCGGTTCTCGTAGGTGGCACCCAGCACGATGCCAACGGTGTCATTGGCCAGCGTGGTGCCGCCGATGATGGCCGCCTTGGGATCGAATTTTTCGGACGTCTCGCTCCAGATGGTCTGCAGCGAGCCGGCGACGAACGGTTCGTCGCTGTCAAACGGGCGGCGGGTGATGATGCGCACGGTGCCACCCAGGCCGCCCTCGGTCATTTCCGGGGTGACGGATTTCACGACTTCCAGGCGGTTGATGAATTCAACCGGCATGTCGCGGAAATCCACATCACGGCCACCGCCCACCGTGGTGGACAGGGCGGAAACACCGTTGACTTCCACGCGGTTCAGCGACGGATCGGCACCACGGATGGAAACCGTTGCCCCCTCGCCATTGGTGCGGGAAATCTGCACGCCGGTGATGCGCTGCAGCGCCTCACCGATATTCTTGTCGGGGAATTTGCCCACATCTTCCGCCGAAATCGCGTCCAGCACCTGGGCGGCATCGCGCTTGGCGCTGAGTGCCTGTTCCAGGGACCGGCGGATACCGGTTACCACGATTTCTTCAAGCGTGTCCGTCGCGCCGGAAACGGCGGGGGCCTGGGCATCTTGAGCGACAGCAGGGGAAACCGTGCCCAACAGCAGCGCCAGACCGCCCATGGCCAGGGCCATGCCGGAAACGCTGGTGCGCAGGCGCGCACGCCGCCGGATTTCAACACTTCCCATCATTTCTCTCCCATCCTCTGCCCGGCGGGCGCTGCCGCGACCGGACCGGTTTGATCGTTCCGCCCCCGCGTCAGAGCCGGGTTTGGCGAAAATTCGTTGCTTTGTGGGTTCGAGGCCCATGGCTTTCAGGTTCTGTAGAACCGATCGCGTCCCGTCCCCTGAACTGTTCGTTCATTATTTGGGACTATCTTTCACATTGTGCGGAGCCCGTCAAGCGGGTTTCCGAATGGTGCTCGCGGGAGGTGGCGGGCCGATTTAGCAAAAAATAAACCCCGCTTCATCGAAGCGGGGTTGGTTAATTGCTATTAACCAAATCAAACTACGTTTGAATTCGGTCTTTTTGTTCGAAAGGTACCCCCTGTCGTTCGGTGGACAACAGGGTGCCGTTTCCATTGGAAACAATCCCTTTGCCGGCATGACCAATCACAGGGCGGCGGTGGGCTGTTTCCCGGAACAATTGCCTGGGCACCGCTGGTCCGGGGCGGTGCCGTTGCGGTGCCCCTGGCTTCCGTGCGGGCCCGCAAAGCCATATTTCATGGGGACGTTGGCGGATAGGTTCATCGTCCTGCGTGCTATCCGTGCCCCGGCATCGTGCATTTCCAACAGGAAATACTTGATACGGGGGGAGGGGTTCTGCGCGGCCTCAGTCCCGCAGTTCCAGGATGACCGGTGTATGGTCGGATGCCTTCTCTCGCCCGCGCGGTTCCCGGTCAATCTCGCAAGCGACCAGCCGGTCGGCGGCCTGGGGGGACAACAGGAAATGGTCGATGCGCAGGCCCTTGTCGCGCGGCCAGGCACCGGCCTGATAATCCCAGAAGCTGTAGGCGCGGGCCAGCCCCGGATGCAGGGCGCGGAACGCCTCCGTATAGCCCAGGGCCAGGATTTCCTGGAATTTCAGCCGTGTGTCCTGGCGAAACAGCGCATCATCGGCCCAGCCGATGGGATCATAGACATCCATCGCCGCCGGGATGACGTTGTAATCGCCGCCCAGCACCACCGGGATTTCGCGGGCCAGCAGGTCGCGGGCATGCAGCCGCAGCCGTTCCATCCAGCGCAGCTTGTAGGGGTATTTCTCCGTATCCACCGGGTTGCCGTTGGGCAGGTACAGGCTGGCGATACGCACACCGGCGATGGTGGCCTCCACATAACGGGCCTGCTCATCCTCCGGCTCCCCCGGCAGCCTTGTGATGATGTCTTCCGCCGGCTGTCTGGAGAGCAGGGCCACCCCGTTATAGCTTTTCTGCCCCACCGCCTGGACGTGGTAGCCCAGTTCCTGGAACGCGGCGGCGGGGAAGTTCGGCGTCTCGCACTTGATTTCCTGGAACAGCACGACATCCGGGCTGGTGGCTGCCAGCCAGTCGATGACGTTGGACAGGCGGGCCTTGACGGAATTGACGTTCCAGGTGGCGATCTTCACGGGGGATGTTCTTTCAGCCAGAAAAATCAAACAGAGAAGGAAGCACCGCAACCGCAGGAGGATGCGGCATTGGGATTGTTGATCTTGAAATAGCTGCCCATCAGATCTTCGACATAATCCACCTCGGCCCCGGCCAGCAGGTCCAGCGAGGTGTCGTCCACCACCATCTTCGCATTCTCGCGGGCAAACAGGTGGTCATCCTCGTTCACGGCGGTATCAAAGCTGAATCCGTACTGGAAGCCCGAACAGCCGCCGCCCGACACGGTCAGGCGCAGCATCTGGTCGGGATTGCCCTCCAGTGCCGCCAGCTTGGCGATGCGGGCGGCGGCGCTGGCCGTCAGGTTCATCACCCGACCGGCGGGGGCATCGGACTGGTTTTCCGACAAAATCGACATGGCAGGCGATCCTTCATCCGTTAACGTCTGGACAAACGCTTGCACCCTATGTAAGCGCCGAACAGCCATCCGTCAAAGCGGACGGCATCATAGCACGGAGGGCGCCCCAGGATGATGCGCTGGAACCAGCTTCTTTCCCGCCAGCGTCTGGCCAAGGAAGGGCTTGCCCCGGAGCTGCCTTACCGCAGCGCCTTTGAGATCGATATCGACCGCATCACCTTTTCCACCAGCTTCCGCCGCCTGTCCGACAAGCAGCAGGTGCATGGCATTGGCGGGTCGGACTATGTGCGATCCCGCCTGACCCATTCGATGGAGGCGGCCCGCGTGGGCCGGTCGCTGGGCAGCTGGGCGGGGGCGGAGATCATCGGGCGCTATGGCCAGGATGCCGTGCCGGCCACAGCCTTCGACATTGGCAATGTGGTAGCCGCCGCCGCATTGGCGCATGATCTGGGTACGCCCTGCTTTGCCCATACGGGTGAGGATATCATCTCCGACTGGTTCCGCAGCGCGCCCCTGGGCCAGCGTATCCAGGACGGGCTGGATGGGCAGGAATGCAGCGAGCTGCGCAATTTTGAGGGCAATGCCCAGGGCTTCCGGGTGTTGACACGCCTGCAGGGCTGGCGTGCCAGCGGCGGCCTGCAGCTGACCGCTGCCACGCTGGGGGCCTATGGTAAATATCCGTGGAGCGCGCCGGCCAGCCCCGATGAGGTGCGGCCCCACAAGCGCAAATATGGCTTTTTCGGCAGCGAAACCGGCTTCATGGCCGATGTGGCGAACGAATTGGGCCTGATCCCCATCGGGCGCGATGCCTGGTGCCGCCACCCGCTGGCCTATCTGGTGGAGGCGGCGGACGATGCCTGTTACTCCGTCGTCGATATCGAGGATGCGGTGAAGATGCGGATGCTGTCCTTCACCGATGCGCAGGAATTGCTGGAACCGCTGATCGAATGGGACCGCCAGGAATATAGCGCCATTGATGATGAGGACCGCCGGCTGATCTATCTGCGCGCCCGCGCCATCGACCGGCTGGTGCATGATGCCGGCCTGGCCTTTCAGGAAAAGCTGGCCGACATCATGGAAGGCAAGCCGGTCGGCCCGCTGCTGAACATGATCGAACGCAAGGACGCCTTGAAGGAGATTTCGGAGGTCAGCTATACCCGCATCTATCGCGGCCAGCAGCGCTGCGAGACGGATATCGTGGCCGCCCGCACCATCACCATTCTGCTGGAAGCCTATGGGGAGGCGATGCTGGCGCGCGAGGCGCTCGGGCCTTCCGGGGAACTGCCGCGCCGCTTCGCCTCCCTGCTGGAAACGGTGCCGGGCATCCGCCGCATTCCTTATGACCGGGCGGGCTGGGTGCGGGCCTTGCTGGATTACATTGCCGGCATGACCGACCGTTTCGCCATCCGGCAGGCGCAGATGATCGCGGGGTAGGTTTTTGCTCCCTCAGGCGCCGGGCGGGCGCATCCGCGCCCTTGGCTCACGCGGCACGTGCCGCGCGGCGGCAGTCGCCGCCGTAGACTGGAGCCAAAGCCCCAATCCTCAGTCTATCCCAACGCCGCCACATTCCCGCCCATCATTTCTGCATACTGTGCGTTGCGGGATGATCGGTGTAGGGTGCGATGATGACCCCGTACCGGTGCCATGGTGCCGGGCGTGGGTAATCGTGCCTGGACCTGAGTCAAGCCTGGAAAAATGAACGTCTTCAAAGATTTCGAAGCCAAGATCGTCACGGCGCTGGAACAGATGGTGGCAGCCGGGGAGCTGCCCGCCGGGCTTGACTTTGCCCGAATCACCGTGGAACCGCCGCGCGATACCAGCCATGGCGACGTCTCCACCAATGCCGCGATGATCCTGGCCAAGCCGGCGGGCAAGCCGCCGCGCGCCATTGCCGAGGCACTGGTGGCCCGCCTGAAGGGTATGGAGACCGTGACGGAGGCCAGCGTGGCCGGCCCCGGCTTCGTCAATCTGCGCATTGATACCGGCTGGTGGCTGTCCCGCATGGCCGACATCCTGACGGCGGGCGACGCCTATGGCCAAAGCAATCTTGGTGCTGGTCGCCGGGTGAATGTGGAATTCGTTTCCGCCAACCCCACCGGCCCCATGCATGTGGGCCATACCCGTGGGGCGGTTGTGGGCGACGTGCTGGCCCGCCTGCTGGCCAAGGTCGGCTATGGTGTGACGCGCGAATATTACATCAATGATGCCGGTGCCCAGGTCGATGTGCTGGCCCGTTCCGCCTATCTGCGCTACCGCGAGGCCTTGGGCGAAACGGTGACGATCCCGGAGGGGCTGTATCCGGGTGACTATCTGAAGCCGGTGGGCCAGGCCCTGAAGGATCAGGATGGCGACCGCTGGCTGCAGGCGGAGGAGGGCGAATGGCTGCCCTATTTCCGCAGCTTCACCGTTGCCCGCATGATGGAGATCATCAAGCAGGATCTGGTGCTGCTGGGCGTCGAACATGACGTCTTCTCATCCGAGAAGGCGGTGGTGGAGGCCGGGGCGGTGGATACCGCGCTGAAGGCGCTGGAAGACCAGGGCCTGATCTATACCGGCGTGCTGGAGCCGCCCAAGGGCAAGAAGCCCGAGGATTGGGAGCCGCGCCCGCAGACCCTGTTCCGCGCCACCCAGTTCGGCGACGATGTGGACCGTCCGCTGAAAAAGTCGGACGGGTCATGGACCTATTTCGCCAACGACATTGCCTATCACTATGACAAGTTCCGCCGTTCGGGCGAGATGCTGATCGACGTGCTGGGTGCCGACCATGGCGGCTATGTCAAGCGGATGCAGGCCGCCGTCACGGCGATCACCGCCGGCAAGGGCGCGCTGGATGTGAAGATCTGCCAGCTGGTCAACCTGCTGGATGATGGCCAGCCGGTGAAAATGTCCAAGCGTGCCGGTCGGTTCGTCACGCTTCGCGACATTGTGGAGGAAGTGGGGGCCGGCGTCGTCCGTTTCATCATGCTGACCCGCCGCAATGACCAGACGCTGGATTTCGATCTGGTCAAGGTCACGGAAAAGTCCAAGGAAAACCCGGTTTTCTATGTGCAATATGCCCATGCGCGCTGCCATTCCGTGCTGCGCCATGCCGAAGAGGCGGGCTATGTGCTGGATGCCGCCGGGCTGGCCGCCGCCCCGCTGTCCCGCCTGGACGCGGATGAGGAGGTGGCGCTGGTCAAACTGATGCAGTCCTTCCCCCGCACGGTGGAAGGGGCGGCAGAGGCGCATGAACCGCACCGCATCGCCTTTTATCTCTATGATCTGGCCTCGGCCTTCCATGGGCTGTGGAACAAGGGCAAAGACGATGCGTCCATGCGCTTCCTGATCGAGAGCGATGCGGAGCTGACCCGCGCCCGTCTGGCATTGATCACCGCCGTTGCCCAGGTCATTGCAGCCGGGCTGCACATTCTGGGTGTCGAACCCGTCAAGGAAATGCGCTGAGGCGAAAAAGGCATGTCTTATTACGACGATGAGGAAGAGGGCGGCCAGAACCGCCCCACCGATCCGGCGGGACAGGGCCGTGTGCGTCCGCCATCGGGCCTGCGGGCCGATTTCCGTGCTGATCCGGTATGGGGTGGACGGGGGGCAGCGCCTCCCCCCCAGGCAGAGGGACCGGCGGAACCCACCGGCTATCCACCGGAACCCCCGCCGCCGGCCTATGACCCGCAGGCCGTTCATGATGATTATGTGGAACCGGCGCGAGGTCCAGCCACGGGCGGATATCGCGCACCGGCCCCCGACCCCTATCAGCCGCGTGCGCAGACACAGCCGCCGCAATATGCTGATGATGGTTACGATTACGGCTATGAAGAGCAGCAGGATTATGCCGAGCCGCCGGCCCGCCGGCGGGGCATCATCAATGCCGCCATCGTGGCCGGCGGTCTGGCCGTGTTCGGCGGCATCATCTTCTATGCCTATAATCAGGGGATGCGGGCGGGCACGGAAAGCGTCGCCCCCATCCTGCGCGCCGAGGCCGGGCCGACCAAGGTCCGCCCGGATGAGCCGGGCGGGATGGAAGTGCCGCATCAGGACAAGCTGGTCTATGACCGGCTGAACCCGTCTTCCGCCCAAGGTGGCGGGGAGGTGGAACGCCTGCTGCCGCCACCGGAAACGCCGATGGAACGGCCTCGTGCCGAGCCCGAGTTGCCGCCGGAAGAACCGATGATGCCGATGGCGGAAGAAGGCGAGGGTGAATTGGCTGGTGCCCAGCAGCCCCCAGTCGTTGAACCGGCCCCCGCGCCGGTGCCGTCACAGCGCCCCGTGCAGCAGCAACCGGCCTATCAGCCAACGGCGCCTGTGATCACGCCGCCGGCACCCGTGCAGCAGCACACCCCGCCAACGCCGCCGCCGACCGTGGCGAGCAACAAGCCCCAGCAACTGGTACCCCCGCCGGCCCAGACCGTGGCGCCCAAGCCGGTGCCGCAGGTGGCCGCCACCCCGGTCGCACCGAAGCCGGTGCCGGCGCCCGCCCCGGCGGCAACGGGTGGTACGGTGCGCCTGCAGGTGGCCGCCGTGGATAATGAAGCCAAGGCTGCAGCGGAATGGTCGCGCCTGCAGAAAAAGTTCCCTGGCGAACTGGGTGGGCTTTCCATGCGCACGGTCCGGGTCGATCTGGGGGCCAAGGGCATTTTCTACCGTATCCAGGGCGGTCCGGTGGATGAGGCGCGGGCCAAGCAGATCTGTGTCGCCCTGTCGGTGCAAGGCGCGGGGTGTGTCCTTGTTCGCTGAGAAAGTACCTGCCGCCATTGCGTTCGGCTGCGCCGGTCCGGCGCTGACGCCGGATGAGAAGGCGTTTTACCGCGATGCTGACCCGTTCGGCTTTATCCTGTTCCGGCGCAATGTCGAAACGCCGGAACAGGTGCGCGCCCTGGTGAGCGATCTGCGCGATAGCGTGGGGCGCAATGCCCCGGTGCTGATTGATCAGGAAGGGGGTCGGGTTGCGCGGCTGCGCCCCCCCCATTGGCCGGCCTTGCCGGCGGCGGC
>Ga0209373_10001634_pt1 | contig 25298 bp, 13 predicted proteins | sample Higcelweek5metaG_FD_187173 | JGI IMG/M metagenome (GOLD analysis project Ga0209373, IMG submission 187173) | Freshwater pond sediment microbial communities from the University of Edinburgh, under environmental carbon perturbations - High... | ecosystem: Environmental > Aquatic > Freshwater >... | reverse complement strand
GAGAACGAAACTACAGCAAAAAGCATCAATGCTAAAACTAGAAAAGATTTCCTCATAAGAACTGAAATTAAGTTGTATTTATTTACACTATAAATCTAAGAAAAAACAAAGACACAATATACAATTTATGCCGACCCAAAATTGGGAAGAAGCATTGAAAGTATTGTTTACAAATTGGTTAATTTTTGAACAAAAGACTGAGCTATGAACCAGAAACCTTTAAAAGATTACATCTGCTTGTGTTGACTTGCAATTCTAAAAATCATAACTTGTATTGAAACAAAAACATAAAATTATGAAACGGGCAGCTAGAATCATAGTGTTAATAACGATTGGTTTATTCATCGGGGTTCAATCATTTGGACAATTCTTCATTAAAGGAGGGGCAGGTTACGGCTTGGGTGTTCAGAAATTGATTATGGGCGAAGCTTATACATCAACAACTACCGAGAATATTTACGGAAGCTTTGGCGGCAACTGGGGGTTCTATCTTGGAGGAGGCATGGAACTGAACAAGTTTATCGATTTCGAAGTCGACCTTGGCTACCAAAATGGCCGGAGTGTAACTGTTCCGAACACGTTTTTGAGCAAAACCTTCACAGGACGGTTAATCTATTTTACCCCTTCGCTTTCGTTCAAAACAGCTATTGATGAAAACATTTCTCCCTATGCTAAAATTGGGCTCCTCACTGGTTTGCCTCTGACTAAAGTAAATGTTTCCGACGAAGACAAGAGATTTAGTGGCGGTTTTCCACTTGGTGTAACCGAAGCCATTGGGCTAAACTTTAATGCGACCGATAACCTGAAATTCTTTGTCGAACTCACCCATCAATCAATGATTTATAAACCAACCAAAAGGAGAGAAGCTGACGACACCATTGTGAAATTCAAAGACAAACTTCCATATCCTGAACCTTCAAACCAAGAAATTACACATCACTTCTTCTCGTTTGGAGCTGTTGGACTAAACCTTGGAATCAAGATTGTGATTTGATCCAATAAAATCACGGTGTTAATGAATGAACAATTTTAAGGCATCGACAAAAACATTGCCTTAACAATTATATTCAACTATTATTTTAGTTATTTTTAGCTTCAGTTAATCATCAAAAAGATTTTAACTGAAGCTTTTTATTTTTGGTGAATAGTTCAACATCTACTTGAAGAAAAAAAGATGGGTTTAAGCGGAAAATACACTATCGAAGGTTGGAAAAAAGTTGCTTTATGGCTTTTTTCCTCTCTTTTGGCATTGATTTTACTCGCCTTTCTTTTGCTGTTTTTTGGTGCCGAACGAATAATTAACAAGAACCTTTCGGACTTTGTGTACGAAAAAAGCGACAGCATTTACCGTTTCAGTTTCGACAATATAGACCTCAATTTTAAGCAGAAAACGCTCACAGTGTCGGACCTTGTTTTTCAACCCGACGAGGCTTTTGCTGCCGACACCACCAAAAAGTTTTATTCGCTCAAAAGCCCATCGCTGGTAATATCGAAGATCGATATCATAAAACTTCTGAAGGAGAAAAGATTCGTTATCGAATCGTTAAAAATCGACAATCCAACTTTTGGGCTAAGCACCGGCGAAGAGGTAAACCTCGAATCGTTTGCGAACAACAAAATAAGCATGGGCGATTCGCTTACGTTGCCAATGATAAAGGAAATAAGTATCGACACAATGCTAATAACTAACGCATTGATGCAGGTCGATTCGCTGTTCAGATCGAAACACAAAATTCCGCGGGTCAACCTCGAGATCGTTAAGTTCAGAATTGGGGGAACTAAAACCACCAAATCGCCATTTCCATTCGATGTTGACGACATTTCGCTCAGGGTTGAAAATGTTCACACCAATTTGACTGATAACGTTCACCAACTCGATGTAAAAGAGATCAGTCTTTCGCTTTTGAATTCAAAAATCAGGGCAAAAGAAGTTGAACTAAAACCATTGTCGGCTGACATAAAATCGGCCGAAAACAAATACACAATTGTAGTGCCCGAGATCAATTTGTACAGCCGCGATGTCCAACTTTTTTATTCTTCGGATACAATCCCGATTGAGTCGCTGGTGTTAAACAACCCATCAATAACCATTGAGTTTGGGACCAAGGTTGTACAAGGAACCCCGCTTAACGAGATAAACCTTTTCAAACTGGTTGAAAAGAACCTAAAATGGATAAAGGTTGATACTTTTTCGATTAAAAATGCCAATCTCGACATGATTCCCAACGGCGAGAAAAATTCAGCGCAGTCGATACAGAACCTGACCGTCAACTTTTACCATTTCCTGGCCGATTCGTCATCGTACCGCCAAAAGAACCGGATATTGTCGGCTCTCGACCTCGACATCTTTTTAGAAAACTTTACACTGAACCACAACGACAACGTTCATCAGCTCGTAATCAACAATATTGAAGCAAACACAAAAGAACGAAAAGTAGAAACTGGCTCAATTACGTTTAAACCACTGAAAAACAGATCAGCAAAAACAATCAACACGCTCATCGACATCAAAAGCAAAGGGCTAACATTTAAGGATATCAACTTTTTCGACATGTACCACAAGCAAATTATCCCCATGCGCGAACTCGATATCCGCTCGCCTGAGGCAAAAGTTAGCTTCGATAAAAATAAGCCGATCAAGAAAAAGAGTACCGACACAAGCTTAATTCTTGAAAAGATAAAAGACTACATCAAAGGTGTTTATGTAAAAAAGACATCGATCAAAAAAGGAAAACTCTATTACAGCTATGATATTGAAGATGACAAATCGGGCTTTTTTGAAACCGAATTCAACTTCGAATTAAACGACCTTTCAATTGACAGTGCAACATTTTACAGTTCGGACAAAATATTTTTTGCCGAGAATTTCAATGTCGTATTCAGCAATATAAACCTTCAGCTTGCCGACAATTTTCACCGAATGCTCACCGACTCTATCGACCTTTCGAGCCAGGGGCAAAAAGCCGAGATTTATAATCTTCGGATAATTCCTCTTGAAAATTACCTCCAGAACGATACAGTAACCTCAATTCCAAATGAAATTTTCGATATCCATTTCCCCAAAATTCAATTTAGCGGGGCCGATTTTCACCGTGCATTCTTCAAAAAAGAGCTCTGCATTGAAGACTTCAGCGTTATAAACCCAACGTTCAACATTGAGAAATATGGCGACTGGCAAAAGAGCACACCAAAACAAACAGCAAACTATCAGTCCGAATTTTACTCATTAATAAAAGATTACCTGTTCAAAATCAACATACAACGCATGACTCTCGAGAACGGTAGCATCGGGTTTAAACATCATCAAAAAAACCAACCTCTGTTCGAGATGTCGAACCTCTTCACGATCAAGATGTACAACTTTGAACTCGATTCGCTTTCATCTCAGAATAAGAACAAACTTTTCTTCTCCGACAATATCGACTTAGTGCTTAAAAAACAGTCGTTTGCCTTTGCCGATGGTGTTCATAAAGTAGATGCTGCCGAAATTGGTATCCTTTCGACACAGAAACTCATCTACGTTAAAAATGCGAAGATGTACCCAAACACTTCGTCGCCAAACTTCAAGAAGTTGCCAATGTCGATTTATGCCAACATACCTTCAATACAGTTCACTGGCACAGATATTTTGGAGCTAATTAACAACGGGGACTTCCCGGTTGGAGCCATCACTATTTCGAACCCCGAGATACAGCTTCTGCTTCAACCAGTGGCAGCGCAAAAAAGCAGTTCGCCCGAAAAACCAATCTTAATTTTGGAAGACCTTAAATCGTTGACGGCAACTCTAATAAATATTGAAAATGGCAAACTAGAGTTAGCAAATTTCGAAAACGGCAGGAGCAAAACTTTTGCCACAACCGATATCGATCTTACTGTGAATAAATTCAAGATTGAAAATATTCAGAATCAGTTCAAAACAAGCTACTCCGACTTCACTTATACGTTTCAGAAATCGACCTTCAACATGCCCGACAATAACCACAAACTCTCGCTAGAAAAATGCACCTATCAGTTGTCGAGCAAGCAACTGAAGGCTTTCAACTTCAAAATCAAGCCAATAAGAGATTCAAAACAAGTAGGAAAAACCGACATTTTCGATGTTGAAGTGCCCGAATTAACATTGTCGGACTTCGATTTTTTCAAATTTATTGAAGAAAAGAAACTGATTGCCTCGGCTCTTCTTATCAACAATTCGAAAGTTGAATTGACGATCAACAAAAATGAAAAAGGTGAAAAGTTTTCGCCATACCAAATGGGGCTTTACCCGAAAATGAAGGAAACTTTCGAAGTTTTGCAAATTAAGCAACTCACTGTAAACAATTCGAATATCGAAATAAAAGGCGATAATGCGCAGAAATTAAACCGTGTAAACTTGAAAGCTGGTGGACTTCTGCTGGATAAGAACACCGACAGCTCAAAAAAAATGTTTGGGTGCGACAATATCTATCTTGAAATCAACAACATTGGTAACAAAACAAAAGACGGGTTCTACAATTACAACGTCGAAAAAGCAACATTAAGCAGCAACGGAAATTTCTCGTTATCGGGCGTTTCATTAACCCCGGCCTATTCTGAAAAAGAGTTCAACAAGAGAAAAATATACCAAGAAGACTGTTTTAAAATCAACAATGTAAACTGCCAAGGATCAGGCATCGATATTAAAAAATTATTGGAGACCAATGAGTTTGCGGCTTCAAACATCAATGTGCAGTTCGACAATGTTGAAATATACAGGAACAACACCTACCCCATCCGCGAAAATTTCATTATGGATTTACCACAGAAACAACTTCGCGAGTTAAGCCAAAAATTCGACATAAGGAAAGCCAATGTATCGTGCAATAAGTTGTTTTACAGAGAACTTACACCCGAAAGTCCTCAAGAAACCCAAGTATTCTTTACCAACATCGAGTCCGAAATCACCAATATTACAAACATCAAAAGCAACTATACTAAGAACCCGATAACCCATCTCGATATCCATGCGAAACTAATGGGCATTGGCGAAACTGACGTTACGATGGATTTAAACATGGCCTCGTTGAAAAATGAGTTCACAGTTAATGCCGAATGTGGTTACCTGCCCTTTAGCGAACTCAGCAGCATTACCGAGCCTGGGCTGATGCTTTCGATAAAAGAGGGCTACAACAAAAAATTGGAGGCAAATTTTGAAGCAAACGAAGACTCTTCGTCAGGAGAAATTAAGTTTGCATATAACGATTTGAAAATAACTGTTCTATCGAACAAAGAAGGAAAAATAAAAGAAGAGAAATTCATTAGCTTTTTAGCAAACACACTAGCAGTAAAAGCCGATAATCCGAGCGGGAAGAAAGAAATTGTACCTCAGAAATTTGTAGTGATGCACGACCCAAAAAGATCATTCATAAATTATTGCTGGAATTCAATCCTTTCCGGTATAAAAGAAACATTTGGTATAAAAGAAAAAACCGAATAATTTTTCAGAACTTGTATTTCCAACTTTTGATTAAATTTATATCCAAAGAAATAATACAACAATAAATTATAACAATATGAGTATCAAAGGGACAAAAACTGAGCAAAACCTGCTCAAAGCATTTGCAGGCGAATCGCAGGCACGCAATCGTTACGACTATTTTGCCAGCGTAGCAAAAAAAGAAGGTTTAGAACAAATAGCAGCAATGTTTACCGAAACGGCATTGAACGAAAAGGAACATGCAAAGCGTTTCTTCAAATTCCTTGAAGGTGGCATGGTTGAAATTACTGCTTCGTATCCAGCCGGCATTATCAGCACCACCCTCGATAACCTGAAAGCAGCTGCTGATGGCGAAAACGAAGAATGGACCGAACTCTACCCTGAATTTGCACGAATTGCTGAAGAAGAAGGCTTTAAAGAAATTGCCCAGGCATTCAAAATGATTGCCAAAGTTGAAAAACACCACGAAGCTCGTTACCGCAAATTGTACGAGAATCTCGAAGCTGGTAAAGTTTTTAAACGCGACGGGAAAGTGATATGGAAATGCCGCAATTGCGGGTTCATTCACGAAGGAACTGTGGCACCGCAAAAATGCCCGGCTTGCGATCATCCACAGGCATACTTCGAAATTTCGGAAGAAAATTATTAATCAATAACCTGAGTTCGATTTCATTTTTAAAGTTCAGATTAGCATAAAACGCTGTTTTACAAGGCAAATTTATGATTATTAGCGGGCTAAATTGAGTAAATTTAACACTGGAAAACAGTGTTTTATGCAAAGCTCTTTGTTTGCCGCTTGGAAACAGCAATCTTCTGCTTTAAAATCACTTAAAATAACCCGTTATTCCTGCGTGATTTTGCATTGAACATTACTATTTACAAGCGGTCTGAACTCAAAAATAAAGTCGAAATCAGGTTAATGGGCTCTCAATTGCAGCCAATTATCTGGAATTTAATTCTAATTAAATGGATAAATATCGAAAGGTGTTTATCCATTTATTATTTTCGCCGGAATAAAACTTGAAACATGTTTAGAAAAATACAACTCGCTTTTGTGCTGATTTTTGTATCATCACTCCTCTCGGCCAACGTACCAACACTAACAAACGAATCAAAAGTTGTTCTTTTCACATGTGGCATGGGCGACGAACTTTATTCGGGTTTCGGTCACAGCGCCCTCTGGATCAGCGATCCGGCTCAAGGCATCGATAGACTTTACAACTACGGCACATTCGATTTCTTCACCGAAAATTTCTACGTAAAATTCACCCGCGGAAAGCTCGAATACATGCTTTCGGTAACAAAATCGCAACGGTTTCTGAAAGAATATATTGAAGAGAAAAGATCGGCGGTTGGCCAGAACCTCGAACTGACTTTAGCCGAAAAACAAAAGATGTTCGAAATGCTGGAAACCAATTATCTGCCCGAGAACCGTTTCTACAAATACGATTTCTTTTACGACAACTGTTCAACCCGGATCAGGGATATTTTAAGCAACTCCGTTGATGGTGATATTCGATTAAACACACAAGATCAGCAAACCTCTTTTCGGAAAATGCTTTTTCCATATCTGAAACATACCCCTTGGACAAAATTTGGCATTAACATGATACTCGGATTAGCCTCGGACAAGCAAGCAAGAACTTGGGATTACATGTTCTTGCCCGAACACATGCACGATGCTTTCGGAAATGCAACAATCGAAAAGAATGGAGAAGTTAGAAAACTGGTTCAAACCGAAACCCAATATCTCAAAAGCGGTATCGACTTCAAAAACAATGTTTGGGACGACCCAATTGTGATTTTTAGCCTCATTCTGCTGGTTGTTGCCCTTTTGTCGTTCGTCGAATTTAGAACCAAAAAATACTTTAAATGGCTCGACCTATCGCTGTTCATCATTTCGGTAACAGCTGGGTTATTCCTGTTTTTCATGTGGGTTGGAACCGACCATTCGGCAACCAAATACAACATGAACATTCTTTGGCTTTTCCCGGCTCAAGCGACTTTCTTGATTGCCCTTTTCTTCAAAAATAGTTGCCAGATAAAAACGATACGAATTGCCTTTTTTTATCAGTTAACGGTTTCATTTGCAATGTTCGTATGGCCACAAGAAGCTGAAATATCGTTCATGATCATATCATTGATTTACGCATTACGACTGTTCTTGTTCTATAAGAGGAAATGATATTCAAATCAGTCAAAAGCCTTCATACATTAAAGATAAAAGCCACCGGGAAAGTGGCTTTTGATTTTCTTAATCGACTATAAAAAACTATAATGTAGGGAACACTATAGAGGAGGTTAAAATAAGTTGCTTCTGTACAAAGCGATCTAAATTTTTTGTTTATCTGTTTTTACAACAATCTCACTGTCATTCACCTGCTCGTAATTAAGATCGAGCGAAGTACAAATAATTTCAATTACTTCCTGCAAATTGGTCGTATGGAACGAACCTGTAAACTTCTTGTTTTGTGGCACACTGGTTGAAATTGAGACCCCAAAATGTTGTTCAATAACCGGCCAAACTTCGCTTACATTAACATTCATAAACGTATGATGGAAAACTTTAATCTCTTTTGAATTTGTAGCAGGGTTTTCAAGTTTTGTTACCTGAATTGAGTTTCCTTCGCCTACAAATCTATTTCCTGCAAGTAACAATCGTTTTGATTTATTGTATTTTACAGCAACTTTACCTTCATAACATGAAACGATGAACCCATTTTTCGATTCTGAAACTCTAAATTTTGTTCCAAGTACATTAACCTCACCATTTTCAGATTTAACAGTGAACTTGCTTCCTTTTTCAACTTCGAAATAAGCCTCGCCCAACATATCAACGTTACGAGAAAAAAACAATTTTGAAAATTTGATTTGTGAATTCTCTTCTAAAGTCACCTTTGAATGGTCTGGCAGGTAAAAAACATTGCTTTGTCCTTGCAATCCACGGTATGTTTCAAAAGAAAAAGCGAAGTACCAAATAAAGAGGAGTAAACATGCGGCAGAGGCAAAAGAGGCAATTGAAACGTAAAGTGTTCTAACCTTATTTTTAACAGGTCGAATGATGTACGATTCATCAATCTCCTTCAATAAAGAGTTCAGGACATCAGATTTGCTTTTAACGGCAGGAACCTTAAAATACCGAATTGAATTATTGATCTTATCGTCAGATAAAAAATCTTTGTGTCGATCTTGCTGTTTTATAGAATCTGAATGCCTGAACATATCTTTAGTAATTTGCACGAACATAGTACAAGCCTTAATATTAAAACCCTACTTTTTTTAAAGAAAAAATAAATGTAGAAATGCTAATATTAGCAACTAGCTGACATTAAGATTATTCGTAGCGGAAATTTATAAAGAAAGAAGGAGCAAAAGAGATTCCTTCGATGTTAGAGCGAACAGAAAGGTCGGCTGTTTTCTCAAAAATACGATAGTTTTCAAACGCAATTTCGTTCTTTGTATCGAGCAAATTCAAGAAAACAATTCCAGCCTCAGCCTTAATATTCTTAATCTGAAACTGCTTTACAACCGAAATGTCTAACTGCGAAAATGCACGTAACCTACCAAAATCAAACTTCTCGAGAGTCGATGTATTTCTGAAATATGGATTCCCCGATGAGTAATTCCAGCTAACCGACGCAATCCATCCATCGTATCCGGCCATTTCTGATATCCTCAACCTATGGAGTTTATCTTTAAGCGAGTTGAAAGAGTCATTGTTATTGCACCCTTTAATTGTCTCGGCTGAAGTAGAATAGGTGTAAGCAATTGAATGACTAAAGAATCCATGTTTTAACTGCATCATTACATCAACTCCCTGATATTTACCATTACCGATGTAAGGATTATAGTTGATATTCTGAACTCCATTAGCTGAAGTTACACTTGGCAAGAACAAAGTCTTTCCTGACTGATCTCGTTGAAAAGCCTCAACACTGGCCAGAAAACCACTATGTTGATATTTTGCACCTGCTACATGCTGTTCAGAGCTTAGGTATTCACCTTTCTCCGACGAAAGATACCACATTGGTGAAGGGGTCATTTCGACACCAAACCGTTGTGTTTGATAAAGATGCTGCGTATAACTCCCGTAATTATAATAAAAACTCAGATCGTTTGTAGGCAGAAACTCTAGTCCAAGACGTGGCATCGGAATAATCTCGTTTACAGCAATATCGTAAATCCCCCTCATACCAAGCCTCATCTTAAACCAATCGAATGGCGAATAACTAACCTGATAATAAGCTTGGGCCAAATGCTTCTGAGTTATTCCCGATATAGAGTCGGCAGTTACAATTGGATCTTGATTTACTTGAATTTGGTTGAACTGATAATTGAAATCCAGATAGTTATAATTATACTCCAACCCAAACTGATGAAAAAACTTTCTCTTGCTTACTTCAGAATTCCATTTCACCCCAACATCATAAGCATCGTCGTTGGTGCGCTCATTCTGAGTGCTTTTACCTTTAAAACTACTGCCAGGGTATTTTCCGGCATCGACATAGCTGTTCTGATTAAACTTAGTGAATGAGGCGATCAATGAGTTTGTCCAATATTTATTTGAAAGAAAATCCCATTGCAAACTGCTTCCAAAAGATTTCCAATCGGAACTGAAATTCATAAAATAGTCAGCATCAGATTCCATAGAATAATTGCGAACTGAATTATCTGAACCATTATAAATATTGATAGATATTTCGTTTACGCTATCGGGCCTAATCAACAGATTTCCATTGAAATCGAAATATATTGCAGACGGTTCATTAAGAAACCAGTTCCCTGCCCTATCAGATTTTAACTGCTGTGTTGCGGAGATATTCTTTGAATAGTAATTTGGCATGTAATCGGTAAGCGATTTCCGGATTGCTGCTGAAATAGAAACCATACTATCAACCGGAAGTCGGACCGAAACACCTAAGTCGAGCAAATTGACGCTAACCTGGGCAAATGAATTCTGGCTTGCATCGTTACCCAAAATCGAAATAAACCCAGAAGTTGAGTTGCTGTTATTTGCCCCAAAACCACCACGATTTACTTGTAACTGATTAATATATTTAGAATTGACATTACTGACATTACCAAACAAATGGCTCATATTATAAAGACGGATACCATCAATTTCGAGTTGAGTTTCAGATGGATCAGCTCCGCGGATAGAAAACCCGGAGTTATTTCCATTTTCGAATTCGAGCCCGGGAACAATTAGTGTTTGGGTTGCAATATCGTTGTTATCTTTTGGCGACGAATAACTAATAGCTTTATTATCAAGGATTATAGTGTTATCGTAGTCTGAAATCTTAACGGCTCCAGTTTCAACCGAATGATGATAAGAGTCATCGAACATCACAAAACTTGGAGTCAACTGCAAAAGTATTTCCTTCCCCTCAACAATTGTGATCGTTGTATCGAGGGCTTCGTAACCAGGATGGTTAACTTGAAACCGGACTGTGCCGGTACTGCTTAGTTCGGCAATGAAGTAGCCGAAGAAATTGCTTGAGGTGTGTTGTCGCCCCGAGAAGTTTAACCTACAGTATTTAATACGGTTACCCGTTGAAGCATCGGCAACATTACCCCAAATGGTGTACATTTTAGGTTCCAAAATAACAGGGTCAACATGCAATTCAGGGTCAAGAAGTCCCTCAATTTTCTCAATCGAATCTCTTTTAACAACCTGTTCGGGTTCAACAACCGGAGTTTGTTTAATCTCTTTAAAAAGCACCCAAGTTCCACCAATAGTTTTATAACCAATAGGATACTTTTTACTCAACAGTTTCAGAAAATCGTCGACAGGTAGCTTATTTACATTAAAAGTTGCTTTAATTGAAGAAAGATAATCATCGTCGAAAGCGAACCTGATATCGTTAGCCGCGCCAATTTCGTTCAAAACGTTGTTCAACGGGCGATTGTCAGATTTGAATGTGATTAACTTTTGCGCATAACCACTCAAACTGAGGAACAACAAGAAAAAGAGAATAAAAGAAATATATTTTGAGAGCCTAATTTGCATTGATATAAATTGCTTTTTGATTTTCATCGATGGAATAATTGATTCCCATTGCTGTCGAAATTACTAATAATCCTTCTTCCAAATTGTTTAAATCAACTTTTCCCGAGAAATTTCTATTCAAACCTTTGGTATCGTAAACAATTTTGTATCCAAATCGATTTCCGATAAAGTCAATCAGCTCAGCAACATCAACTTTATTCCAAATAAAAATTCCTTCAATTCGATCGTTTATCTCAGACGTATTACAATCGTAAGGGCCAGTAATTTTACCATTAAAACACTTAACACCTTTGCCTTTAGTAAGTTTGAATAGTTGTCCATCAAGAGTAACTTCCACTACCCCATCAACACAATCGACCTGAACACGGTCGTCAGAATAAGCCGATACGTAAAAAGTTGTACCTAAAACTTTAACCGTACCTCCCTGAAAATCAACTTCAAATTGGGTTCCTTTTTTTACAGAAAACATTGCGTCGCCGGTCAATTCTACATTCCGATTGCCCGATTCATTATTATAATTGTATTTGATCGATGAATTTGAATTCAATTTAACACAACTGCTGTCGGGCAAGAAAACTGCCTTAACTTCAGTTGTTTCGTTAGAAACGTTAGAGCAGATAACTTCAGAAATAACCTCTGTTTCAGGTTTTAAAATATTAGTAAGGAAGAGAACAGCGATAACAGCAGCAGCGGCTACGGAGCCAATTGACCAATTCAACCAAACAATTTTCCGTTTAGTTGCATCAACTTTGGGCAACTCTATTTTTGTCTCTTCAATCGAATCTAATTTACTTTCAAGAAGTTGCCAAGCCTCGCTCTTTGATCTCTTAAACGGAACATCATAATTCTCCGAAAACTGATCGATCATATCTTGCATATCTTTTCCCATCGTCAATACTGTTTACACTTTACGATCAATTTTCTCTCTTAGCAACCTCAACGCCTTGCTCATTTGCTTTTCAACAGATTTAACGCTAACACCAAAATGAGTCGCAATATCCTGATACTTCATATCATCAATTCTGTTGAGCAAGAAATAAGTCCGGCATAATTCAGGAAGGCTTGAAAGAGCATCCTGCAATTGCTTATCAAATTCTTTAGTTTCTAAAATGTATTCGGGCGATTCGTTTTCAGTATTATCTGTTTTTGTATTAACGAACTTAATATCTAGCGATTTACGTTTGTAGTTGTTAATGAAAAGGTTTTTTCCAATTCTAAAAAGGAATGGCTTAATTGTTTCATCATTAACATTTTCCCGGTTTTCCCACACCTTTATAAAAACATCTTGTGCAAGATCTTCCGACAAATCAATATCTCCCGACAAATAGTATACATAATTTCTAACACTTTCATAATAAGCATCAAAAATATCTTTAAACCATTCTTTTCCTTTAGCTGCCTCTATCATATTATTAAATGAGGGTTATTCGTTGGCTGAATAAATAGTTCACAAATCTACAAATTTTCAAATATCTATTTCAAGGCTCAAAATATTACGATTACTTTTTCCGATGAAAAGGAAACAAGTTGATATAACAATAAAATAAAATCTGAATTTTTAGTCACCTTTTCAATGAACGAAATATAGATAGGAAAATTATACATTCAGAAGCTTAATACTACACACAAGACAATCAAATACTTTTAAATTGAGCAGAAGAATAGGAGAATTGAAGCGATATAAAAATGACATTTTTACCCCCCAACTTTTGCCATTTTTTACCCTTATGGCTTACTTTCTCATTAACTACTTTTAACAAATTATTTTGAGATTTATAAATCTAATAACTAATCTATAATTTATGAGTTCAAATTTTAAAACAAAACTAAATCAGCGAAACCTTCTCCGTTTGGGTTTGGTATTGATGATGCTATTTTTCCAGGTGTCGGTTTTCGCTCAAGGGAGACAAGTAACCGGAACAATAACTGATGGTGCTGGCGTAACACTGCCTGGCGTTAATGTTGTGATAAAAGGATCAACATTTGGGACTATCACCGACTTCGATGGTAAATATGTAATCTCGGTCAACAAAGAGAGCGATGTTCTTCTATACTCATTTGTTGGTTATTTAAACAAGGAAGTTACCGTAGGAAACCAATCACAAATTAACGTCGTACTTAAAGAAGATGTTCTTCAGTTAGACGAAGTTGTAGCAATTGGTTACGGTATTCAAAAGAAGAGCGACCTTACCGGTTCGGTATCTTCAGTTAAAGCCGAAAGTTTGAAAAGTATGCCCGTTTCAAGGGTTGACGATGCACTTCAAGGAAAAGCTGCGGGGGTACAGGTATTGCAAAACTCGGGACAACCAGGCGCTGCTCCTGTTATTCGCGTAAGGGGACTTGCTACAGTTAACGGTGGTAATCCATTAGTTGTTATCGACGGTGTTAGTGGAGGTTCACTTGGCGACCTAAACCCTGCCGACATTGAATCTATTGAAATATTGAAAGATGCTGCATCACAAGGCATTTATGGTTCTGCTGGGGGTAATGGTGTAATTCTTGTTACAACCAAACATGGCAATTCGGGCAAAATGAAAGTCAACTTTGACCTATTTGCCGGAATTCAACAACCTTGGGCTATCAATGTTGATGTTTGCAATGCGAACCAATACGCCGAAATCTACAACAGAAATGTTAAAGCCGGCTATTTCCCTACCGATGGTAAAAACTATTACAACCACCTAGATACAACCAAACAACTCTCTTCGACCAATTGGTTAGACGAGATTTTCAGAACAAGTTTTGTACAGAACTACAACTTATCGTTGAGCGGCGGAAATAAAACTGCAACTTACTTTCTGGGAATAGGTTATAGCGACGATGAAGGAACTCTTTTGAATACCTTCAGCAATAAATTCACAGTACGGTTAAACTCCGATTTCCAAATCGCAAAATGGTTAAAAGTTGGCGAAAGCTTCAACTTTACAAACAACACAACATCTAACCAGAACGAGAGAAATGTTTACAACTCTCCAATTAGCAATGCTATACAGATGTTACCTTTTGTGCCAATTTATGCTCCTGCTAATGAAGATGGAACATTTAACTATGCATACAAAGAATCAGGGTTGGCGTCAAATGTATTGAACCCGTTGGCTCAGATTGCTTCAAATAAAAATGAATCGAAAAGCAATTCGATGTTTGGAAATGTATATGCACATGCCGAAATCATAAAAGGGTTATCTGTTGAAACACGATTTGGTATGAATTATAATCCAACAATCTATAATCAATACATACCTGCTCGCATAATTGGAACAACCGGTTCTGAGCAAAGTGCAACACAATCGAGTTCAATTGTAACTTACAATAAAAACACAACTGAAAGTTCGGGCTGGCAGTGGCAAAATTTCCTGACCTACAACTTCTCTATCGACAAAAACAACTTCACAATTGTTGCCGGTATGGAGTCGGGCAAAGGCAAATATTTTTTCTCGAACAAATCGAAAACCAATTTCGAAGGAAGCGAAGCTGTTGACCCTGAAAATTGGAAAGAATATTCTGACACTTCAAACTACATGACAAATGCTGAAAAAACTGTTTCAACTTCAGGATATGCATACTTTGGAAGGTTAAATTACGATTACAACGGAATTATCTTATTGCAAGCAAACTTCCGCCGCGACTACAACTCTAAATTTGGTCCGAACAACCGTGCAGGTAACTTTCCATCAATTTCGGCAGGATTAAAATTCAGCGAACTTGATTTCGTTAAAAACCTTAACATTATCGACTTTGGTAAAATCAGAGCTGGATATGGAGCAACTGGAAATAGCGACATAGAACCGTTCCTTTACCTTAACTCATTTGGAGCTCTCACAAGCCTTGGATATCCTTTCGATGGAACAAATACCGGAACAGGTGCAGCCTTATTAACAGCGGCCAACCCCGATTTGGCATGGGAAACTGTAGTTACAAAAAATATTGGGTTAGACTTAGGCTTGATTAACAACCGATTGAACCTTTCTGTCGATTTATTCCAACGTAGCAACAAAGAAATGCTTCTTAGTAAATCTGTTCCAATGTATGTTGGCTTTTTTGTAACCAATGCCGGAACCGAGCTTGGCGATGCAAACCTCGAAACTCGCCCAACAGTAAACTATGGAACCTTAAACAACCGAGGCTTCGAAGTTTCGGCAGTTTATAAAGATAAAGTTGGAGCTTTCAACTATGAAATCAATGCAAATATTACAAGGGCTACAACTGTTATTGATGACATTGGCGATCCGCTTAAAGATGGCGATACCCGTGGTCTTTCTGATGTTTGCCGTACCGTAAACGGCCAACCAGTTTCAGCTTTCTATGGTTATGAAACCGATGGTGTTTATCAAGAATCTGAATTCGAATGGTATAAAACGAACAAAGGCAAATGGGCCAACACATTAGTCGACGAAAATGGTAGTATTGTTGTTGAAGGAACCGATGCATCGGGAAATGCAGTGTCGTACAAAACACTCAGAAAAGATGCAAAACCCGGCTATTTCAGATATAAAGATCAATTAACTATTGATACCGATGGCGATGGAGAAGCCGATGCTAAAGATGGTACTATTACCTCGGCCGACATGGTTAACATTGGAGACCCTAACCCAAAATTCACATTCGGTTTAGGCGCAACTATATTCTATAAAGCTTTCGATATGAACTTCTTCTTTCAGGGAAGCTATGGCAACAAGATTTTCAACACTATGAAATACGACTCGTATAGCTCAAACAATGGTGGCATAAACTGGTCGCCCGACGCTTTAAACGCATACATTCCTGCAACCTATGACAACTCGAACAAAAACGCTGCGCCGGTACTTGTAAACGAAGCATACAATACTAATACTGGCATTGGCCGTATGGATGGAGACTTAAACTCATCAAGCTTCTATGTTGAAGATGGCTCTTACTTGAGGCTGAAGAACATTCAGATTGGTTACACGTTGCCTGCTTCTATCTCTTCAAAAATGAAGATGCAAAGACTCCGCGTGTATTTGGGAGCTAAGAACCTACTGACTTTTACAAAATACACAGGGTTTGATCCGGAAGTTGGTGAGAATTCAATCTTAGTAAGAGGTTTCGATACAGGAACTTATCCTCAATCGAAAATGTTCATCTTTGGTTTGAATGTATCATTCTAATTGCTATGAGATCACTTATGTTGAAAAAAATTAAAGATAAGACAATGAAAAACATCAATAAATATTTATGCCTCTCGCTAGTTTGCACTCTTCTTATTTCGTGTAGCGAAGAGTTCGTAACCATTGAGCCGGAAGGCTTGGCAACCAGCGAAGTGTTTTATTCCACATTAGAAGGTATTGAACAAGGGGTAACAGGAACTTATGCATCGCTTAATGCATGCCCAGCAAACTTGCACAACATGGACATGATGTACCTTGTTTGGGGCAGTATTGCATCGGATGAAGCCGAAGCTGGTGGAGAACAAGGGGGCAACGACTTTATCGACATTCAGGATGTTGATAAAGGAACAACCAAAACAATTGAACCAAAATCTCTTTCCGATAATTTCTGGGGATATACTTATAAATCAATTCTGCGTTCGAATATTGCCATTTCGGGCATTAAGAGCTTCAAAAGCAACAATGCCGATATCGACGAAGCAACCAAAAAAACGTTAGCATATCGCGAAGGCGAAATGATCTTTATCAACGCATTTTCTCATTTCAAGTTAATGCAAGTGTATGGTGGCATTCCAATTGTTGACCATGAACTTGGAAGTTCGGAATACGCAATGAGCCGCAATTCAATTGCCGAAGTGCTTCATTACGTTCAAGAACAACTAATTAAAGCAATTGATTTACTCCCATTAAAAAGCGAGAATGGTATTTCGAACAAAGGACGTGCCTCAAAAGGTGCAGCTCAGGCATTGCTTGCAAAAGCATATTTGTACGAAGCCTCTTATGCTAAGAATTATTCGGGCGACGACCGTTTTAAAGGTTGCACCAATACCTATGATAAAGCATTGACTTATGCCGAAGCTGTAATCAATTCGAACGAATATTATCTCTTTGGAATTAATGGCGAAACATACGACACATATTGGAGCCAAAATAACTCTCCAATCTATTCAAATGGAACTCCAGGATACCGCTATGCTTTTACTGTTGATGCCGAAGATAAACTTCAATCGGAAAACGTGTTCGAAATCGAATCTATCAACGACCAGTTGGCATATATGATTTCAAGAGGTACATACTTAAATGTTTACACTGCCGTTCGGAATGTGAATTCATCAACTCTTGGCTGGGGTTTCAACTGCCCTACCGATGATATGTACAATGCTTACGAAAATGGTGACCTCCGCCGTGAAGTTACCTGTGGCAAAACAGGTGATAAAATATTTGTGGGAGCAAACCCAAAAGGCACCGACTGGGCTTGGGGCAAAATGGATTGCTTTGCTTCTCCAACTAACATGATTGGTCGTAAGTTCGAAGCTTCGCCTGCTCAATACTGGTCCATAAGACAAGACGGTTCAGGCCCTACCAATTTTCCTTACATCCGTTATGCCGATGTAATACTTATGGCTGCCGAAGCAGCTGTTGAAACTGGGAATAGTTCTAAAGCGTTGACTTATGTGAACATGATTCGTAAACGTGCCCGAAACGGTGCTTCGACAGGTGCTCCTGCCGATTTAACAAGTGTAAATTTAGATAATGTAATTAACGAACGTCATCTTGAACTTGCATTAGAAGGACATCGCTTCTTCGATTTAGTTCGTTGGAAAAAGCAAGACCTATTGACTGATCACCAACTACAAAAGTACCTTGGTGGAGTTGCTCAGTCCAATCCTGTTTTATGCCAATTTGCTAGTCCTAAAAACGATTTCTTCCCAATTCCTCAGACAGAAATTGAGAATACTAACGGATCACTTGTACAGTATCCTGGTTGGTAATTGTGAAATATCTGCTAAAATTTAGCAACATTATAGAAAAGCCGGAATGTAAATCATTTCCGGCTTTTTTCTTCTTCAAAAAGAAAACTCACAAAAGCAGCTTGCACATTTGTCATTTTCACCCCCCAATATTTTACAAAAAATCCCCTCCACTCAGCATTCATTTAACTATTTTTGGCTAAATTTTAGAGATCATTAAATCTAATAACTAATCAATAATTTATGAGTTCAAATCTTACTTTTACACTGAATCGACGAAACTGGTTTCGTTCTGGTTTAGTACTGATCATGCTCTTAATTTTCCAGTTATCAGTTTTCTCACAAGGACGACAAGTAACTGGTGTTGTGACTGACGAATCGGGAGAAACTCTTCCCGGAGTAAATGTCGTAATCAAAGGGACTACGGTTGGAACCATTACCGACATAGATGGTAAATACTCCATCTCGACCCGTGGGACCAACGATGAGCTTACATTTACGTTTGTAGGATACCTTGAAAAAGTTGTAGCAGTAGGCGATTTAGCACAAATCAATGTTACGCTAAAAAGCGATGTAATGCAACTCAACGAAGTTGTAGCCATTGGGTATGGCGTTCAGAAAAAGAAACTGAATACCGGATCTACGTTGAATGTTAAAGGCGATGATATTCAGAAAATGAACACCAGCCGTCCAATCGATGCTCTTCAGGGGTTAAGCCCAGGGGTTAGCATTCAGCAAAGCAATGGTCAACCGGGAGCTGAAAGCAAAGTGTATATCCGTGGTATTGGAACAACAGGTAATTCTAAACCTACTTATATTGTTGATGGTGTTGCTACAAGTAGTATCGACCACCTCTCTCCATCCGATATCGAAAGCATCGACGTATTGAAAGATGCTGCTTCTGCTGCAATTTACGGTTCTCGTGCAGCAAACGGTGTAATACTTGTTACTACAAAAAAAGGTAGCAAAAACGATAAACCAACAATCACTTATGACTTTTATAACGGTTGGAACAGCATTTACAAAAAGCCCGAATTACTTAATGCCCAACAATATGTTGAAATTGTAAACGAAGCTTATGCAAATAGTGGGCTTAAGGCAATAAAATGGGACAAACAAGTTCCTAACTGGGATAAAATTGAAAGTGGCGAATGGACCGGAACCAATTGGTTTGATGAAATGACTACTGAAAATGCACAGGCTCAAAGCCATGCAATATCAATAGCTGGAGGTTCAGATCGCACCATCTATTCAATGGGATTTGGCTATTACAAAGAAGAAGGAACATTAGGACCTCAGGGAAATAATGTCTATGAGAGAATAAGTGCCCGATTAAACACCGAGAATGTCATTATCAGAAGCAACAATCTGGACATTCTTAAAGTTGGGGAAAACTTAACTTACACCAACACAAAAAACCCAACTTTCCGTACCGGCAGCATATACTGGAGCGACCTTCACAACGCATTGGTGGCCAACCCACTTCTACCTATGTATGCCGAAGATGAAAGTGATCCTGCTTATCCTTATCATTATGCTATTTCTCTTGCATCTGCCGATGTTAACCCTATTGCACTGTTAGAATATAACAGCAAATACAACCACAATTCCAATAACACAATCATTGGAAATGCTTATGCCGAATTACAACCAATCAAAGACTTGAAAATTAGATCTTCTTATGGCGTAAATGCTTGGTTCGGATCGTCAAGACAATGGACTCCGATGTATGATCTTGCAACAAGAACAGCAACTAAATACGACCAGGTTGATCAACGCATGAATCTAGGGCTTACTTGGACAATGACCAACACAATTTCTTATGCTAAATCTATTGGCAAACACAACATTTCAGCTGTTGCCGGTAATGAAATGATGAAAACATCAGTCAATTTAAGCATGAGCGGCCATAACGAAAATGGACTGTTTGGCGATGCCGAACATGCATACCTTTCTAACTATAAAACAATTGATGCTGCTGAATTAGGCACTTTAATAAACGGCCGCGATGATTATGGCGAATCGCTATTATCGTACTTCGGTCGTATATCGTACGACTTTAATGAGAAGTACCTTTTTACAGCAGTACTACGTGCCGATGGATCTTCGAACTTTGCAGAAGGTCATCGTTGGGGAACATTCCCTTCGTTATCAGCCGGATGGGTTGTTTCAAACGAATCGTTTATGAAAGATATTTCTGCTATCAATTTTCTTAAAATCAGAGGAAGTTGGGGACAGAACGGGAATAAGGACATAAAGAAGAGATTCCAATACCTTTCATCTTTATCTTACGATCTTGCAACTTACTATTTTGGACCAAATAAAGCAACACAGACCTTTGGTGCTTATCCGGCAAGGGTTCCTAACCCAAAACTTACTTGGGAAACATCTGAACAAACAAGTGCAGGTTTCGACCTTCACATTATTGACCGTAAACTGCAATTCACATTCGACTGGTACAATAAAAACACACGCGACTGGCTAGTTGTTGCACCTTCACTTGCAACCAACGGTACCGATGCTCCATACATAAATGGTGGTAACGTTCAAAATCAAGGTATCGAATTAGCTATCAACTGGAACGATAAAGTTGGCGATTTCAAATATGGTGTTACAGCTACTTTAGCTCACAACAAAAACGAAGTTACCGCAATTGAGAACGATGAGAAAATTATTCATGGACCTACAAATGTATTAGCACAGGGAACCAGTGAAATGTTCCGTGCTCAGGTAGGTTTTCCTATTGGTTACTTCTGGGGATACGAAACTGATGGTGTAATGCAAAACGATGCTGAAGTTGCGGCCTATGTAAAACCTGGAACTACTACTCCTTATTTTAAAGACCAACAAGCTGGAGACCTTCGTTTTGTTGACACAAATTTAGATGGATCGATTGACGAAAAAGATAAAGTTATGATTGGTGATCCTAATCCTGATTTCATTTTCGGACTTCAATTCAATGCTGAGTATAAAGGGTTATCTTTCCTTGTAAGTGCTAATGGCAAGAGTGGGCATCAGATTGCAAAGTTATATCGCCCTGTCGATAATGTTTTTGCTAATTATACTACTGACGTTTACGACCGTTGGCATGGAGAAGGCACCTCATTCGATCAGCCAAGACTCACTGGGAAATCGCATAGGAATAGAACAAACATCTCTGATTTGTACATTGAAGATGCTGACTTCCTAAGAATAAACAACATTACATTGGGATATGATTTCAAACAAATTTTGAAAAACTTCCCAGTTGAAGAACTCCGGTTATATGTTACTGCTAAGAATATTGTCACTTTCACTAAATATTCTGGTATGGATCCTGAAGTTGGTTATGGCCCAACAGATGCATCAAATCCTGACAACGATTTTGGTTGGGCTTCAGGAATTGACTTAGGATTATATCCTGCAGCACAATCATATATGATTGGTTTAAATCTTAGATTTTAATCCTTAAATTCTAATAGAAAATGAAAAGAATAATATATATCGCCTTAATTGCCACTTCCTTTATATTCCAAAGTTGTGGTGAGGAATTTCTTGACACAAAAAATCTCTATGAAAAGTTGGACGTTGATTATTACAAAACTCCAGCCGACATTAACGAAGCTTTGACTGCTGCATACTGTTGCATGGCTATTGACAATGGTGCAAATAACCAAACATTGTTGGCCAACTTAATGTCGGATGACTGCCTTGGTGGAGGTTCTGAAATTGATGAAGGTTTTCATAATCCCGATCGTTTCTTAAATTCAACAGAAGATACTTACCTTACATTTTGGGAAACAATGTACACTGGTATTTTCAGAACAAACATGATTATCAACCGCTTCAATCAGGCAGAGTACGATGACGAAGTTGCTAAGAACCAAGCATTGGGCGAAGCTTACTTTTTAAGAGGTTACTACTATCTTAAACTTGCTCAGTTTTTTGGTAACGTTCCTCTGATAACTGTTCCAGAACCTTTGAATAACCCAAAAGCAAGCGAGGATGAACTTTTCGGGCAAATAGCTTATGATTTCAAACAAGCCATTGAATTAATGGCTCCAACAAAGTATCAAAGTATTCCTGTTGAGAACCTTGGACATGCTACAAAATGGGCTGCCGAAGGTATGATGGCCAGAGCCTTTTTGTTCTATACAGGAAAATACAACAAATCGGAAATAGCTCTTGCTGGTGGCGGTACAATTACAAAAAGCCAGGTAGTTGGTTGGATCGACGACTGTGTTGCTAACAGCGGACATGGATTGATCCCCGATTTTCGGAATATATGGCCTTATGCTTATGCTACTGCCGATTATCCTTATGCAAAAAACAACAACCTCTCGTGGGTTGGTGAAGAAGGTGGTAACTTCGAAACTGTATTTGCCGTAAAATACTCACCTTATGCCGGTTGGAATGCTCCTGCAAAAATCAGCTACTCAAACTCTATGACTCTTTGCAGTGCCCTGCGCGAACAGTCAAGCCTTATCCCTTTTGGAAACGGATGGGGAGCTGGCCCTGTTAACCCAAATCTCTGGAGCAGTTTTGAAGATAAAGATACCCGCAAAAAAGGTTCAATTATTGACATTACCGACCCCGAAGAAGGAAATGTAAGTACCGATTACAAATGGGGCGGACAAAATGCAAACGGAGTTGAAGAAACCGGTTTTGGACAGAAAAAATACACCCCGATTGTTGTGAACAGCTCAGCCGGAGTTGTAGGTATGTACTACGTACTTTATGGTGGAGAAAACAACTTCCAGCTATGGAATATGCAAGACGAGATTCTTCTCCGTTTTTCTGACATTCTTTTGATGGGTGCCGAATTGGGAAGTTCAAATGCTCAGAATTATTTCGACCGTGTGAGAACAAGAGCAGGGCTCGATTCAAAACCAGTTTCACTCGATGCAATTAAAGCTGAACGTCGTTACGAGCTGGCATTCGAAGGTGTCCGTTATTTCGACCTTCTGAGATGGCACGATGAAGAAGCTGCATTTGCCGCAATGAAAAACATTCCTGTCAAAAACATTGGCGAAGATGAAGTTTATAATGCTTCTTATCGCCCTGAAACTAAAGGGTTCTTACCAATTCCTGAATCTCAGGTCTTACTTTCTAATGGTAAATTAGAACAAAACCCAGGATGGTAATCAAATGAAGCTATAAATCGATTCAAGATTTAGATCATATAAAAGGGTAAAATTCAATGTTTGAATTTTACCCTTTTTCTTTTCCAACAGCTACAAACATGATTTATCTCAAAATTTCAGCATGAATTATTCTATATTTTAGCCCACTAAATCAAAAATCAAAATACCGTGAAGACAAATACACTATTAATCTTATCACTATCGGTTATGCTATCATCGTGTAGTCAGAAAAAACAGGCTGTTGATAATCCGTTCCTGAAAAACTACGAAACAACTTATGGGATTCCCCCGTTCGAGAAAATTGAGAACAAACACTATATGCCCGCGTTCGATGCAGGCATATCGGAACATAAAGCTGAAATCGAAAAAATTGTATCGAATACCGATGCACCAACTTTCGAAAACACCATTTTAGCAATGGAATACTCGGGCAAGTTGCTAACTAAAGTTTCGCAGGTATTTTTCAACCTGACAGAAGCCAATACGAACGACGAACTTCAGAATATTGCCAAAGAAATTTCGCCTAAGCTATCGTTACACGAAGATGAAATTCTCCTAAACGACAAACTGTTCCAACGCGTTAAAGCCGTTTATGATCAGAAAGACAAGTTAAGCTTGAATCAAGAACAGTCCAAATTGCTCGACGAAACCTTCAAAAACTTTATCCGCAGTGGTGCAAACCTTACACCGGAGCAAAAAGAGAGGGTCAAAAAAATAAATGAAGAACTCTCGTTGCTCACGCTCCAGTTTGGCGACAATGTGCTGGCCGAAACAAACAATTTCAAACTTGTAATTGACAACAAAGATGACCTTGCCGGATTACCAGAGTCGGTAGTATCGGCTGCTGCCGAAGAATCAAAAGAACCCGGCAAATGGGTGTTCACACTACAAAAACCAAGTTGGATACCATTTCTTCAATATTCTGAAAAAAGAGAATTGCGCGAGAAACTGTACAAAGCCATGTACAACCGTTGCAACAATAACAATGAGTTCGACAACAAAGAGATAATCAAGAAAATCCTTACGCTCCGCACCGAACGGTCGCAAATGCTTGGATTCCCGAACTACGCAGCTTTCACCCTCGACGACAAAATGGCTAAAACCCCCGAGAAAGCTTTTGAACTTCTATTCAAACTTTGGGAACCTGCCGTAAAAAATGCAAAGGAAGAAGCAGCCGATATGCAGGCCATGATCGACAAAGAAGGTGGAAAATTCAAACTTCAAAGTTGGGATTGGTGGTATTATGCCGAAAAAATACGGAAACAGAAATACGACCTCGACGAAGCTGAACTACGCCCTTATTTCGAACTAAACAATGTACGGGATGGTGCTTTCTTGCTTGCCAACAAACTATATGGAATCAAATTCGAAGAGCTTAAGAATGTACCACTTCCCCACCCCGACGCACGGGCTTTCGAAGTAAAAGAAGCCGACGGCTCACACATTGGAGTTTTGTTTGTTGACTACTATCCTCGCGAAAGCAAACGTGGCGGAGCCTGGATGGACAGTTTCAGGAACCAATACCGCACCATCGACGGCAAAAATGTTTCGCCTATAATTACCAACGTTGGCAACCTGTCGAAACCAACCGGCGACCTTCCTGCCCTGCTAAGTTTTGAAGAAGTAACCACACTTTTCCACGAATTTGGGCATGGACTTCACGGATTGCTTTCGAATTGCACTTACGAAAGCCTGGCCGGAACATCAGTACCACGCGATTTTGTTGAACTGCCATCGCAAGTAATGGAAAACTGGTGCAGTCAGCCCGAAATGCTGAAACTGTTTGCAAAACATTACAAAACAGGCGAAGTAATTCCTCAGTCATTGACAGAT
>Ga0209373_10001632_pt1 | contig 25321 bp, 24 predicted proteins | sample Higcelweek5metaG_FD_187173 | JGI IMG/M metagenome (GOLD analysis project Ga0209373, IMG submission 187173) | Freshwater pond sediment microbial communities from the University of Edinburgh, under environmental carbon perturbations - High... | ecosystem: Environmental > Aquatic > Freshwater >... | reverse complement strand
CGGCTTTCCATACGACCGGACAGGGCCATGCTCGCATGCACGTCCTTCTTGAAGTCATAGGCCGTGGGCGTACGGAAATCGATGGTGCCACCGATGGCATCGCCATCCATGTCGGCGGTGGAGGTCTTGTTCAGCGCGATGGTCTGCAGGCCTGATGGCGGCAGCAGGCTCAACTGTACACCGCGGCTATAGGGCATACCCTGCGCCACCGTAACGCCGTTGATCATGTTGACGTTGAATTCGCTGTTCAGGCCGCGCACGGCGGTGAACATGCCTTCACCGCGCGAGGCACCGTCGATGCCGCCAAAGAAGGACTGGCCGGTATTCACCACCGTCACGCCCGGCAGCAAGCCCAGCGCCTCGGCCACATTATGCACAGCCGTATGTTCCAGATCCTCGGTGGAGAGGATGGAGACGCTGTTCAGCGACTGCATCTGCGCATCGGTCGCCTGATAGCGGTTGGCGACAACCAGGATTTCTTCCAGCAAAACAGGCTCATCCGCCTGGGCGGCAGCGAAGGGGACGAGGGTAACAACGGTGGCCAAAAGCACCGTCTTCAGGGCGGGGCGACGCATGATAATCCTCGAAGGCTCCGAACTTAAGGCTTGGAGGGATGGCACCACCCCTCATCAGCCAAGACGCAAGCCACGCCGCAATAACCGCCTGTCACAGAACTTTCTTAAATCAAATCAATGTGTAACGGAAATGACATCTTATACCAATCCGCCGAAGGGTTGACCTTTGGTCAACCCTTCGGCGGCCTCAGGCGCCGGCGCCGACATCCGTTGGCTTGGCTAACGCGGCACGAGCCGCGCGGCGGCAGTCGCCGCCGATACCAATCCATCATGAGTCAAGCTCAAGGCGGATTGGTATTATGGGCGGCGGGTACCTGTGGCACCCGACCGCCCATTTCCCGCCGGATGGAATCAAGCCGGGCGATAGCCGGTATCGATCACGGCCCGACCACCGGCAATGCGGGAGACGCAGGCGCACATGCGCTTACCTTCCTGCTTTTCCTCATCACCCAGGAAAACATCGCGGTGGTCGATCGGGTGATCATGTTCCATCACCTCCACCGCGCAGAGACCGCATTCGCCGCGCTTGCAATCATGGATCATGGCCACACCGGCTTCCATCAATGCATCCAGCAGTGACCGGTCGGGCGGTACGGTAACGGTCAGGTCATAGCCCTTCACCGCCACCTGAAACGGGGTTTCGGCGAAACGACCGGTATCGCCAAACACCTCAAACCGCAGACGGCTGATCGGGCGACCGGCAGCGACCCAGGCCTTCTTTGCGGCCTCCAGCATCGGCAGGGGGCCGCAAATATACAGTTCCCCATCGGGGGCCAACCTGGCGATTTCCCCCGCCATATCCACCATCTTGCCCTGGTCTTGTGCATGGATCGACAGATTGTCACCCAGCACGGCGCGCAGCGGTTCCAGGAAGGGCATGGCGCTGAGGCTCTGCCCACCATAGGCCATGCGAACCTTCGCACCGCGCGCCGCCAGGGCAAGGGCCATACCGTAAATCGGGGTCACGCCGATGCCGCCTGCCATCAGCAGATATTCCGGTGCCCGCCAGGACAGATCAAAACGGTTTTCCGGTGTGGTGATACGCACCACATCGCCCGGCTTCAACGTGAACATGAAGCGCGACCCGCCCCGGCTGTTGGGATGCAGCTTCACCGCCACCGCGACCTGGCCGGGGGCGGCGTCTGGCAGGCAGCTATAGGTGCGCAGCGCGTAGCCATCTTCAATGGCCACCCGGATAGCGATATGGGAGCCTGGATCGAAGGCGGGCAGAACCACAGGGGCGGCGAATTCAAAACGGCGGATGCCATCGGCAATATCGTCGACGGGCATTACCCGCGCATCCAGCCAGGTGATGTCATTCTTCATTATCGTTTCCTCCCTTGTCTTATCGATGGGGCAGCCTCAACCGGCGACCAGCGCCAGCGCCGGGAACCGGCGCAAAGCCTCGCTGCCCCCTTCCATCACTGTTTCCAGATTGCGGCGGGCCAGCCGCGCATGTTCACGCGCCACCGATTCCGCCCGCGCGCCTTCGCGCAGGCTGATCGCCTCCACCATCGAACGGTGCTGGGCCTGGGCCAGCACCAGCGAATGCGGCACCACCGGCTCCGCCCCCGCCTTTTCCAGAAAGGCACTGGGGGAGGCGAAGGGCAGGCGGGTGATACGCTCAATCTCCCGCTCGATGGTCACACTGCCGGACAGGCCGGAGAGCAGTTCATGGAACTCCTCATTCAAGGTGATATAGCGTTCCATCGCCGGGTCCGCCGGGTTCTGCGCCACGACAAGATCAATGGCGTCCAGGACACGGTTGATGGCCAGCATCCGGCGCGGCTCCACGCCGCGTTCAGCGGCCAACCGGGCGGCGGTACCTTCCAGCACGCCGCGCAGTTCGATGGCGTCGATGGCCTCGTCCAGGGTAAAGCGGCGGGGGATGTGCCCGCCTGCCGGCACCCGTTCCAGCAGGCCCTCCTGTTCAAGCCGGGCAAGGGCGGCACGGATGGGCGTGCGGGAGATACCCAGTTTCTCCGCCAGCCCCGGTTCGGACAGGCGCTCCCCCGGTTCCACCGCCCCGCGCAGGATCAAATCCCGGATGCCGGCCAGGGCCCGCACCGTCTGCGCCGCGTCCTTGTTGTAGCTCATGACGGATCCTTATTCCGCCGCCAGTGACGCCACCGGACGGTTCTCTTCCGCAATCATCTTGTCGATCAACCGCCGTGCCCACATGGAGCCGGCATCGATGTTGAGATTGTAGAAGACATGGCCCGGATTATCGTCAATAGCGCGCTGTTGTGCCTCCAGAATGCGTTCATCCTCCCGGAAGATGCCGGAAACGCCTTCGCGGATCTTGTGGGTACGGGCCTGGTTACGGATGTCGAAATTGCGGGCGAAGGCCCAGAAATAATGACAGGTCTTGTCGGTTTCCGGTGTCAGGCAGTTGATGACGCGCCCGTCGACGCCCTTGCTGCGGTCGCCTTCTGGTGCGCCGGTGCCGGTGGGGGCCACCCCCACCTCAATGATGATGGTGGACGGGGCGGTGAAATTGATGATCTGCCAGCGGTCCACATGTTCCTTCTGCCCCAGATTTTCCGCCCAGAAGGGGGGGGCATCAATATCAACCATCCAGCGGGTGATGGTGGCGGTCTTATCGCTGTGCGTGGCGGTGAAGGGGGCTTCCGCCACGGCCTGATTGCCGATGGAACTGCTATGCACAAAGGTTTCGTGCGTCAGATCCATCAGGTTATCGACCACCAGCCGGTAATCGCACTTGGCGTGGATCACCTTGCCGTCGCCGGCCCAGGCGGGATCGGTGGCCCAATGGATATCGGGGATCAAAGCCGGATCGGCCAGCGCCGGATCGCCCGGCCAGATCCACAGGAAGCGGTAACGCTCCACCAGCGGATAGCTTTTCACGCAGGCCGAGGGGTTGATGGTATGTTGCGACGGCATGTATACACACCGGCCAGTATCGTCGAATTTCAGCCCGTGATAACCGCAGACCACCCGGTCTTCCTCCAGCCGGCCCAGCGACAGCGGCAACAACCGGTGCCAACAGGCATCCGCAAGGGCCACCGGGGTGCCATCCAGCTTGCGGTACATCACCACCTGCTTATTGCAGATGGTGCGCGCCATCAGGTTGCGCCCGACCTCCACATCATAAGCGGCGACATACCAGGCGTTAAGGGGGAAGCTGGTCATCGTATCTCTCCCTGGACTGTATGTTATTCTTCATAACTGTATACAGCTATTCGGAGCATGAGTCCAGGGGCGATTTGTGGCCGATATAGTGGGCCGACAGAAACAAAATGGCCCCGGCGCACCCGATCAGGGCTGCGCCGGGGCCATTGGAAAGGGCGGTATCAGACCAAACCGCCGAGGGTTTGACCCTTGGTGGTTTGGAGGCTGGCGACCGCCAGCCCGGCGCTCGTGCGCCGTGAAGCCAAGCAGCATGATGGCAGCGCCCGGCGCCTGAGGGAACACGAAATCTCCCTTGATCGGTCACGATCAAGGGAGATTGGTATCATACCAGGATGGAGCGGTCGATTTCCGCAATGGTGCGGGTGCCGGTCAGGGCCATGGCCACCTTCATTTCCTTGGCCATCAGTTCCAACAGTTGGCTGACGCCGATGCCGCCGCGTGCGGCCAACGCATAGACCCAGGCCCGCCCCAACAGGACGCCCTTGGCCCCCAGGGCCAGCATGCGCACCACATCCAGGCCGGACCGGATGCCGCCATCCACCAGCACATCCAGTTTGTCGCCCACCGCATCGGCGATGGGGGGCAGGGCGCGGGCGGATGACAGCACGCCATCCAACTGGCGACCACCATGGTTGGACACGACGATGCCGTCGGCCCCGATATCAACGGCGGCCCTGGCATCCTCCGGGTCCAGGATGCCCTTGATGATCAGGGGGCCATCCCAGCTCTGGCGGATCCATTCCAGATCACTCCAGCAGATCGATGGATCGAAGTTGGACCCCAGCCAGCCCATATAATCATTCAGGCCGCTATCCTTGCCCAGTACCGGCTCCAGATTGCCCAGCTTGTGCGGCCGGCCCCACAGGCCGACATCCCAGGCCCAGCCGGGCCGGCCCATCGCCTGCAGCACCCGGCGGATGGGGGCATAGGGGCCGGACATGCCGGAATGCGCATCACGGTACCGCGCACCCGGCACGGGCATATCCACGGTGAACACCAGCGCCTTGGCGCCCGCGTTCTTGGCGGTGGCCAGCAGATCACGCATGAACGCACGGTCACGGATGACATAAAGCTGGAACCAGACAGGCCCCGGTGCCGCCGCCGTCACTTCCTTCAAGGAACAGATGGATACGGTAGACAGACAGAAGGGCAAGCCTGCCTGGTTGGCGGCACGGGCGGCCTGTACCTCGCCCCGTCGATGATACATGCCGGAAATGCCGACCGGCCCCAACCCGACCGGCATCGCCATCTTCTGACCGAACAGGGTGGTGGACAGGTCAATGTCGGCCACATTCTTCAACACGCGCTGGCGCAGGGCGATGCCGGTCAAATCCGACACGTTGCGGCGCAGCGTTTCCTCCGCATAGGCGCCACCATCGGCATAATCGAACAGGAAACGCGGCAGACGACGGCGAGCGGCTTCCCGGAAGTCGAGCGTGGAAGAAATGATCATCGGGTTCTATCCAGATGGCATGGGTGATGCGACCGGCCCCTATGAAGGATCCCGCCTATGCCAATGTAAAGCCCGAAAACAGGAAGCCGGGCTTGCTTGCCATCATGCCGGCAATGCAGCCACCCCGATTACCAGAATGTGGGATTTTTCCATATTATCAACGGGTTCAGTCCCAAATACTGATCTATTCAAATGCTGCATGAACCGATTGGCCGGCAGATGATTCACCCTAGTTTCGCTTCCAGCTCATCCAGCCGTTTCGCCATGGTGCGGATATTGTCGATCAGCAGTTGAACCAGTTGGCGCAACAGCGGGTCGGCACCATACAGGCTTTCGCGCAGCACGCTGGCCGGCATGCGCATCAACACCGATTCCACCTCCGCTGAGGCATTGGCCATGCGGGGCTTGCGGTCGAAAATCGCCATTTCGCCAAACACGCCCTTTTCATCCACAGCACCGATGAGGGTGGGGTGAACAATATCGCCGCGCCAGATACGCACCCGACCCTTTTCCACCACATAAAGGCTGTCGCCGGGATCGCCTTCCTTGAAGATCATCTCGCCGGGTGCAAAGGTACGGCGTTCGAACGCGGCGGACATGGGCAAGGCGCTCCCGCAATGATTAACGGCAGCCGCATCATTACGCCCGGCACCGGCATTTGGCTATAGGCAGCCATGCGGGTTGAAGAGGATTGACAATAGCACGATCGTTCGTATTATTCTGTGATGAGCAAAGGTGAACGCACACGCGCCGCTATCCTGGACGAAGCACTGGCCATGACCAGCACGGACGGGTTGACCGGCCTGACCATCGGCACGCTGGCGGAAAGGCTGGGCATGTCGAAAAGCGGGCTATTCGCACATTTCGGCAGCAAGGAGATGCTGCAGGCTGCCGTGCTGGGACGGGCGGCGGAGCTTTATGCGGATACTGTGGTGCGCCCGGCCATGGCTTTACCGCGCGGTTTGCCGCGGGTGCTGGGCCTGTTTGATAATTGGATCGCCTGGACCATGGCGCCGGTTCTGCCCGGCGGTTGTCCGATCCAAGCGGCATCCATCGAATTCGATGATCGGCCCGGCCCTTTGCGCGACATGATCATCCGCCATCAGGAGGATCTGCGTCATCTGGTCGGCGGTGCGGTGAAGCGCGCAGTGGATGAAGGTCATTTGCGGGCCGATCTGGATGTGGAACAGTTCGCGTTTGAGGGAATTTCGCTTTGTTTTGGTTTCACCCAAACTTATCGCTTGTTGAAGGATCCAAGGGCGGAGGCCTGGGTGCGGACGGCCATCAACCAGTTGGTTGAACGCAGCCGCCCGCGGGTCGCCTGATACAAGCGTTCACGTTAAACCGGCACCCCGCGGGTGCATTTCAAGAACTGGGGGACAAGATGGCCCGTATCGGCATTTACCCAAATAAAAGCACGAACGATCGGTTTATTTTTGATTTCCCAAAGCTTGATCTGCCGGGTTGGTTGGCCCCGACGTCACGGGCGGAGCGGGCTGCCCGGCTGTATCTGGTTCCGGAACGGCATACGGCCCCACCCGCCCTTCCGGAACCGCCAGGTGGCGTGGTGCTGGTGATACCCGGTTTTTCGCCGCATCTGAATGCGCGGATATGGGGGGCGGAACGGGTGGGTGCCCCCCTGATTCTGCTGGCCCATGATTGGGAAGGGCAGATCCAGGATATGATGCCTCTGATCATCGCACTGACCGATGCAGGTGCGCGGGTGGTGGCCTTCGATGCACCGGCCCATGGGCGCAGCAGCGGTGACGAGGCGCATGTGCTTTCCATGGCGGCCGCCGCGATAGCAGTGGCCAAAGCGGCTGGCGGACAGATTGATCTGGCGATCGGCCATGGCTTGGGCGCCAGTGCCCTGGTTCTGGCGATGGCGGAGGGGCTGCGACCGGCACTTATCGCCCTGCTGGCCCCGGTGGCCGATGTGATATGGCCGGTACAGCAGATCGCCCAGGCATTCAAACTGGATGGCACGGAACAGGCGGCGATGGTCAACCATATCGACCGGGCGCTGGGCCGGTCGCTTCATGGTCTGATCCTGTTGCCACCCGCGCTTTCCATCCCCGGTCTGTTGATCCACAGCAGCGATGACCGGGTTGCACCGGTGGCGGATGCGCTGCATCTGGCGGCCTTCTGGCCGGGGATGCGCCGGCATCTGGTGGATGGCCTGGGCCACCGCCGGCTGCTGGGCGACAGGCTGGTCCTTGATCTGATCATCAGATGGGCGTTTGGCGCGCAAGGCGGCGTCGACCAGCGCCCCCACTTCGACTAAGCTCTTTCCTGAAAATAACAAATTGGGGGATATGTCCGATGCCGTTCATGGTCACGCCGCTGTACGCGGGCCTGCTGGGGGTTTTGCTGCTGGTGCTCAGCTTTCTGGTGTCGCGCCAACGCATGCGGAACAAGGTTTCCGTCGGCGATGGTGGGGTGCCCGCCCTGATCGGGGCCATCCGCGCTCAAGGCAATTTCGTTGAATATGTACCGTTGACCTTGATCCTTCTGGTCCTGTTGGAATTGACGCACCATTCCGTCTATCTGCTCCATGGCCTTGGCATTGCCATCGTGGTGGGCCGTGTGCTGCATGCCTATGGCATGTCCACCCACCCGGAAGGGCGTAGCTTTGGGCGGATGTGGGGTATTCTGCTGACCTGGATTCCCATGCTGGCGGCCTCCATCCTGCTGATCATTGCGGCTGTTTATCACTTGCTGGCCGCGTGACCTGCGCGCGCCGAATCTGCCAGCCAATGAAGCTAGGGGGAGGAATAATCATGCCGCTTGTCATTGTCACCGGTGCCAACAGGGGTATCGGCCTGGAACTGGCCCGCCAATATGCCGCCGATGGCTGGCAGGTGGTGGCCACCTGCCGCGATACGGCCAAACCGGGTGGGCTGACCGATCTGGCGAATGTGGAAATCCAACCGCTGGCGGTAGATTCGGCAGCCGCCATTGCTGACTTTGCCGCCAGCATGAAGGGGCGCCCGGTTGATCTGTTGATCAACAATGCCGGCATCATGGGGCCGGACCTGTCCCGCCAGTCCAAGGACGGGATTGATGTGGCCGGTTGGCTGGAAACAATGCGTGTCAACGCGCTGTCGCCCATCCTGATGACCCTGGCATTGAAGGAAAATCTGGTGCCTGGGGCAAAAGTTGCCACCTTGTCCAGCCAGTTGGGCTCCCTGACGGAAAACGGGTCTGGCGGCATGTATGCCTATCGCGCCTCCAAGGCGGCGGTGAATATGGGCATCCGCAGTCTGGCTGCCGACCTGCTGGAGCAGGGTATCATCCTGTTGGCCCTGCATCCCGGTTGGGTGCAAACCGATATGGGCGGCCCGCAGGCACCGGTGCGGATACCGGACAGTGTGGCCGGCCTGCGGCAGGTGATTGCCGCTGCCGGCCCCACCGACAGCGGTAGTTTCATCGCCTTCGATGGGCGGCGCATTCCCTGGTAAGTGGTGAGGGAGGAAAGAGAATGGATAAGACACCGATTGAGTTCTTTTTCGATTTCGCCTCCCCTTACGCCTATCTGGCGGCCTGCCGGGTGGAGGCCGTGGCGGCGGATCTGGGTCGTGGCTTGCGGTGGCGACCCATCCTGCTGGGTGCCGTGTTCAAGGTGACTGCGGGCCAGCCGAACCTGATGAAACCGCTGCAGGGTGATTATCTGCGCCATGATGTGCCCCGCTGCGCCCGGCGCTGGGGTATTCCGATCGCCCATCCACTGCCCATGCCCTTCGCATCCCTGGCGGCGGCACGTGGATTTTACTGGCTGGAAGGGCAGGGCGACGGGCATCTGCCACCCGCTTTCGCTCGCGCCATCTTCAACGCGCATTGGGCCGATGGGCGGGATATGGCCATGCCGGAAAATGTGCTGGATGTGGCCACCGGCCTGGGCATCAAGCGGGACGCCATGGAACAGGGCATTGGTGATGCGGCCATCAAGGAACGGCTGCGCGCTCAAACGGAGGCCGCCATTGCACGCGGTGTTTTCGGCGCGCCCTTCTTTATTGTGGATGGGGAGCCGTTCTGGGGTGCCGACCGGCTGGACCAGATGGAGGCATGGGTGCGGGCCGGCGGCTGGTAATCAGCCCGCGCGTCCGAACAGCCCGTCGAACAGAGTGGCGGCATAGGTTGTCACCGCCTGGCCGGGGAGCTGTTTGGCAGCCCAAGGCGCCAGTTCATAGGCCGCGTTCACCATCGCCATGATGGTCTGCGACGCCACAAGCGGATCAACCGGGCGGATCGACCCTTCGATGATGCCATCAATCACCATGCCGGCAAAGCGGCGGGCCAGTCGATTCGATTGCTTGATCACCTGTTCCCGGAGTTCGCCCGGCAGTGCCTGCAGGGCAACACTGCGCAGCAAGGGCGCACGTCGGCTGTCGAATTGCAGATCCAGCAGAGTGGCGACGGCAACCGCCAGCCGGTCACGCTGACTGATGCGGGGCAGGGCAATGGCCATATCCTGCGCCTGTCTCACCACCGCGAAGCTGCGCTGGAAGCAGGCGTAGACCAGATCATCTTTGGCATCGAGATGGTGGTAGAAGCTGCCCTTGGTAACGTTCAACTCCGCCACGATCCGGTCAACCGAGGCGCCGCGATAGCCTCGTGCATTGATCAGCCGGGTGGCGGCGGCCAGAAAATCCCGCTTGGCGCCATCCTCTTCCAACGCAGGCAAGGAAAGGATCGTCGGCGACCAGGCCGCGCCTTCGGGTGCCAGCCCCTGGGCGAAAAGATCCAGCAGCCGGTGACGTACCCGGTCATGTTCCTCGGGCATATGAAGCGGCAGCCAAGTCTGCACCCAGAATAGCGTTTCAAGCAGCACATGGGTGCGGGCCGTATTGGCCCGCCGGGTCGTCTGTTGGGTGTTATCACCGAACAGGTCGCGCACAGTACGGTAACTGTCGTGATAAAGATCCAGCAACCGGCTGCGCTGCGGTTCTTCCATGGCGCGCATGTCTGAAATCCGGGCCACCGCCGGTTCCTCCCCCCGCCGGATGGCGCGGTAGGCGGCGAAGAAGCCATCCACCAGCGCTGCGATCCGGGCACGGGAGCCCCCACCATGCCGTCCGGCACCGGCCACCATGATCCGGAACCGTTCCAGCGTATCGTCGAAGCATGCTTCCGCCAGTTGATCTTTGCGTTTGAAATAATAGGTGACGCTGGTGGTGCTGAGGCCAACAAGGGCGGCAACCTCTGCCAGAGTCATGCCGCGAATGCCCTGTTCATGCATCAGGGCGGACGCAGCGGCAATGATCAGGTCGCGCTTGTTGCGCTGGCGGCTGGCGGCGGTCACATCAGACATGGAAGTGAAACTACCATGTCATCTGCATGTCGTCATGGGCCACATACAGGTGCAATGCCATTTTTCGTAAATCTGGTACGGTCGGATTATTTTGTTTGCCAATAATCCAACGCTTGGGCAGAATTTTCGGTATCCAACAACCCGGAATTGAGCATCGATGGTTGAAGAAAACAGGGCGGTGGCGGCCATTTCCATGGCCGCTTTGCTGGCTTCGGCGTCACCGGAAGGGACGGGATTTTCTGTGGAGGTTCCAGCAAGCTGGACCCAGGGGCGCACCGCTTATGGCGGCCTGTCATCGGCCCTGGCACTGGAAGCCGCCCGGCGAATTGCATCGGACCTGCCGCCATTGCGGTCCGCCCAGATCGCCTTCATCGGGCCGCTGGGGGGGCGGGTTCGGGTCACGGCATCGCTGCTGCGGCGGGGGCGTTCCAGCGCCTATGTCCAGGCTGATGTGACGGGTGAAAACGGGCTTGGCCTGCGGGCGATCTTCCTGTTCATGGCCAACCAGGCATCCAGTGTGGAGATTACCCGCCACCCGATGCCAGATGTTCCGCCGCCGGGGACAAAGCCATTGGATTTCCCGCCGGAACTGCGACCGGCCTTTACGGAGAATTTCGATTACCGACCCGCCATTTTCTGGCAGGACAAGGACGGCGCACCGCAAAGCGATTTCGCTTTCTGGGTCCGCCTGCGCGATCGGCAGGGTATCGACCCACATGTCGGCCTGCTGGCGCTGGCTGATGCGCTGCCACCCGCTGCCATGCCGCTGGCCCGCCGGCCAGGGCCGACCAGTTCGGCCAATTGGACAATCAACTTCATGCAACAGCCCCCGGTGACCACGGATGGCTGGTGGCTGCTCCGCTCCACCTTGCAGAATGCCGTGGACGGCAATAGCAGCCAGCAGATGGGCATCTGGAATAGGGACGGTTTACCGGTAGCCGCCGGTATGCAGCATGTGGCCCTGTTCTTTTAAGGGGTAGAAACATGGCCCGTGAATCCACGCCCACCCGTGCACAATATCGGCATTTCACGCCGGTGGGCACGCGCTGGATGGATAATGACGTTTATGGTCACGTCAACAACGTGACCTATTACTCCTACTTCGATACGGCGGTGAATGCCTATCTGATTGGCGTCGGGGTACTGGATATCCATGGCGGCGCCGTGATCGGGCTGGTCGTCGAAACCGGCTGCCGTTACTTCGCCCCCGTGGCCTTTCCCGATCAATTGGAAATCGGTATTGCCGTGACGAAGCTGGGCAACAGTTCCGTGCGATACGAGGTGGGGATTTTCCGCCACGGTGATGAAGTGGCCGCCGCTGCGGGCCACTTCATCCATGTTTATGTGGATCGGGAAAACCGGCGACCCACGCCGCTGCCGGAGGACTTCCGCGCGGTATTGGCGAAACTGCTGATCGGTGATTAAACCAGATTAAACAAGCCGCTCGCCGACCTTGTGCGGAAAACCGTTGAGGAAGGCGGCGGCATCCACCGGGCCCCGACCGGGGCGTTGTACACGCAACAGGCGCAACGCCCCCTCGCCACAGGCAAACGTGCCTGTGCTGTCCAGCAGGGTGCCGGGCGTGGCCTTGCCGGCCACCGGTTCGGCGGACAGCACCTTCAGCTTTTCCCCGTTGGGCAGGTCGATCCAGCAGCCGGGCCAGGGGTTTAGTCCCCGAACTTGCCGATCCAGCTCAGGGGCGGGGCGCGACATGTCCAGCCGGCCTTCATCCTTCACCAGCTTGGCGGCATAGGTCACGCCGTCTGCCGTCTGGGGTTCCGACTTCAAGCTGCCATCGGCAATGCCGGGCAGGGCTTCCACCATCAGCCGGGCGCCCATAGCCGCCAGCGCGTCATGCAGTTCAGATACAATCATGCGCGGGCCGATGGCGATTCTGCCCTTAAGCAGCATGGCACCGGTATCCAGCCCGGCATCCATCTGCATGATTGTTACGCCGGTTTCGGCATCGCCGGCCAGCAGGGCGCGGTGGATGGGGGCAGCCCCCCGCCAGCGTGGCAGCAGGCTGGCATGGACGTTGATGCAGCCCAGGCGCGGCGCGTCCAGCACCACCTGCGGCAGGATCAGCCCATAGGCGGCGACAACGGCCGCATCCAGACCCAACTCGGCAAATTCCCGCTGCGCCTCGGCATTGCGCAGGCTTTTGGGCCTTCGTACCGGAATGCCCAGGGCTTCCGCCCGGCGGTGTACGGGCGATGCCTGTAACTGCTGGCCGCGCCCGGCAGGGCGGGGTGGCTGGCTATAGACACAGACGACCTGATGGCCGGCCTGCACCAGCGCATCCAGGATGCCGACCGAAAAATCCGGCGTGCCCATGAAGGCGAGGCGCAACGACATGGCGGAATATCCAGGCAATGGGAAAGGAGCCGACAGCGCGGATCAGCCGCGCTGGGCCTTGCTATACTTGCGCAGCAGCATGTTGCGCTTCAGCGAGGAGAGGTGATCGATGAACAGAACACCGTCCAGGTGATCAATTTCATGCTGTATACAGGTGGCCAGCAGGCCATCGGCATCCATCTCCCGCACTTCCCCGGCACGGTCGATATAGCGCACGCGGACCTGAGCCGGGCGGGTGACGTCGGCATAGATTTCCGGAATCGACAGGCAACCTTCCTGCGTCACTGCCAGTTCTTCCGACGCCCAGATCAGTTCCGGGTTGACCATGGCCAGCGGGTTCGGCTTTTCGTTCTTGTGGTCGGTGACGTCAACCACGATCAGCCGTTCCAGGATGCCCACCTGCGGGGCCGCCAGACCGATGCCGGGCGCCCTGTACATCGTCTCCAGCATATTATCCATCAGGTCGGCCACACGACCGTCCACATTATTCAGCGGCTTGCACTTGGCCTTCAGACGCGTGTCGGGGATGGTGATGATGGGCAGCAGCGACATTTCTTCTTCGGTCCGGCGGGCGGGGGTGGAACGCGGATGGCATTATTACATTGTGGGCAGATAGGCCCCAAGCCCTTTGGCGTCAAGCGCCATGGGTGCGGGTCTACTCCCCCGCCAGCGGGGCCGGCAGCACATCATTTTCCGGTAAGGGATCGGCCAGGGTCATGGGTTGACGGGGGGCATGGTCCAGCGGGGCCAGTTCGGGCAGGCTGGCGCCATCGGGTGCGGCACGCAAATCCTTGAAGCGCCGCGCCGTCACCAGCACCCGCGATTCCAGCGACGCCACGGCGGCATTATAGCTGTTCACGGCCCCGCCCAGCCCCTTGCCGACACGGCCCATATGGTCGGCCATCACCGCCAGCCGCTCATAAAGCTCCCGCCCCAGTTGGCTGATTGTCTGGGCATTGCGGGTCAGCGCCTCCTGCCGCCAGCCATAGGAGACGGCGCGCAGCAGGGCGATCAGGGTGGTGGGGGTGGCGGGGATCACCGACTGGTCAATCCCGGCCTCAATCAATCCTGGATCCTGTTCCAATGCTGCGGAAAAGAAATTCTCCCCCGGCAGGAACAGCACGACAAATTCCGGGGCCGGATCGAACTGCGCCCAATAGCGCTTTTCCCCCAGCCCCTTCATATGGTCGCGGATATGCCTTGCATGGCGGGCCAGATGCACGATCTTCGCCCGGTCATCCCCCTCCTGCGTGGCATCCAGATAGGCTTCCAGGGGGGCCTTGGCATCCACGACAATGCTTTTGCCGCCGGGCAGGCGGACGATCAGGTCCGGGCGCAGCCGGACCCCATCGCTGGTCTGGGTGCTGGCTTGTTCGAAGAAATCGCAATGGTCCAGCATCCCGGCCATTTCCACCACGCGGCGGAGCTGGATTTCGCCCCAGCGGCCACGGGTGACCGGGTTGCGCAGGGCCTTCACCAGATTGCCGGTTTCCGTGCGCAACTGGCCCTGGCCCTCCATCAGATGGGCGATCTGGGTTTTCAGTTCCACATAGGCGCCGACCCGCGCCTGTTCGATGCCCTGTACCGCCTCCCCGAACTTGGTCAGATGGTCACGGATGGGGGTCACCAGGGCATCGATGGCGGCATTGCGTTTATCCAGGTCGCCGCGTGCCGATTCCTGGAATTTCTCCAGTTGCGCCTGGGCCAATGTCAGGAAATCGCGGTTATTGGCGGAAAGCGCCTCCGCCGACAGGGCCTTGAAGGCATCGCCCAGCCGGGCCTGGGCCTGATCCAGCAGGGCCAGTTTCTCTATATTACCGCGTCGTTCCTGTTCCAACTCGGTGCGGGTTTCCGCCAGCGCTGCCTGCAGGTGGGCCTGTTGATCCTGCGCCTCGGCCAACCGTTCCTCCAGCAGCGGCACCCGTTCGGCCACCGCCTCTGCCGCTGCCCGTGCCGCCTGTTCGCCCATCCATTGCCGGCGCAGATCGGCCAGCAGCCGGTCCCGCTCCGCCAACTCATGGCGAAGCTCCCCCAAGTGCCGGCCCATATGGTCACGTTCGGCCCGCAGGCCCGCCACCTCCGCCCGCAACCCGGCCAGCCGCCGGGCCGATCCCTGGCGCAGCCAGAGGGCGACAAGGCTGGCCGCGAACAGCGCGCCAAGGACCAGGGAAAGCGGATCAAGGGAGAGGCTGGCAGGCAAGGGGGAAGGTTCCGGTTGTCAAGGCGCGGGTCAGCACCATCATAACCACAACCGGGCAAAATGGGAACGGAATATGAACAAAATTACGGTGCCGCCATCCCGCTGGACCAACTGTGCCAGGCATTGGCGATGTGGGAGCGCATGACGGACGAGGCCCATTCCGCATCGCGCAGACGCAAGGCCGCCACCAGTTCCCGGTGATGCCGGTTGCTGCGCTCCAGGGCGGCCTGATCATAGGCATGGAAGGTGCGGTTGATCACCGGCACCTCCACCAGATGCGGCATCAATGCTGCCAGCAGCCGGCTGCCGGCGGCGGACAGGATGGTGTGGTGGAACTCACCGTTCAGGGTCAGATAATCGTCGCCCTTATGGGCCACGCAGGCTTCCATGGCGTCGGCCAGGGACTGCAAACGCTCAATTTCTTCTTCGCTGATACGGGCCGCTGCCAGGGTGACGGCGTGTGCCTCCATCAACCCGCGCAGGCGGAACTGTTCTTCCAGTTCCCGGTAAGACCAATCTGGTACCAGCACACCGGCCCCGCTATCCGGTCTGGCAGCCAGACCTTCGGCCACCAGACGGCGCAGGGCTTCGCGGATCGGCGTGCGGCTGACGCCGATCCGCTCGGCCAGTTCCTCTTCCTTCAACCGGCTGCCCGGTGGAAGTGTGCCATCCAGGATCAACCCCCGGACAGCCTGATAGGCCCTGGCCGTCGCACTCATCACACGGTACCTGCCAGATGGCCGACCGCCTCTTCCAACCCAATCACGTCGGCATATTTGGCGTTCAGGTCGAACAGGTTGGATTCCTGGATACGCGGATCGCGGTCGCCCACGGCTTCACGCACCACAAGGGGAATGAAACCGTTCTGGCAGGCATCCAGGGCGGACGCCCGTACACAGCCTGACGTGGACAGGCCGGCGATCAGCACCGTATCCACGCCCATGGCGGTGAAGGTGGCTGCCAGGGAAGTGCCGAAAAAGGCGCTGGCATATTGCTTTGTCACCACCGGTTCGGACGGCAACGGCTCCAGCCCATCGGCGAAGGCAGCCCATTGCGGGTGCTTGTCCCGCTCAAAACAGGTCAGCGCCTTCACCTTGCGGAAAAACACGCCGCCATCCACGCCACCGGGCGTATAAGCGACATTGGTGTGGATCACCGGGATGCCGGCGGCGCGCGCCGCGCGCAACAGGGCTTCCGCCCCATCGCGCGTTTTCTCCACCCCCGCATAAAGCGGACAGGCCGGGTCGAGATAGGCTTTGACGAAATCAATGATAAGCAGGGCAGGGCGCTTGCCCCAGCCCAGCCGGCTGCCGAAGCCGGCCTGCGCGTAATCGGCATTCAGATCTTTCGCCATGGCTCAGATGATCCCCGCAGCTTTCAGGCTGGCCAGTTTCTCGCCATTCAGGCCCAGAACGCCAGACAGGATTTCCTCCGTGTGCTGGCCCAGTTCCGGGCCGGCGTGAACCACACCACCCGGTGTATCCGACAGGCGCGGAGCGACATTCTGCATCGCCAGCTTGCCGAAGATCGGGTGGGCCACCTTGATGATGTTCTGGCGAGCCTGGAAATGCGGATCAACCAGCATTTCCGGGGTACGATAGATGCGGCCTGCCGGCACACCATGCTTTTCCATCAGGTCCAACAGGGTGGCGCTGTCCACCGTGCGGGTCCAGTCGGCGATCAGGTCGTCCAGTTCCTGCTGCACGGCGCCACGGGCGGAATGGGTGGCGTAACGTGGATTGGCCGCCAGTTCCGGCTGGCCCATGGCCTCTGCCAGACGCTTGAACACCGTATCCTGATTGGCGGCGATCAGGATCATCTGATCATCGCTGGCCGGATAGACGTTGGACGGGGCAACGTTGGGCAGAATGGGGCCGGTACGTTCACGGATGTAACCCGTCTGATCATATTCGGTGATCAGGCTTTCCATCATGGCCAGCACAGCTTCATAGATGGCGCTGTCCACCACCTGGCCACGACCGGTGCGTTCGCGCGCATGGATGGCCATCAAGGCACCCAGGGCGGCATAGGTCGCGGCCAGGCTGTCACCGATGGAAATGCCCATGCGCGAGGGGGCGGTGGAGGGATCACCCACCACATAGCGCAGGCCGCCCATAGCCTCACCAATCGAACCATAGCCGGCCTGGCTGGAATAGGGGCCGGTCTGGCCGAAACCGGTAACGCGCACCATCACCAGCTTCGGGTTGATCCTGGACAGCACATCATAGCCCAGGCCCCAGCGTTCCATGGTGCCGGGACGGAAATTCTCGATCAGGATATCCGACTTGGCCACCAGATCGCGCACGATGTCCTGGGCAGCCTTTTCCCGCAGGTTGAGCGTGACCGATTTCTTGTTACGGGCAACCACCGGCCACCAGAGCGACTTGCCATGGGGCTTTTCCCGGCCCCATTCGCGCATCGGATCGCCCACACCCGGCTGCTCCAGCTTGATCACTTCCGCGCCGAAATCGGCCAGCAACTGGCCGCAGAAGGGGCCGGCCAGCAACTGGCCCATCTCGATCACGCGCAGATCGGTCAGCGGACCCTGACGGCTGGCGACCTGACCTTCACCCAGGGTTTCAGTGGCCTTCTCGGTCACAGCGCTCTCCTATTTAATGTATACATCATTTTGTGTCGCGGCAGCCATCTCAATGGGTGGATGTCGACCTTCTTTGATTGAAGATGCACACAACACCGGCTGATGACAAGGGTTCTGAACCAATGTTGACCATTGGGTGGTCATTCGTGAAAGGATGATTGAATTCCCCTTGTCATGCCTGCTGAACCCATGTTTGTATACATAAATGAAGGACGGGGCCGACGCCTTTCGCGCGCCCCTGCCAATTTCCAAGGATGGGGACGGATGGCTGGTTCGATCGAAATCGTGGAAGTCAGCCCGCGTGACGGGCTGCAGAACGAAGCCGTGCTGGTCAGCACGGAAGCCAAGGTGGAACTGGTCAATCGGGCGATCGCTGCCGGCCTGCGCCGGATCGAGGTCACCAGCTTCGTCAATCCCAAACGCGTGCCCCAGATGGCCGATGCCGAAGCCGTGCTGTCAGCATTGCCCAAGGACAAGGGTGTCTCCTATATCGGGCTGGCGTTGAATGGGCGCGGTTTTGACCGGGCACTGGCGGCGGGTGCCTCTGAAGTCAATTACGTGCTGGTCGCGTCCGATACCTTCTCCACCCGTAACAATGGTGCGCCGACCCTGGAAACCCTGACCGGCTGGGCGGAAGTGGCCGCCGCCGCGCGGGCTGCCAGGATCCCCACCAGCATCACCATTGGCGCTGCCTTCGGTTGCCCCTTTGAAGGGGAAGTGCCGGTGGATCGGGTGGTGGAGATCGCCAAGCGTGCAGCCGAACATGGCACGGACGAAATTGCGCTCGCCGACACAATCGGCGTGGGCAGCCCCGCCGATGTGGTGGAACTTTTCACGGCGGTTGCCAAGGCACTTCCGGGCATGCGGCTGCGGGCGCATTTTCATAATACCCGTAATACCGGCATCGCCAATGCCTATGCCGCCATTACGGCCGGCGTGACCGTGTTGGACAGTTCCCTTGGCGGGATTGGCGGCTGCCCCTTCGCGCCTGCGGCCACCGGGAATATCCCGACCGAAGATCTTGTCTACATGCTGAACCGGATGAAGGTGGAAACCGGCGTTGATCTGGCCACCGCCATTGAAGGGGCGAAGTGGTTGGAAGGGGTTCTTGGGAGGCAGAATCCGGCCATGTTGGGCCGGGTCGGCATCTTCCCGCCGGTGCAGAAGGCGGCATAAACCGCCCCACCGGCTTTGACCGCTGTGTGGTTGCTCATGCCCCAGCGCAGCGCAGCGCACAAATGATTTGGGCATCATGCCCTTATGCGAACGAAATCGCGTCGAACAGGAGAGAGTGATGGCTTACAGGCTGGGCGTGGATGTGGGGGGTACCTTCACGGACCTTCTGCTGATCGAGGATGAGACGGGTGAGACGTTCCGCGACAAGGTGCCCTCCACCCCGCACGACCCGTCGGTCGCCGTCGTCAACGGCACGCTGAAGATTTGCGCCAAGGCGAAGATCGATCCCAAGGACGTACAGTTGTTCATGCACGGCACCACCGTGGCCACCAATACGGTGCTGACCAGCACGGGCGCCAAGGTGGGCTTGGTGACGACGGATGGTTATCGCCAGGTTCTGCACATCGCCCGTTCCTTCGTGCCGGGCGGTCTGGCCGGTTGGATCGTCTGGAACAAGCCGCCGCTGACCGCCCCGCTGGAATCCACGGTGGAAGTGCCGGAGCGCATTGGTGCGGATGGCGCCATCGTCACCCCGCTGGATGAAGCCGCATTGCGTACCGCCCTGGAAGGGCTGAAGAAGGAGGGGATCGAGGCGCTGACCATCTCCTTCATCAATGCCTATCGCAACGACGTGCATGAAAAGCGCGCCGGTGAGATCGCCCGGGAGGTGTTCCCCGACCTGCCGATCTCGCTGTCGTCTGAAGTCCTGCCGGAAATGCAGGAATATGAGCGTGCGCTGACCACCGTTGCCAACTCCTATGTTCGTCCGCGCGTGGCCAATTATGTGCGCAACCTGAAGGCGGAGCTGAACAAGGCCGGCATGAACGGGCAGATGAACCTGCTGCGTTCCGACGCCGGTTTGATGAGCTTTGAAAAGGCGCAGGATCACCCCGTCAATCTGTTGATGAGCGGCCCTGCCGGCGGTGTGGCCGGCGCCATGTGGGTGTGCGGCAAGTCTGGCTTCGGCAATCTGCTGACGGTTGACGTCGGCGGTACCTCCACCGACGTGGCGCTGATCGAAAATGGTCAGCCGCGTCTGGCGCGTGAAACCGAATGCGGTGATCTGAAGGTGCGCGCCACCTCCCTGGATATCCGCACCGTGGGTGCCGGCGGCGGTTCCATCGCCTTCGTGCCGGAACTGACCAAGGCGCTGCGCGTCGGCCCGGCCTCCGCCGGTGCCGTTCCCGGCCCCGTCTGCTATTCCCGTGGTGGCGATAAGCCGACCGTGACGGATGCCAACGTGGTGCTGGGCTATCTGCCCGAAGAGTTGCTGGGCGGCACCATGCGCCTGGACCGTCCGGCGGCGTCCGCCTCGGTGCAGACCATCGCCGACATGCTGGGCATCACCGTTCAGGAAGCCGCCAACGGCATTTATTCCATCGCCAACGAGACGATGATGGGTGCGCTGCGCCTCATCTCCGTCCAGCAGGGTTACGACCCGCGCGATTTCGCGCTGGTAGCCTTTGGTGGTGCCGGTCCGCTGCACGCCAACGCCCTGGGTAAGCTGCTGGGCAGCTGGCCGGTGATCGTGCCGCCCAGCCCCGGCGTGCTGTGTGCCTTTGGTGATGCTACCACCCGCCTGCGCGCCGAACGCGCCAAGTCGATCGGCAAGCCGTTCCCGAATGTCAGCAACCAGAGCGTGGCCGATGTGCTGCGCGAATTGCACGCCGCCGTTTCCAAGGAACTGCTGGCCGAAGGCGTGCCGGTGGCCGATCAGGAAATCACTTTCGAGGCCGGCGTGCGCTATTCCGGTCAGGCCTTCGAGGTATCCCTGCCGGTGGCGCTGGCCGGGTTCGAGGCCGGTGGCCTGGAAGCGCTGGGTGCTGCCTTCGACAAGGAGCATGAGCGCCTGTTCACCTTCTGCCTGGAATCGGATCGTGAGTTGGTGACGGTGCGCGCCACAGCACTCGGCAAGGCCTCGGCCATCAAGCTGGAGAAGCTGCCGGAGGGTAACGGCGACCCGTCCGCCGCCAAGGTGCGCGACCATGCCATCTGGGCCGATGGCAAGGAACATCCGGCCGTCATCTATGATCGCGCCAAGCTGAAGGCGGGCGACCGCGTCATCGGCCCGGCCATCATCTGCGAAATGGACAGCACCACCGTGCTGCTTCCCGATCATGTGGCCGAAGTCGACCCCTATGGGCTGATCTTGATCCGCCCGCTCGCCGCCCAGTGACATCCAGCTTCTGAGAAGGGGACAGACCCATGGTTGCCCAGATCATCAACACGAACCCGACCCCGTTCCAGAAGATCGCCATCGACCCGATCACGCTGGACATCATTGAAAACGCCCTGCGCAACGCCCGCGCCGAGATGGATGCCACCCTGTTCCGCACGGCCATGTCGCCGGGCATCCGCGAACAGGGTGACGCCTTCCCGCTGATCGCCAACCATGAAGGCAAGATGGTTGTCGGCCAGTTCGGCTCCTTCCTGGGTGGCTTCCTGAAGAACTACAAGAGCACGATCGAGGAAGGCGACGTCATTTGGCTGTCGGACCCGTACTCGGTCGAAGGCGCCATCAGCCATCTGAACGACTGGCTGATCATTCTGCCCGTGTTCCATGATGGCCGCCTGGTTGCCTGGACCTGCCATTTCGGTCACCAGACCGATGTGGGTGGCAAGGTACCGGGCTCCCTGCCGACTGATGCCACCTCCATCTTCCAGGAAGGCATCCGCATCCCGCCGATCAAGCTGTATCGCAAGGGCGTGCTGAACGAGGATGTGCTGGAACTGGTGTTGAACAACACCCGTACCCGCGACTGGTGCCGCTCGGACCTGAACGCCATCATCGCGTCCTGCCGCATCGCCGGTCGCCGCATCGTGGAAATGTGCAAGCGTTTCCAGACCGATATTTATATCTCCGCCGTTGACGAATTGCTGGAGCGCAACAAGCGCGCCATGGCCAAGCTGATCGAAACCTCGATCAGCACCGACAAGGTCAGCTTTGAAGATTATATCTGCGATGATGGCCGCGGCTTCGGTCCCTACAAGCTGCGGGCCACCATGTGGCGCGAAGGGGAGAAGGTGATCCTGGACTGGGAAGGCACCTCGCCCCAGTCGGAAAGCTCGATCAATTTCTACCTGAACGAAAACATGCTGAAGATGTTCTTCGGCATCTACATGATCATGGTGTTCGACCCGCAGATCCTGTTCAATGATGGATTCTATGATCTGGTCGAAACCCGTATCCCCGAAGGCTCTTTGCTGAAGCCGAAATACCCGGCGGCACTGTCCTGCCGTACGCACGGTATCGGTCGCGTGTTCGACGTGCTGGGGGCTCTGCTGGGCCAGCGCACGCCGGAATTCCTCAACGCTGCCGGCTTCTCCTCCTCCCCGCACCTGATGCTGTCGGGCACCTATCGCGGGTCGGGCAAATATTACCAGCTGTTCCAGATTGGTTTCGGCGGTATTCCCGGCCGTCCGTTTGGCGACGGTCCGGACGGTCACTCCCTGTGGCCGAACTTCACCAACGTGCCGAACGAGTTCCTGGAGGCTTACTTCCCGCTGCGCATCGAGCGTTACGAGACGATCCCCGACAGCGGCGGGCCGGGTCTGCACCGCGGCGGTAACGGCGTGCGCATCTCCTATCGCTTCCTGGAGCCGGGTGCCATCGCCATCCATGATGACCGCTGGTTCACCTATCCCTGGGGTGTCAATGGGGGTGAGCCGGGCTGGCGTTCCCGCCGTGTGCTGATCCGCGCCAATGGTGTGGAAGAGGTGCTGGCTGCCAAGATCGACGATGTCCAGGTCCGCCCCGGCGACCTGCTTATCTTCGACACCTGGGGTGGCGGCGGTTGGGGCGACCCGCTGGCCCGCGATCCGGCCCTGGTTGCCACCGACGTTAAGCGGGGGCTGGTGACGGTGGACGGTGCCAGGCGCTACGGCGTTGTCATCGCTGTTGACGGTTCGGTGGATGCGGCTGCCACGGCTGCGCTGCGGGATGAATTGGCGACCAAGCGCGGGGAAGTCAGCCTGTTCAATTTCGGCGGCACTATCGACGAACTGCGCGAACGCTGCCTGGCTGAAACCGGCCTGCCGGCGCCGAAAGATCCGGCGTTGCAGAACAGTGTATTGTTGGAAACAGCTGCGGCCTGATCGTAAATCAGCTTGCATCGATAGAGAGGCCCCATAACATAAAAATTATGGGGCCTTTTATTTTTATAAATAAAATTATTTAAAATAGATTAAGTGATATAAAATTCCCTATAAAATTAACAAAATCAACTAATTGTAAATCATGTATTCTTTTAGGGTCTTTTTTTGATACAGCAACCTATACAAAAAGATAGGATATTCGAATGTATATGAGAAATATCGACACCTGTATGCGATTATGCATTCCATCAGATGTCGTTATCAAAGGAATCCAGGCATGTTGGGCCGCTTTAGAAAAAATCGGGACAATCTTGCGACTCGCATCGCCGCTTTGAATGCCCTGCGCGGCAACGTGATGATCGCGGATCAGGATCTCAACATCATCTATATGAATCCTTCGGTCATGGCTTTGATGCAGGAAGCCGAAGCGGATCTGCGCAAGGAACTGCCGAATTTCCGCGCCGATATGCTGGTTGGCAGCAACATCGATGTCTTTCACAAAAATCCGGCCCATCAGCGCCGGATGCTGAGCGCGCTCAGCAAACCCCATAATGCGACCATTCGGGTGGGCAAATGGGTTTTCGACCTGCTGGTGACGCCTCTGTTCGAAGGGGGAAACCGTACCGGGTTTGCGGTTGAATGGGCCAATGCCCATGAACGTTTGTTGAACCTGGATTATGCCGCCCAGATGGCGGCCATCGGTCGGTCACAGGCCATCATCCAGTTTAGCACCGATGGCACCATCATTGATGCCAATGATAATTTCCTGAAGGCCATGGGCTATCGGCTGGAGGAAATCAAAGGCAAACACCACAGCATGTTCGTGGAGCCGGAATATAAGAACAGCCGTGATTATGATATTTTCTGGGATGAGTTGCGGCGGGGGGAAGCCCGGGCAGCTCAATTCAAGCGCTTGGGTAAAAACGGCAAACCCGTTTGGATCGAGGGATCCTATAATCCGATCTTCGATGCCCATGGCAAAGTGGCGAAGGTGGTGAAGTTCGCCACAGACGTCACAGCCCAGGTGGAACTGCTCGGCAATCTGAAATCCTTGATCGACAAGAATTTCGGGGAGATCAACAAGGAAATCGATCGCTCCATGAGCCAAGCCGGCAATGTGACGAGTGCGGCTGACGAGGCGGCGGAAAATGTCCAGGCCGTGGCATCCGGCGCCAGCGAACTGGCGGCATCGGTGGATGAAATTGCCCGGTCCATGGTGCAATCCCGGGACGCCGCTGACAGGGTGTTCGACCGCGCCCAGTCCGCAGAGGCCAGCACCCAACGCCTGACATCTGCCGCACAGGCCATGAACGGCATTGTGGCAATGATCCAGAACATTGCCGGCCAGATCAATCTGCTGGCACTCAACGCCACCATTGAGGCGGCGCGGGCAGGGGAAGCGGGGCGTGGTTTTGCCGTTGTGGCGTCCGAAGTAAAGAACCTTGCTAATCAGGCCGCACGCGCCACCGATCAGATTTCGACCGAGATCGATGGAATCCAAAATACGTCTGGTGAAGTGGCCAGTGCATTGGATGCCATCCGTGATGCAGTGAGGTCCGTTCGGGAGTTGGTGACGACAACCGCGTCTGCCGTGGAAGAACAAAGCGCGGTGACGCGCGGCATGTCTGATAACATGCAGCGTGTTTCAAAGGCCGTGGATACGGTTTCTTCCAACGTCAACAACATCAACAGCGCCGTGCGTGAAGTAGCCCAAGCCGTCAACAAAACCAAAGAGGCGGCAGAAGTTCTGGTCCGTTGATAAGGTAAAAGGGGCGCCGATGCTGGCGCCCCTTTTAAAATCTTAAACGAAATCATACCAATCAGACGGAAAAGATCAGTTGAACGCCTTGAAGGTGATGATGGTGAATGTGTCTTTTACCCCGGCCAGTGTCTGGATGTGACCAGTGACGAAATGGCCTATATCAGCACCATCAGTCAGGAAACACTTCATCATCAAGTCGTACTGACCTGAAATGGAATGGACTTCCGATACTTCTTCAACGTCCTGGATCGCAAGGTCGGCCACATCATAGGCCCGACCCAACTCGCATTTCACCTGGACGAAAATGGTCTGCATCGATCAAGCCCCAGCCTCGACGCTGGTGTCGGAAGCAAACACGTCGTCATGGACATTTTCCACGGACTCAAGTGTCAAAGCCTCGTTCACTTCTGCACCTGCCTTGCGTGGGCGGGCGATACGGAGAATAAAGGCAGGAACGTGATCGCCAAAACCCAACACGGGCACCAGATCGTCGTCCCGATCCTCCCGCCGGGGGCGGCGGTCACGCCGGTCATCGCGGTCGCGGCGTGGTGATTCGCTACGAAGGGCCACGCGGTGGCCCGGGCATGCGCGAAATGCTTTCGCCCACGGCGGCCATTACCGGCATGGGCCTTGGCAAGAACG